>Ga0066871_100308_pt1 | contig 36139 bp, 32 predicted proteins | sample CeladaPassage60B_FD_62209 | JGI IMG/M metagenome (GOLD analysis project Ga0066871, IMG submission 62209) | Cellulose-adapted microbial communities from the Joint BioEnergy Institute, USA - Passage3 60B | ecosystem: Engineered > Bioreactor > Continuous culture > Unclassified | place: USA...
GCCAACGAACTTCTGAAGTACGTCGGAGCACTGTTGAGCCGTTGACGATACCCGGTGCTGCGGAGGTGAGACGATGTTCACGCTCGCGATCAGGCGTGACGACTGGTCGTTGCACCGGAAGGGAGCGATCGACCAGGCGCGCCACATGGAGAAGGTGAAGGAGGCGATCAAGCGGAATCTCGCGGACATCGTGAGCGAGCAGTCGATCATCACCTCCGACGGAAAGCGGATCGTGCGCGTGCCGATTCGGGTACTCGAGGAATACCGGTTCCGCTTCGACCCGGAAGCAGGCCGTCAGGTCGGACAGGGCTCCGGCGGTACCAAAGTGGGCGACGTCATCGGGCGGGCCGGTGGGAGCAGCGGACCAGGTGCCGGACCACAGGCCGGAGACGAGCCGGGCATCGACTACTATGAGGCCGAACTGACCATCGACGAACTCGGTGAGCTGATCTTCGAAGACCTGGAGTTACCGAACCTCGAGGAGAAACGGCTTCGCGAGCTCGAATCGGAGACGGTCCGCTTTACCGATATCCGGAAACACGGCCCGTTCGCGAACCTGGATAAACGCCGGACCCTGCGCGAAAACCTGCGGCGCAATGCCTGGCGTGGCCGGCCGCGGATCGGTGACTTCGCGAACGAGGATCTGCGCTTCAAGACGTGGGAACGCGACGTCAAGCGCGAGTCGAACGCAGTCGTGATCGCGATGATGGACGTCTCCGGGTCGATGGGGACATTCGAGAAGTACGTGTCGCGGGCGTTTTACTACTGGATGGTCCGGTTCCTGCGCACGAAGTACGACCGGGTCGAGATCCGCTTCATCGCGCATCACGCCGAGGCCAAGGAAGTGAGCGAGGAGGAGTTCTTCACGCGCGGGGAAAGCGGTGGAACGCGTGCAAGTACGGCCTACGAGCTCGCTCTGCAGCTCATTCGCGAGCAGTATCCTCCGGACGCGTGGAACATCTATCCGTTCCACTTCTCGGACGGTGACAACTGGCCGTCCGATAACGACCGGTGTCGCGAACTGGCGGAGGAGCTTCTGCGCTGCGTGAACCTGTTCGGCTATGGGGAGATCCGGCAAGGGCGCTACACGTATCACAGCACCCTGATGCACACCCTGCAGCGCATCGGGAGCCCGAAACTGGTGACGGTGACGATCAGCGACAAGGCGGACGTCTACCAGGCGCTGCGCCGGTTCTTCGGGCCGGACGTCGGACAGGAGGTGGCCCGTGCCTGAGATGACGCCGAGTGCCGTCCGCGAGTTGGAACGGCGGATCGAGCAGATTTGGGAAATCGGGCAGCGCCTCGGCCTCCGTCCGCTTCCGGTACACTTCGAGATCGTTCCGGCGACGGTCCTGTACGAGATCGGTGCCTATGGCCTTCCTGGTCGCTTCTCGCACTGGACTCATGGCAAGGCCTATCAGGTGCAGAAGACGCTGTACGAATACGGCCTCAGCAAAATCTACGAACTCGTGATCAACAGTGACCCTTGCTATGCGTTCCTGCTCGAAACCAATACGGTGCTCCAGAATACGCTGGTCGCGGCACACGTGATGGCCCATGCGGACTTTTTCGCGAACAATGCCTATTTCGTGCAGACCCGGCGGGACATGGTCGACATCGCGGCGCTCCATGCCGAGCGGATCGAGCGGTACGAGTTCGAGCATGGGAAAGCAGAAGTCGAACGCCTGCTCGATGCTGTCCTCGCGATCCAGGAGCACGTCGATCCGAGCGTCCCGGACGGTATCGACCTGGACGCAAGTGCGCGGCCGCGCCGACGGCAATCGCCTTACGACGATCTCTGGGCGCTGGACGACCGCCAGGAGGCAGGGCGGCAGGAGGACGAGCGCGTCACGAGGCGGTCGACACTGACGCCACCGGAACCGGTTCGCGATCTCTTGTGGTTCGTTCACGAGCATTCACCCGTCCTCGATGACTGGGAACGGGACGTCGTCGCCATCGTGCGGAGCGAGATGCTGTACTTCCTTCCCCAGATCCGGACGAAGGTCGTGAACGAAGGCTGGGCGACGCTCTGGCACGCGCGTATCATGCGCGAACTCGACCTTACGCCGGACGAGCAGGTCGAGTTCGCGCGTCTCCACGCAGCGGTGGTGCAGCCGACAGGACGGCGCTTGAATCCGTACGCACTCGGGTACGCGGTGCTGTGCGACATCGAACGGCGCTACGGCACTGAGCACCTCTTTCTGGTTCGCGAAGTCGAATCGGACGTCTCGCTCGTCCGCAACTATCTCACCCAGGAACTCGTCGACGAGCTGGACCTGTATGTGTACGAGCGACGTGGGGACGAACTGGTCGTCGTCGACAAGGACTGGCAGGCCGTGCGGGAGCGTCTGGCCAGCGAGCTCGGGGGGAACCACATTCCCGTTATCGTCGTCGAGGACGGCGACTATCTCGGTAACCGTGAGCTGTATCTCCGGCACGTCTGGGATGGCCGCAAGCTCGATCTTCCCTGGGCGGAGAAGACACTGGAGCAGGTCTTCCGCCTATGGGGACGTCGGGTCTGGCTGGAAACGCGGACCGACGACGGTACCGAACCGCTCCTCCTCAGCTATCACCCGCGCGAGGGACACCGGCGCCACCGCTGAGCGGGACAAGCCCAGTCATGGCACGTGCTGCGCTCAGGCTGGCCCCCAGAGAAGGAGACCGATGACTGTGCCGGCGGCGAGAAACGAGCCGTACGGCAAGTAGGTCATCCGGCTGACGCGGCGCAGCACGAGGAGCCAGATGGCAGCGAGGGCAGCGAGAAGCATGCCGAGTAGGAGCGTCGGTAACAGGTGCAGCGCGCCGACCATGGCGCCGATCAGCGCGGCGAGCACGATGTCACCACTGCCGAGCGCAGCCCGCCGGTAGAGGAGCCAGCCGAGTCCGTAGAAGACGGCGAACAGGACAGCAGCGCTGACCATACCGGCTATGGCGAGCAGGAACGCGCGCAGCGAGACGGTGCCGGCCAGGAGCAGCGCGAGCGCGAGAGCCGGTACGACCGTAACCAGGTAGATGAGGTGGTGAGCCCAGTCGATACGAGCGATCAAGAGCAGGAGCAGTGCGAAGAGCGACACGCGGAGGACGGCAAGCGGTTCGGTGAAGAAGCGCAACCAGACGAGAACCAGCGTGAGCGCGGTCAGCAGCTGGAGCGTGAGCTGGGAACGCGGGATGCTCCCGCAGGTGGGACAGGGGCGAGGGAGGAGCCAGCTCCATCGGGAACGGAGCGAGCCGCAGCGCGGGCAGGAGGGCGGTGCCAGGAACGGCTCGCTGCTCGGCAGGCGCAGGGCGGCCAGTTCGACCAGTCCGCCGAGCAGAAACCCGGCCAAGGCGACGAACGGTAGCATGATCAGGAAGGAGACGAGCATCACCCACTCCCCTCCAGCAGCTGACCCAAGGCAGCCGCCTGCCTCTGTCATGGTGAAGGGTAGGGGAGGCGGCGTTCCGGGTGATTCACCCGTTCGTCCCGAATCGCTGGGCGCGAGCCTCCTGTGCTGCACGCAACATGATTTCGAAAGGCGGGTCAACGCCGAACCAGAGGCGGAACGATTCGGCTCCTTGCGCGACGAGCATTTCCAGTCCGTCGAGCGTCGCCAGGCCGCGGGCGCGCGCTGCGGCGAGAAGCGGTGTCTCGCGGTAGGTGAGGTCGTAGACGAGGGTATGGGACGGGAGGAGGTCGAGCCACTCGAGCGGTAGCGGGCTCGTGACACCGTCCCATCCGATGCTCGTCGCGTTGACGAGAAGATCGGTGCTGGCGAGGGATTCGAGGAGCGCAGGCCCGAGCGGTACGGCGCACCCGATGCCGAATTCAGCGACGAGCGCTTCGGCCCGTTGCAGCGTGCGGTTGGCGATGAGGAGCGAGCGGCAACCGTGTTCGGCAAGGGCGACGATGACGGCGCGTGCCGCGCCTCCGGCGCCGAGCAGGACGATGCGCGAGTCGGCGAGCGGGACAGAGCGGCGAAGGAGCGGGAAGAGAAAGCCGGGAATGTCGGTATTGTCGCCGATCAGCTCGCCCGCACGGTTGAGCACCGTATTGACGGCACCGGCACGCTGAGCGCGGGGAGCCAGCCGGTCGACCGCGCGGGCGACCGCTTCCTTGTGCGGTACTGTGACGTTCGCCCCGACGACGTCATGAGAACGGAGCTGCGTCATCCGATCGGCGAGTTGCTCCAGTGGTGTCGGCCAGAGCTCGTAGCGTGCCGGAATACCGAGCGCATCGAGGGCAGCCTGCTGGAAGACCGGCGACAGACTGTGTTCGACCGGATAGCCGATGAGACCGAGCCGCATGGTATCACCCGCCGTGCTGCTCCCGGATATTGCGGACGTGTTCCTCGTAGGTGCGGGCGAAGACGTGCGCGCCGCTTCCGTCACCGCGGGTCACGAAGTAAAGATAATCGGTCTGGGCCGGGGACAAGGCGGCTTCGATCGCCGCGAGACCCGGATTGCAGATCGGCCCAGGCGGCAGACCAGCGTTCCGGTAGGTATTGTAGGGGCTATCGACGGCGGCGAGGTCGCTCACGGTATCCAGGCTCGGCCACCAGTTCTCCGGGGAACCGAGCGCGTACTGCACGGTCGGATCGGCCTGCAGGGGCATGTTCTCACGAAGACGGTTGTAGAAAACGGACGCGATGATCGGTCGTTCCTCAGGCACGGCTGCCTCGCGCTCGACGATCGAGGCGATGATCAGAACCTGGTAGAACGGTCGACCCAGCTGATCGGCTCGTGCTCGCAGCTCGGCAGGGACGCGTCGATCGAAGGTATCGAGAAGGGTCTGGACGATCTCTTCCGGCGTGGCATTGACGCGGAACTCGTAGGTATCGGGGAACAGAAAACCCTCGATGCGCTGGTTGGGGAGGAGATCGGCCAGGAAAGGATAGCGGGATTGCCAGCGACCGGCGTCGAGCACGTCGAGAAACTGCTGCGGGTCGGAGAGGATGCCGACGCGGACGAGCTCATCGGCGTATTGCTCGGCGCGCCAGCCCTCGATGAAACGAACGCGAACGGTCTGCGCTCCCGGCGCTGTCGTCAGTGTCTGGATGATCTGGTTGACCGACATACCCGTGTAGAGAACGAAGCGACCGGCCCGGATCCGTGTATCGGCGTTGCTGAGCCGGACACGAAGCTTGAAGTAGGTGGGTGAGCGAACCAGGCCGACCTCGTGGAGGCGCTCGGCGATGGAGTCGATCGATTCCTCTGGCTGTACCTCGAAAACGACCGGCTGTCCAGCGGGACTGGCCGAGGCCTCGAGGCGCGTCAGCAGGGCGCGCTGCGCCGCGAGGACGATGACTGCAGCGAGCACCAAAACGACGGCGATTTTGAGTCCCTGTATCATCACACGGAGCACGAACACCCGCCTCCCGCTGGTGCGGTGCTGGACGTAAGAGGCATGCACAACCGGCGGTCAGTCTACCAGGGGTGCAACGCGATGGACAAGCCAAAACCGGTCGTTGCGATCGTCGGGCCGACTGCGGTGGGGAAGACTGCGACCGCGATCCGGCTCGCACGGGAGTTCGATGGTGAAGTCGTCTCCGTCGATTCGCGCTATTTCTACCGGGGTATGGACATCGGGACGGACAAGCCATCGGTCGAGGAGCGACAGGGCGTCCCACATCACCTCATCGACATTTTGGATCCGCGGGACGAGTATTCGCTCGCGCTCTTTCAGCGCGATGCTCGTCGCGCGATCGAGGAGATCCAGGCGCGTGGCAAGCTCCCGATCGTGACTGGGGGGACACCCCTCTACCTTCGCGCCTTGCTGGAGGGCTGGAAGATTCCGCCGGCACCCCCGAATCCCGAATTGCGGGCGCAACTGGAATTGCGAGCACGCGAGGAAGGTCCGGAGGTCTTGCATCGGGAGCTGGCAATGGTCGATCCGGCGGCGGCGGCGCGGATTCCGCCCACGAATGTCCGGCGCGTGATCCGCGCGCTCGAGGTCTTCATGACGACGGGCCGGCCGATGACTGAGCTGGAAGGCAAGGAACCACCGGACTGGCGCGTTCTGTGGATTGGTCTCACCATGCCCCGTGAGGAACTCTATCGCCGGATCGACGAGCGGGTCGAACGGCAGATCGCACGGGGGCTCGTCGACGAGGTGCGGCGGCTCTTGCGGGAGGGCGTTCCACCCACCGTGCCGGCGATGACAGCATTGGGGTACCGGCAAATCGTGGCGTACCTAGAGGGGAAGATCACGCTGGAGGAAGCGATCGCGCGGATCAAGTACGACACGCATCGCTACGCGCGGCACCAGATGACCTGGCTGCGTCGACTGAAACAGATCGAGTGGTACGACGTGACGGCGGACGGGTGGTACGAGGCGGTGCGCGAGCGGGTACGAACGTTCCTCGACAAGGAAACCGGCTGGACGCGTGCTGACGTACATCGTAACGGAGGAGGAAGAACGAGAGCGCCTCGCGCGTGAGGAGGAGGCATGGAAGCGGCCAGATGGCCGCTTCCATGTTTCAGGACACTGTGGGTGCTGCGTGCTGCAAGCCGGCAGTTGGAATGTGCGTGGAGAAGTCTCGCACCGCCATCGCGGTGTAGGCTGGGTCGGTGGCTCGGTCCCGGCGGCGCGCTGTTCGATCGTCCTGCTGGAGGGGCTGTCGTCGTTACTGCACCATGATGGAGCGAGGCGGGAGTGCCGCTTTTGGGCACGGACGCGTACGCTGGCTCGGGGTGCGGCCTGGTTCGACGCGGCACTACTCGGACACAATTCATCCGCAGTGCGTCCGGTAGTCGGTCGGCAGACCGGCAGAGTAGGCTCAGTGACGAACGATGAGCCAAGAGGGGCGCGGGAAGCGCGATTTTGCTCGGATCGATGACCTGCAGGCGGTGCACGGGCGGCTTCTCACCTGGTACGCGGCCAACGCTCGTGATCTGCCGTGGCGCCGGACACGCGACCCCTACCGGATCCTGGTCAGCGAAGTGATGTTGCAGCAGACGCAAGTCGAGCGTGTGGTGCCAGCGTACGAGGCGTTCCTGGCCCGCTTTCCGACGATCGAGCACCTGGCTGCCGCGCCGCTCGGGGAGGTCATCGCCGCCTGGGGCGGGCTCGGCTACAACCGGCGCGCAGTGTATCTGTGGCGGGCGGCCTGCGAGATCGTCGAGCGGCACCGGGGAGTATTTCCGCGCGACCGGCGGCACCTGGAGCAGCTGCCTGGAGTCGGCCGCTACACCGCGGGAGCGGTGCTGTGCTTCGCCTTCGCTGAGCCGGTGGCCTTTTGGGACACCAACATCGCCCGGGTACTCACCCGCGTCTTTCTCGGGCCGGACTGCCGACCGAGTCGTCGTGATCTCGACGCGCTGGCGGCGTGGGCGCTGCCGCACGACCGCGCCTACGAGTGGAACCAGGCCCTGATGGAGCTCGGTGCGCGGGTCTGCGTCAACCGGCGCCCACGATGCGAACAGTGTCCGCTCCGTGCCGTGTGCCGATCAGCCGGTATGACCGGCTCCGTGCGACGGCGGAGCGAGCGATTCGCTGGTTCGCGCCGCTACTACCGGGGACGGATCGTCGCCGCACTGCGCGCCAGGCCGCAGGGGCTGTCGCTGGGAGCCTTGCGCGAGCTGGTGCACGATGCTGGCGTGGCGGGTGGGACGATCGCGCTCGAGGAACTGGTCGCGGGGCTGGCCCGCGATGGGCTGGTAGAGGTGCACGAAGAGCGCGGCGAGTACATCGTTCGCTTGCCGGGGCAGCGTGGCGAGTCGGCCCCAGAGCGGAGTAGCGGAAGTGCGGAGGGAAGCCTGGCATGAGTATGCAGCTGGGCGCAGCAGGCTGGTGGAACCACCTTCGGGTACAGGCTACGCGCCGGGATGGAGCGATCGCGCTCTTCGCAACCACGAGCGAACGATCGACCGGCTCGTGAAGGGATGCGCAAAGTCGACGGATCGTGGTAGGATAGGGAGGCAAAACTGCAGCGTTCTGCATCCTGGCGCGGGAGGAGCGACACGTGGCGAAGGGACAGACGAGCCGGGCAGTCGTCGAAGAGCGGGTGGAAACGGCGGCATCGCAGCCGTTGTTCGGGTACGAGTTCCGGTACGGTTGGGGGTTCCTGGCGTTCGTTACGTTCGTTGGGATCAACGTCCTCGGGCTGATTATCTGGATGATCATCGCGATCAACTCGCCGACCATCCATCCCTGGTCGTAGGGTCGTCCCGATCAGCGAGAAGCGGAAACCGGGGGGCGTTCGCGCCCCCCGGTTCTGTTCGGTCACACACCACCGTTACGAGACGGGTGTCTGCTGCTGGCGAAGCAGGGCAGCGACTTTCAGCGGCAGGCCGAAGAGGTTGATGAAGCCTTCGGCATCGCGCTGGTCGTAGATCGCGTCAGCACCGAAGGTCGCCAGTTCCATGCTGTACAGGCTGTAGGGCGAGCGGCGTCCGGTCGGGATGCAGTTGCCCTTGTAGAGGGTGAGGCGCACCTCGCCGGTCACGGTGCGCTGGGTGACATCGACGAAGGCATCGAGCGCCTCGCGGAGCGGCGTGTACCAGAGGCCATAGTAGACGAGTTCGGCATATTTGAGGGCGAGCATGTCCTTGAAGTGCATCGTTTCGCGGTCGAGGGTGAGGTGCTCCAGCTCCTTGTGCGCGACGGAGAGGATCGTGGCACCCGGTTGCTCGTAGACGCCGCGTGACTTCATGCCGACCAGGCGATTCTCGACGAGGTCGATGCGGCCGATGCCGTGGCGACCGCCGAGCTCGTTGAGGCGCTCCATGAGGGTCACCGGTGGCAGGCGTTCGCCGTTGAGGCTGACCGGATAGCCGCGCTCGAAGCCGACGACAATCTCTTCCGGTCGGTCGGGAGCGGCCTGTGGGCTGGTCGTGATCTGGTACACCCGTTCATTGGGGGCCTGCCAGGGGTCTTCGAGTTCGCCGCCCTCGTGGGAAAGATGCCAGAGATTCTGGTCACGGCTGTAGATGTTCTCTTTCGACTGCGACACCGGAATACCGCGTGAGGCGGCGTACTCGAGCAGCGCCTCGCGCCCGGAGAGGTCCCACTCCCGCCAGGGAGCGATGACGGTGAGCTCGGGAGCGAGGGCCTTGTAGGTCAGTTCGAAGCGGACCTGGTCGTTCCCCTTGCCGGTGCAACCGTGGGCGACCGCGTCGGCGCCCTCGCGCTTGGCGATCTCGACCTGGTACTTGGCGATGAGCGGCCGGGCGAAGCTCGTACCGAGAAGGTACTTGCGCTCGTAGACAGCACCGGAGCGGAGCACCGGGAAGGCGTACTGGGTGAGGAACTCCTCCTTGAGGTCGAGGACGTAGGCTTTCGAGGCCCCGGTCGCGAGTGCCTTGGCCTCGATGCCGGAGAGATCCTCCCCCTGGCCGATGTCGGCTGTTACGGTAATGACTTCGCAGTCGTAGGTTTCCTTGATCCACTTGAGGATGACGGACGTATCGAGCCCACCGGAGTAGGCGAGGACGACCTTGTTGACTTTCTTCTTGACCACGCTGTGCTCCCCTTTCAGTCGAGCCTCGACGCCATTTTCCTCAACGCAGCAGGTCTGTTTCGTCCGACCTGGCACGACCGGGCATCCGGATGAGCACAGCGCACCCTCCCACCGTGATCGCTACCTCCCGAGGCGAGGGTAGCAGGCTGGGAAATCCCCGTCAAGTGCGGGGAGGCGGAGCGGCGCCAGGATACCCAGAAGGGGAGATCGTGGATGACGGTGGCGGCCCCTGTCGTGGCACGGCAGGGAAGGTGTGCCCACTAGCAACGGAAATACCGGTGAGTGGCATGCCACCGTCAGACGGGGGCGGGACGGCACCGTCTGCCGGGCGAGAAGGCGCGCAAAAGCGTCTCCTCCCGCAGGAGCAGGGACAGCGGGCGTTGAGCCAGGCCCCGGAGACTCCCGGCCAGTGGGTGCTCGCCTTGCTCTGGCGTGGTCGCTGCCACATGTTCGCAGTAGTGAGTCAACCGCACTCGAACCGACCGGAGCGGAGACGAGGCCCAGCCGACTTGCCAGGAGGGCTCCGTCTCGGTATATTCAAACCCGAGTAGTTTAGTCGGGATTTGGGGCCAGCTGACACGAGGCGGTCCTGGGCAGCACGCGTAGGGGAAGGGGAACAGGCTGCGGGGTGACGACGGTTACCGAGTCATCCGCGCGTCAGCGAGGGTTCGATCGCCGGGGCTGAAGGGGCAGAGCTGTCGTTGGTCGGTACCAGCTGGAGCATGGCCGAGCGGAATCAGCGAAGGGAGCAACGGTGGGGACAGTGCTCGATGTGCCACCGGTCGAACGTGAGATGACCAAGCGCACGCGTCGCGCGGGAATGCCGTTGCCCGGCCCTGGCTGGGTCGTGTTCTGGTCGGCGCCGGTGGTGCTGGCGGTGCTCTCGCTCTTCGTCGGCGCTTCCAGCCTGTCACTCGCAGCGGTGTTGTCGCTGGACGGCCAAACGATCGAGTTACTCCTGGTCAGTCGTCTCCCGCGGATGGTCAGCCTGGTGCTGGCTGGGATGAGCCTCGGGGTCGCGGGGCTGATCACACAGCAGCTGGCCCAAAATCGCTTCGCTTCTCCGATGACGATGGGTACGGACGACGCGGCACGTCTCGGTGTACTGCTGGCCATCCTGTTGCTCCCAGGCGCCACGACGTTCGTCAAAATGCTGTTCGCGTTCTGCTGCGCGCTGCTCGGCACGGCAGCGTTCCTGGCACTCGTGCAGCGGGTCCGCAACCGCGGCTCGTTGTTCGTCCCGATCGTCGGTCTCATGTACGGCAACCTGCTTGCCGCGGTGACGACGTTCGCCGCCTACAAGTACGACCTCGTACAAAATGTTTCCGCCTGGTTGCAGGGCAATTTCGCACTGGTCATCGCTGGCCGGTACGAGTTGCTCTATCTGGTGGTGCCGCTGGTCGCCATCGCGTACCTGTACGCGTATCGCTTCACGGTTGCAGGGTTCGGTGAGGAGATAGCGACGACGCTCGGGCTCGGGTACCGGCAGACCGTCGCGCTGGGGCTCTCGATCGTCTCGCTGGTGGCGGCGGTGGTGCTGGTGACGGTGGGAACGATTCCCTTCCTGAGTCTCGTCGTGCCGAACCTCGCTGTCCTGCTGCGAGGGGATCACCTGCGCCGCACGCTGCCGCTGACGGCGGTACTGGGTACGACGTTCGTGCTGGCCTGCGACATCCTGGGTCGCGTCGTCATTCACCCGTATGAAGTGCCGATCAGCGTCGTGGCGGGCGTACTCGGCTCGGCGGTCTTTCTCGGATTCCTGCTCGTCCACGGGCGACGCCGGGAGGGACGCTGATGCGTCGCACGCTGCTCCTGTTGCTTCTCCTGGCTGGTGCAGCCGTGGCGGTGCTCGGTGTTTTCCTGTTCGGGAGCATGGGAACGAACTGGGAATACATCCTGAGCCGGCGGCTCGTCCGGGTGGGGGCGATGGTGCTCACCGCCGGTTGTATCGGGGTCAGTAGTCTCCTGTTTCAGACCATCACAGGGAACCGGATCCTGACGCCGAGCGTGATCGGTCTGGACTCCCTGTACCTCTTCGTCCAGACGACAGCGGTGTTCTTCGGTTCGCACTGGCTCCACGCGCTCGCTGACCCGATCGTGAACTATGCCGTGTCGCTCTCGGCTCTGGGCCTTTTCGCTGTGCTCCTGGCGGTAGTGCTGTTCCAACGTGCGCAGCGGGATCTCTTTCGCGTGCTGCTGATCGGCATGGTGCTGGGGACATTGTTCGGTTCGCTGACGACCTTCATGCAGGTGTTGCTCGATCCGAACGAGTTCCTGACGTTGCAAGCGCGGATGTTCGCGAGCATGAACCGCGTCAACGCGGAACTCCTCGTCCCGTCGTTCGCTGTGCTGGTACCGCTGGTCATCGGGCTCGTTCGCTGGTCGCGGACCTTCGATGTCCTCGCGCTGGGGCGGGAGACGGCGATCGCGCTCGGGGTGGACTACCGGCGGGTGATCACGGTGTCCATGCTGGGCATCGCACTCGCGGTGGCGGTGGCGACTGCGCTCGTCGGGCCGCTGACCTTCCTCGGTATCGTAGTGACAAACCTGACCTATCAGGTGCTGCGAACGTGGCGCCACCGCGAGCTGCTTGTGGGCGTGCTTTTGGTGAGTATCGTCGCCGTGGTGGGTGGGCAGCTCGTCGTGGAGCGGGTCTTTGCCTTCGCGACCCCGTTGAACGTCGTGGTGAATCTGATCGGCGGGATCTATTTCTTCGTCCTGCTGTTGCGGGAGCGGGTCGTATGGTAGAGGCACGGAACATCGGCAAACGGTACGGTGGTCGCTGGGTGCTCCGGGAAGTGGGCCTGACTGTTGCTCCCGGACGCATCGTTGCGTTGATTGGGCCGAACGGGGCAGGGAAGAGCACCTTGCTGGCGATCATCGGGCGCATCGTCGGGCGTGATGCTGGTGACGTCCTCATCGACGGCCGGCCTCTGGAGCGGTATTCGTCCGGCGAGCTCGCTCTGCGGCTCACCTATCTCCGTCAGGCGATGGACGTCCGGACGCGTCTGAGCGTCAGGGATCTCGTGAGCTTCGGTCGCTTCCCGCACAACCGGGGACGGCTCACGAAGCGGGATCGCGAAATCGTCGATCAGGCACTGGAGGAACTGGAGCTCACGAGCCTGGCGGAAGCGTACGTCGACGAGTTGAGCGGTGGGCAGCGACAGCGGGCGTTCGTGGCGATGATCCTGGCTCAGGACACCCCCTATCTTCTCCTGGACGAGCCGTTGAGCAACCTGGACATGCGCTACCAGGTGCACATCCTCAAGATTTTGCGCAAACGGTGTCGTGAGGAGGGGAAAGGGATCGTGATTTCTCTCCACGACGTCAATCTCGCTTCGATCTATGCCGACGAGATCGTCGCTCTGAAGGACGGGCGAGTGGTCGCCTCCGGGGCACCCTGCGACGTTGTCTCGCCCGCAGTCTTGCGCGACGTTTTCGACATCGATGTCATCGTCGAGCCGATCGCCGGGCAACGGATCTGCATCTATGCGCAGTGGTAGCATGGCCGCTGGCTCACGGACGAGACGAACGGGACTGCACCGCACTGGTCGTCAGTGCGGACGTGGACGCGGACGGCAGCCGATGGGTGGTCGAGCCGGGCCAGCGGGTAGCAGCACGCTCGGTGGCGGTGGCCCGCCGGCGCGCGGAACAGCGCGGTGGTGTCTGCACTGGGGCTGTGTCGGGCACGCTGACCTGATCCCGAGGACGAGGAGTGGGGCGACCTCGAGATCGGACAGCCAGCGTCGCGTCAGTGCCGCGCAGCTCCATCGTACCACGTCGAGGTCGCGCTCCGTGCTCAGCGGGACAGTGGGGCCTGCTGGGGGTAATGGTATGCACCCTCCTCGGGGTGCTCCGGCGCTCTCTCGACACGACGAACCATGTTTCGGTTCCAGGAAGGGAGTTCAGGGAGATGCGACGACGGTTCACTGCGATCGTAGTATCGATCCTGGCCGCTGTGCTCATCGCCTGCAGTTCGAGCGGGACTACTGGCCAGGTCTCACCGACGGCCAGCTCGGACGCTACGGCGGAGACGCATCCATCCGCTACGGCCACACCGATGCATTCGCCTACGACCGCTTCCTCACCGAGCGCCGTGGCGGCGAGCCCAGAGAGTCGGGCGACACCCTCGCCAGCAGGGACGCCGGCGAGTAGCGTACCGGCCGCCCCGCCGGTGATCGTCGCGGAGGAAGGGGACACGCTGGTCATCCGCCACGCGCTGGGGGAAGCGCGCGTCAAGCGCAATCCGCAGAAGGTCGTGGTGTTCGATTTCGGCGCGCTCGATACCCTCGACGCGCTCGGCGTCCCGGTGACGGGGCTGCCGAAGACGAACATACCGCGGTATCTGGCGAAGTACGAGAGCGATGCCTATCAGAACGTGGGCAGTCTGGCAGAACCGGACTTCGAGAAGCTGAGCGAGCTCCAACCGGACCTGATCATCATTTCCGGCCGGCAGCGGCAGGTGTACGGTGAGCTCAACAAACTCGGCCCGACGCTGTATCTCGCGATCGACTATACCCGGTATGCCGATTCGGTGAAGGAGAATGTACGCGTTCTGGGAGAAATCTTCGACAAACAGCAGGAGGTGGACACATACCTGACGACGCTCGAGGAGAAGATCGCTGCGGTCCGTGCGAAGGTCGCTGCAGCGGGAGTACCGACAGCACTGGTGATTCTAGTTAACGATCGGAACATCAGTGCCTTCGGCCCGGCCTCGCGTTTCGGGTTGGTCTATGACGTGCTGGGGTTCACCCCCATCGATCCGAACATCGAAGTGTCCACCCACGGGATGAATATTTCGTACGAGTACCTGGTCGAGAAGAATCCTGACTATCTCTTCGTGGTCGATCGCGGGAGTGTTGTGGGCGGGCAAGGAGTGACGCCGGCGCGGCAGACGCTGGACAACGAGCTCGTCAAGCGCACCAAAGCGTATCAGAACGGGCACATCGTCTATCTCCAGGCCGATCTGTGGTACCTCTCCGGGGGTGGCCTGCAGTCGTTTGCGGCGATGATCGACGAGGTCGGTAACGCGCTGCCCTGAGGACGAGGTGCAGAAGGGGAACGGTTGGCCGGTGGGATGGCATCCCACCGGCCAGCCCGTTGTTCGGCAGGGCGAGCTGGAGCGCGGGGGTGACGTGCTGCCGGAGCGAGGGCGTGCGCCGGGTCGGGAGGCAGACGATCGGGTGGGCGAGCAGCTAGGATACTGCGCGGCAGCGTGCGGCTGCTGACGGGAAGGGGTAGCGGATGCGGGGTGCGTGGCGTCTCGTGCTGGCGCTCGTTTTGGTTTGGGGTGCGGTATTGCCGGTTCGCGCCCAGGAGCAGGAGCCGCTGTGGCGGCAACTGGCCCTCCTCGACCGGCATCGCGGGCTCTGGCTTGCATCGTCCGATGGCGGTGCACCGGTCCCGGCACTCGAAGGACTCGAGATCACGAGCGCCGAGTGGTCGCCCGAGGGCGGGCGACTCGCCTTTACCGGCTTGCAGGATGGACGATCGGTGGTCGGGATCGTCACGACCGGCGTGCAGCCAGCTGGACGCGTACTGGACGCTGCGAGCACGATCGCCTGGTCGGGTGACGGTCGCTGGCTGGCCTGGAGCGACGGGAGCCGCGTGGTGATCGCGAACCGGGAGGGTGATCCGGTTCGTGCGGTCACCGTGGCTGCGCGCCGTCTCGCCTGGTCGCTGGATGGGCGGTGGCTGGCGTTCACGCGCCCGACTGGTGAAGCGCCGTCCAGCCCATGCCCAGTCGAGGATGTCGGTTGGATCGAGGTGGCGAGTGGTGCGGTGACAGTGCATGATCGGCTCGCTGGTTACCTTACCTGGGTGACAACCGGCGGCGACGCCGAGCGGCCGCGGCTGGTGTACACGAGTGCGGCGGACGCGCGGCTGCGCTGGGTAGATCCGGCGACCGGCCGAACAGGGGTGCTCTGGAACGGGCTCGTCGCGAGCTGCCGTGCGCCCCTGGTCACGTCGGGCGACGGGCAGTGGGTCGGCTTCCTCGCAGCGGACAGCGGTGGCGACGATCTCGTGCTGGTCAACCTGGTAACCGGTGAGGCGCGACGTATCGCTGATCTGCCACTAGGCTATCCAGGGCTGCAGTTGCCGAAGGTGTACGTGTGGCTCGATCCGCTGGCGCGGTTCCTCTACGTCAGCCGGAGCTTCCCGACGGTCGTGACACGAGTAGACCTCGTGACGGGCGAGCGGACGACCGCGGCGAACGATCCAGGAATCCTGGTGGCGATCTCATCGCAGGGTGAACGGCTCGCATTCGTGCGGAACTCGCCTGGCAAGCCGCCGGTGCTGGTGATCGTGGAACCGGGAACCGGATGGAGCCAGACGCTGGAAGGTTTCGGCTGGGCGGCGTGGGAACCGAGCCCGTACCAGCCGATCGTCTTCAGTGCCTGGGAGCGGACCTGGGAGCGGGAAGATCGGCCTGTCGCTGCCGGGCTGGTGGGGCGGAGCTGGACGTGGGGGCCGGAACCGATCCGCGTGACGGTGGAGCCGTATCGCGATGCGCCCGGTGGCCGACGGGCGGTGCTCTACTGGGACAAAGCGCGGATGGAAGTCACCGCACTCTCGGATGACCGGGAAACGCGCTGGTACGTGACCAACGGGCTCCTGGTGAAGGAACTGATCACCGGGCAGCTGCAAGTCGGTGATGCAGCATTCGAGCAACGCGAGCCGGCGGCCATCCCGGTGGCGGGTGATCGAGACGATCCGACGGGGCCGACGTATGCAACCTTCCGGGAGCTCCTGGCGGTTCCGCCGCTGCCACCGGGGAGCGAGATCCGCTGGCGGCTGCATCGTGACGGAACGGTGACGGAGGATGGGCCGGGTGGGGTCTCCGTTGCGGTGGTGATACCGGAGACGAACCACGCCGTTGCGGACGTGTTCTGGGAGTTCCTACAGAGCGAGGGGCCGATCTGGAACGAAACGGGAGCGAGCGAGGGACGGCTCTTCGAGCCGCTGTTCTTCGCGACGGGTCTTCCGATAACGGAGCCGTACTGGGCGACGGTGAAGGTTGCGGGCGAGTTCCGTGACGTGCTCGTGCAATGCTTCGAGCGGCGGTGCTTGACGTACACGCCGAGCAATCCGCCGGAGTGGCGTGTGGAGATGGGAAATGTCGGGCAGCACTATCTCGCGTGGCGTGACCAGCAGTGAGCGAGTGCTGCAGCCACCTGCGGTGACGGCGGCTGCGCCACAGGGTGTCTGGGTGATCGTGGTCAACTACAACACTGCTGACTTGCTGGAGCGGTGCCTGGAGGCATTGCGCGCGACTCAGCTCGATCGCCCGTGCACAGTCTTCGTCGTGGACAACGGATCGCGCGATGCGTCGGTGGCGCGAGTACGGGAGCGGTTCCCGGAGGTGGTGCTGCTCGAAACGGGCGCGAACGTGGGGTTCGCGCGGGCGAACAATCTGGCGTTGCGGCGGGTGCTCGCGTTCGTCCCGGAGCAGGTTCGGCGAGCGCATGCCGTGCTGCTCGTGAACTCGGACTGCTTCGTCGAGCCTGAGACGATCCAGCGGCTGGTCGGGGTGCTGGATCGCGAGCCGGACGTGGCGGTCGTGGGCCCGAAACTGGTCCTGCCGGACGGTCGGCTCGATCTGGCGTGCCGGCGGAGCTTTCCGACGCCAGCGACGGCATTGTGGAAGTTGACCGGGCTGGCGCGTGTCTTCCCGGGCAGTCGCCGGTTCGCGCGCTACAACCTGACGTTCTGCGATCCCGACGAGCCGCTCGACGTGGATGCGGTGAGCGGTGCGTGCATGCTGGTTCGGCTGCAGGCCGTGGTGGAAGCGGGGCTCCTGGACGAAGCCTATTTCATGTACGGTGAAGATCTCGACTGGGCGTATCGGATCAAGCAACGCGGCTGGCGAGTGCGGTACGAGCCGTCGGCACGAGCCGTCCATGTCAAGGGTGGTTCGTGGGGGCGCCGCGACCCACGGGTTCTGTGGGAGTTCTACCGGGCGATGGCACTGTTCTATCGTCGGCACTATGCAGCTCATCAGCCGGTTCTGCTTCGGTGGCTGGTGTACGCTGGAATCGGGATGCGGTTCGGTGTCGCGCTGCTGGGGCTTGTGGTGCGACGGCTCGTCCATTGACGCTCTCGATCAGTCGAGTGCCTGGTCGACTTCGTCGCGCGTGCGCTCGAGCGCCCAGGCGAGTTCCTCGCGTTCCCGAACCGCCTCGGAGTCGATCGCGAGTTCGTCCTCGGTGAGGACGACGAGGTAGGTATCGAGCGCCAAGGCGGCGAACTGGAGTTGCGGGTAGCGTGCGATCAAGGCGTCGGCACACTCCTGATCGCAGGCGACGAAGACGGGCGAGCCGCCCAGGGCAGCTGGCGGATCGAGACTCCAGAGGACGAGTCCAGTCTCGGCGGTGACGAGTTCGCCGCACTGGTCGCAGCGGGCCGCTGGAACGAAGCCTTCGGGGCGGAGGTCCATGACGAACGGCATCGTAGCGAACTCCCCGGCACCTGTTCGGTGCACGACAGGTGAGGATAGCACGCCGGGAATGGAGGGTACCGCACGGTGGTCGAGGGTGTCGTGCGCCTGCTGCTGGCGGGGCTCGTGGCGACGATCCTGCTGACCGTGGTCTTGCGGGGAGGGCAGCTCCTGGGGCTGACGCGCATGGATCTGCCGCTCATTCTGGGGCTCTGGGTGACGAAGGATCGAGAGCGGGCGAAATTCCTCGGTGTCTTCGTCCATATCCTGGTGGGCTGGCCGCTGGCGGCGGTCTACGCAGGCGTGTTCTGGTTGCTGGGTGGCGCATCGTGGTGGCTGGGTGGGCTGGCGGGTTTCGTGCATGCGCTCTTCGTGCTTCTGGTGGTGTTGCCGGGGTTGCCCGGCGTGCATCCGCGGATGGCGAGCGAGCGGACCGGTCCGGACCCGACCCGACACTTGCAGCCGCCGGGGCTGGCCGGACTCAACTACGGGCGGCGGACGGCGGTGGCGACGATCATCGGGCATGTCGCTTACGGGGTGGTCCTCGGACTCTTGCTCCGTAGTTGACGTCAGTGCGCGGCGGCGCGAAGCGGCGTGTGGGCCGCAGCGGCTTCCTCCAGAGTGAGCGCGGCACTGATGAGGCCAATGTGACTGAAGGCTTGCGGGAAATTGCCGAGCTGCTCACCGGTGACGGGATCGATTTCCTCGGCGTACAGGCCGACGTCGTTGGCGCGGCGGAGTAGGCGCTCGAATCGGTCGTAGGCCTCGTCGAGGCGACCGAGGCGGGCGAGCGCCTCGACGAGCCAGAAGGAACAGATAACGAACGCACCTTCGGGCCAGGCGAGGCCGTCGGGGCGGTGGTAACGATAGACGAGGTCATCGTGCGTGAGGTCGTGCAGTATGGCATCGACCGTGCCGATCACCCACGGGTGAGCCGGCGAGAGGAATGCATCCTGGAGGGCGAGCCAGAGCAGGGAAGCGTCGGTCTGGCCGCCGGGCACAGCGACGAAGGCGTTGCGGGCGGGATCGACGCCGTAGGTGACCAGCCAGCGTTCGATTTCCGCGGCGGCACGGCGATAGCGGTCGAGCGGGAGACGGACGCGATCCTGCAGTGCCAGCCGTTCGAGGTGCCGGAGGCCGACGAGCGCCATGACCTTGGAATGGACGTGATGGGCACGTCCGGAACGGACTTCCCAGATCCCGTCGTCCGGTTCGTGCCAGCGACGAACGATGACATCGGCCAGACCGCGAAGGAAGCGATAGTCATCACTGTCGAGCGGGCGACCGAACGCGCGATAGCGTGCGAAGGCGTCGATGACTTCACCGTAGACATCGAGCTGGAACTGCTGCGAGGCCTGGTTCCCGACGCGGACAGGACGACTGCTCCGGTAGCCATCGAGGTCGACGAGCAGGCGCTCCGGGATATGCGGCTCACCGTAGAGGGTGTAGACGACCTGCAGTTCTGGCTGCGTGAGACGAGTCGCGTAGAGGATCCAATCGACGAAGGCATCAGCTTCCTGGTGGAAGCCCAGACCGAGGAGTGCGCGCACGGTGAAGGAGGCATCGCGAAGCCAGCAGTAGCGGTAGTCCCAGTTGCGCGGGCCGCCCGGCCACTCGGGGAGCGACGTGGTCGGTGCGGCGACGATAGCACCCGAGGGCGCATAGGTGAGGAGCTTGAGGGCGAGTGCGCTGCGCTCGACAGCGTCGCGATAGGGGCCGGTGTAGGTGCAATGCAGGATCCATCGTGACCAGTAATCGAGGGTCAGACGCTCGAAGGTATCGAAAAGCTGCGGAATGGGTAGTTCCACGGGGGCTTCGTCAGCATAGGCGAGGGCGAAATCAGCACTCTGGCCGGCCTCGAGTACCAGCGTGCCGCGTAGTACGGCTCCGCGCTGCTCGAGCGGGACGCTGGCGTAGAGGACAGCGGCACAACGTCCCCACCCGTATGCGTACCAGTGACTGGCGAACGAGCGGAGTTCCGGCGTCTGCCGGCCGAAGCGTGGGCGCAGCCGGATGGTGACGTCGAAGGTGATCCGCCCTTGCTGGCAGTGGAGGCGACGGATCAGCAGTGTCTGGGCGAGTGGGACGTGCCGCTTCTGCGTCTCGGTCAGAGCGGGAAAGAAGTCGGTCAGGCGGGCCTGGCCGGTCGTGGTCGTGAAGAACGTGTCGAGGACGTTGGTCCGATCGCGATAGCTTCGCTGGACAGTCTGGACGTCGTGCGGCAGGATCGACCAGTATCCGCCGAGGTCGGCATCGAGGATACGGGAGAAGACCGGATCGGCGTCGAAACGAGGGAGACAGAGCCAATCGATCGAGCCCTCGCGGGAGACGAGCGCCGCAGTTCGCCCGTCGCCGATGATCGCATAGTCGGCGATGGGTGGATACGAGCGGGGATGTACCATCGGCACCAGGCTCCTCTGTGCTACGATGCGATGCTGTCGAGTAGTGAAGCGACCGCGGCTCGCGGTTGGCCTGGAGGAAGGATAGCGAGAACGATGGAAGAGCGTGAGCGGTATGTCCTGTGGGAAATGACCTGGCCGGAACTGGAATCGGCGATGGGGGAGATCCGGCTGGTCGTGATTCCGGTCGGGTCGACGGAGCAGCACGGGCCGCACGCGACGTTCGCGACGGACAGCGTGCGGGCCTACGAGTTCAGCCTGCGGCTGGCAGAGCGCCTGTACCCGGAAGTTCTGGTTGCGCCGGTGATGCCGTTCGGGGTCTCGCCGCATCACATGGCGTTCCCGGGGACGATCACGCTGTCGGGCGAGACGTTCATGCAGGTGTTGTACGAAGTGGTGGAGAGTCTCGCCGAGCATGGGTTCGAGCGTTTTCTTTTCGTCAACGGGCACGGTGGGAACCGGCCGGCACTGGAGCTGCTGGTGCAACGGTTGCGGCGCGAGCTGGACGTGCTGGCTGCCTGGGTGTCGATCACGGAGCTGGCGAACGATGTCGTGCAGCGGGGCAAGGTGGCGGAAGTGATCGGTCACGCCTGCGAGAGCGAGACGAGCCAACTCTTGTACCTGGCGCCCTGGGCGGTACGAGAGGACGTGCTCACGCCTGGCGAGCTGCTGGAGCAGGCGTACCCGCACGCGTCGTGGTGGGGGCCGGTACACGTGGCGTATTCGTTCGACGAGATCACGGCGAACGGCGCGCTGGGTGATGCGCGGGCAGCCTCCGCCGCCTTCGGGGAAGCGATCGTGGAAACGGCGCTGAACCGGTTGGCGGAATTCGTCGAGGCGTTCATCGAGGAGAGTCCGTTCGAGGAACTCGAACTCGAGGAGGAAGAGGAAGAGTGAGGCCGGGCGGAGGACGAACCGAAACCGCGAGTCGAGTCAGTAGCCTGCAGGAATCGCCGCTGAGCGGGAAGCGGATCGCCTTCGTCGGCTGTGGGGTGATGGCGGAGGCGATCGCTGCGGCGCTCCTGCGTGCCGGACTGGTGAGCGTCCACCAGCTGACCGGCGGCGAGCCGAACGCGCGGCGGCGCCAGGAACTCATCGCGCGACTGGGGCTGGAGACAACGCCGGACAACCGGGCGGCGGTACGCGGTGCGGATCTCGTTGTCCTGTCGGTCAAGCCGCAGACGCTCGAGGCGGCGATGCGGGATCTCGTCGGTGCACTGGCACCGGAGCAGGTCGTCCTCTCGATCGTCGCGGGTGCGACCGTGCGACGCTTGCAGGAGGGCTTGCGGCACGAGCGTGTGGTGCGATCGATGCCGAACACCCCGGCGCAGGTCGGCTATGGGGCGACTGTCTGGTATCCCGCACCGGCGGTGACGCCACAAGACGAGCAGCTCGTTCGAACCGTGTTGGAAGCCATGGGTCTGGCGATCCGCGTCGACAACGAAGATATGGTCGATATGGCGACGGCGTTGAGCGGGACGGGTCCGGCCTACGTCTTTCTCATCATGGAAGCGCTGATCGACGCTGGGGTGCACCTCGGGTTCTCCCGGAGCGTCGCGGAGCAGCTGGTGCAACAGACGATTTTGGGGTCGGTCCTGTTCGCGCAGGAGACTGGTAAACATCCGGCGGAACTGCGGAACATGGTGACGACCCCCGGCGGGACGTCGGCTGCCGCGCTCTACGAGCTGGAACGCGGTGGCATCCGTACGGTCATCGCACGGGCGGTCTGGGCAGCCTATCGGCGTGCGAAGGAACTGGGTGCCGGAATGCCGAACGGCGGACCGAGCGACCTGTGACGCGTCACTGTGCTTGCCGGAGCGTGGGCACGATCTTGATCAGCTGGCCGGCGCCGGCGTCCGCGATGTAGAGCGTGCCGTCGAGTCCGACGGTCATTCCGCTCGGGCGGCGGAATCCCTCGGCGAACGGTGAAAGCGTGGCGCTGCGGCCGTCTGGACCCGGAACGGCGCGGAGAAGCGTGCCTGCGTTCTCGCGTGTGCCCCAGAAGAAGAGCGTTCCGGGAATCGGGTCTGCCCAGAGTTGTGTCGTATAGGCGAGTCCGCCAGTTGGGCTGAAGCCCGCAGGGAATTCGAGGAACGGCTCGGTGCTGACTGCCTGGCCGGCGAGATTCACGCGAACGAGCTCGACGCCGCCACTTGCGGTCTGGATAACCGCGAAGAGCAGCTCGCCCCACGTGAAGAGGCGGACGAGGCCGGTGGGTGCGGGGCCGAGCGGGACGATACGATCGCCATCGATGACGTAAAGGTAGGGAAGTGGGGATCGGTCGTTCGCTGTGCCGGCGACGTACACCTGGCCACGTGCGTCGGTGACCGGTGCGCCGGCACTGCCCGGGAGTGGTCGGAAGACGAGCGGCAGGCGCTGGGTGCGATCGGCGATACCGTTACCGTCGTCGTCGCGAAGTCGAACGAGCCCCAGGTCGTCAGCGACGTACACCCATGAGCCAGCTGTCGTGACGCCGCGTGGCGAGACCAGTCCGGAGGCGAACGTCGTGAGGCGGGAGGCTCGGCCGCTCGCGTCTTCGGCGCTCACGAGGAGCAGGGTACCGCTGCCGGTGAGAACCAGCACATTTCCGTCCGGGGCAAGGGCCAAGTCGACGGGATCGCGCACTCCGTCGAGGAACACGCCGGCGCGGAACGCTGGTGGGAGCTGGATCGCGACGGGCGTGCCCGGAAGCGGGTCGGGCCAGGGGCGGGAGGGGTCGATCCCGTAACGCCAGCGGTAGTAATGCCGGCCGGTGTTGACGAGCGTGAAGCGCTGATCGGCTGGCAGAGACGGTGTGTAGACGAGGATGCGGCGCTCGAAGACCTGGATCAACGAGGGGAGCGCTGTCTCGCCGCGGCGATAGTAAGCCCAGAACGGCTCACTGATGGGATACCCGAAGACATCGATCCACGCCTCGGGGCCGAGCGGGGAGCGGTCGAAGAGCGAAACCGTCACGTCCGGGAGGTTGTGGCGAGTAGTCGCAATGTACCGGCTGAGACGTATCGGAACCGGAGGAGCGGTCTGCTCGCGCGAACCGTCGGCGGTAATCCACGTATCGACGGTCTGGCTGTTCGCGGTCCGGTCGGATGCCGGCTGGGCGACGAGTTGCGCAAGCGTCGCGTAGGTGGGGACGCGGGGATCGGCCGCTCCACCGTCGATTGGGAGATCGGGTGGAGGACGATGGACGAAGAGGTCGCTGCCGATCGCGATATTGCCGGTGGTGAGCTCCCAGGCGAGCCGGCCCTGGGTGACACTCGTGCGGTTGACGCTCGCGAGGGTCGTCAGTTCCATGCGTCCACGGTCGAAGTACTGGACGAGTCGTCGCCCGCCGGGTGAATCGGCATAGGGCTCGATACGCCAGGCCAGTGGTGCCTGTCCCCAGAGGTCGAGCTGGGCACGCTGGTGCTGGATCCAGAGTTGTTCGAAGGCGGGGCTGGCGAACGGCGTACCGTTCGCCTCCCGGACAGGGAGAGTGAAGATGAGCGCAGCGACCCCGAGCAGTACGAGTGCGACCTGTTTCCACACGCGTGCCGACCCCCGTCCGTTGTTTCCCAGGGTACCAACGAACGAAGGCGCGGGCTGGTTGCGGGGCCGGTGAGGCTGCGCGCGACGACCCCGATGAGGGGCGTTGCGCGGGTGCTGAGGAATGCCTAGGATTCCCGCAAGAGATCGCGCGAACGGAGGGACAAGATTGGCGCGACAGGCGGTTGACGCAATTGTTTTCGACGTCTACGGGACGCTTTTCGGGTTCAACCGGCTAGCGGAGCGGGCACGCGCGATCGTCGGTGATCTTCCGCTCCTCGATCGCTGGCGGGCGAAGCAGCTCGAGCACAGCTTCCTGCGCACGATCCTCGGGGAGTACGTCGACTTCTGGCGCGTGACGGAAGAGGCTCTGGATGCGGCGTGCGCGCAGCTCGAACTGGAGTTGACGCAGGAGGAACGGGCTCATCTCCTGCACGGATGGCTGGAACTGGAGGCCTTTCCGGATGTCGGCGCAGCGCTGGAAGCCTTTCGCGAGCGCGGCTTGCGACTGGCGATCCTCTCCAACGGTAGTCCGATGATGCTGGAAGCGTTGCTCGACGCTGCCGGTTTGCGCACCCGGTTCGAGGCCGTGCTGAGCGTGGATGCAGTGCAGCGCTACAAGCCTTCGCCGGCGGTTTACGCGCTAGCGCCAGCGGCACTGATTCTGCGGCCGGAACGGATCCTGTTTTGCTCGTCGAACGGTTTCGATGTCGCCGGGGCGCTGCGGTTCGGTTTTCAGGTGTGCTGGGTGAACCGGGGCAACGCCAAACTGGATGCCCTGGGGAAGCACCCGCACTATGCTGTGCATTCGTTGCTCGAGTTGCTCGAGCACCTGTGAGGTCGGAGCTGTGCGCTGGGACGTCGTCGCTTTCGGCGAAACGATGATCCGGCTGGCGGTGCCCGCCGGCGAACGGCTGGAGACGGCGAGGCAGCTCGAGGTCGGGATCGGTGGTGCTGAGGCGAACGTGCTGGTGGCGCTGGCACGACTGGGCAGGCGGACGGCCTGGGCTTCGGTGCTGCCGAAGCAGGCGCTGGGTGAGCGGATCGTGCGGGAACTGGCCTGGCACGGCGTCGAGACGTCGCTCGTGCAGTGGGTCGAGCAGGGGAGGGTTGGTGTCTACTACCTGGACGTGGGAATCCCGCCGCGTCCGACGACCGTTCTCTACGACCGCACCGGTTCGGCGGTCGCAGCGGTCGATCCGGCGTCGTTCCCGATCGACTGGGTCACCGAGAGCCGGTGGTTGCATGCGACAGGGATCACGCCGGCGCTCAGCCACGGGTGCCGGACGGTGCTCGAGCGGCTGGTCGAACGAGCGCACCAGGCGGGAGTCGGGATCTCGTTCGACGTGAACTATCGGGCGCGGTTATGGGATCCGGACGAAGCTGCGCGGACGCTGGAGTGGTTCTGCCGGCAGGCGACGGTGCTGGTGTGTGGCGAGGGCGATGCTCGGCTGTTGTGGGGCCTCACCGGAGATGCCGAGGCCGTCGCGGGAGCGCTGGCAGCCCGGTTCGGGGCGCCGGTGACGGTCGTGACGCGGGGCGAGCACGGTGCCGTGGCAGTGACCGCCGATGGGCGGACGGTGCTCGTGCCGGGACGTGCGGCCACGGTGGTCGATCGCGTAGGGGCCGGAGATGCCTTCGCGGCTGGGTTCCTCCACGGATATCTCGATACGGGGGACGTGGAGCGCGGTCTCCAGTATGGCGTCGCCTTGGCCGCGTTGAAGCTGACTGTCCGCGGTGATCTAGCCATCGTGACCGCTGAGGAGCTCGAGTCAGCGGTGGCGGCAGCGGGGCGAACGATCGTGCGCTGAGCCGAGGCTGCACAGCAGACGCTGATTGCACGGACACACAGGGACGTGCGTGGGTAGCTGGACAGCCGCTACCCACGACGGTCAGAAGGCCTGTCTTCCCATCGCTAGGGATGCTCCTGACCCTGAAAGCGTCCAGTGTAGTGAGCACGGCCGACGCATTCCTCGAGGATGATCTGGCAGATCCGGATACCGGGATGGATCGCGAGTGGGATGGGGCCCGCGTTGTTCATTTCGAGGACCTGTCGAGTACGGACCATGCCGGGTTGGATGAAGTTGGCGGTCACGTGGACCATCAGCCCGACACGCGCGAAACGACTGCGGCCCTGAATCCAGCCACAGATATAGTCCGGTAGGGTCAATCGTTCCTCCGTGATCCCGAGGACGGCCTGGCCGGGCAACAGCAGGAGGTAGTCGTCGACCGTGACCAGTTCGGTCACCGCACGGTGGTCGGTTTCCTCAGTCACGTGCAGGATCTCGCGGGCGTGGCGGAACAGCCGGAATTCGCGACCGAGGTGCAGGTCGATCGAGGCCGGACCGACCTGCGAAGGATCGAACGGCTCGATGACGATCTCGCCAGCCTCGATGAGACGGAGAATTTCCGGTCGCGTGAGCACAGCCATAGATCACTCCTTCGTCGGCCGTCAGGCGAGCGGTGGCGGGGGCAGGCCGGGGAGGATGCGTTCGCACCAGGCGGCGACGTGGAGGAGGCGCCGATCGTGTCCATAGCGGGCAACGAGCTGGAGCGCGAGTGGCAAACCAGCGCGAGTCAGGCCGGACGGAATCGAGATCGCCGGCGTGCCGAGCAGTGTCCAGACGGCCTGGAAGCGACGGTCGCCGGTGGTGGAGCGATCCGGGGCCGGACCGGAGGCAGTCGGAAGGATGGCAGCGTCGGCCCGCGCGAGGAAGTCGTCGAGGAGGCTAGCCAGACGGCGACGCAGGCGACGTGCGTGGAGCACGGCACTCGCGGGGACGATCTGTCCGACCTCGACCGCGGCGCGAAGACGAGGCCCGTAGGCGCCGGGATGCCGTTCGAGGGCTTGCTGGTGCAATGCACCCATCTCGGCGAGCATGATGGTGTGGTGAACGGCCAGGAGGAGCTGGACATCGACGGGAAGCCGCCGTTCCTCGACTCGGGCACCGGCTTCGCGGAGGCGCCGGACGACATCGTGCAGGTGCTCAGCCACCTCTGGCTCGGTCAGCTCGAGAAAGTCGACGAGGAACAGCAGCCGTGGCGGTTCGCTGAGGAGCGGAAGCTCCAGGCGCTGGTGGGCACAGAGGGCGACGTAGGTGTAGGCGACGTCCTCGACCGAGCGTGCGAACAGGCCGAGGTGGTCCAGCGTCCAGGCGAGCGGAATGACCCCCTGGAGGGAGAACCAGCCGAGGCTCGGTTTGAACCCCACGACCCCGCAATAGGCGGCGGGGCGCAGGACCGAGCCGGCAGTTTGGGTCCCGACGGCGAGCGGCACTTGACGGGCGGCGACTGCTGCAGCCGAGCCGGAACTCGAGCCGCCAGGGGTTCGATCGAGTGCCCACGGGTTGCGCGTCGGAGCAGGATCGGCGAAGGCGAGTTGGGTCGTGTGTGTCTTCCCGAGGATAAGGGCACCCAGTTCCCGCAACCGGGCGACGATGGCCGCATCCGCCTGAGCGGGATGGTCGCCGAGCGGGGCGAACCCGGCACGGGTGGGTAACCCAGCGACGTCGATCACGTCCTTCAAGCCGACCGGTACACCATGGAGGGGGAGCACCGTGCCGCGTTCGGCGAGATGATCGAGCCGCTCGGCCTCACGCAGTGCGCCCTCGCGATCCAGTTCGACCCAGGCCTGGAGGAACGAGTCGGTGCGTTCGATACGCTCGATCGTAGCCTGGAGGAGTTCCAGGACCGAGAGATCGCGCTGGCGGATGCGCGCTGGAATTTCCCGTATGGACAGCTGTGCGATACCGTTCACGGGTTACCCGGCCTTTCGCTGAGCACATCGACTGGTGGCTCGTCGTCGAAGTCGAGCGGTTCGGCGAACACCCGAGCGATCGTCTCGGCCATCAGCCGGAGCTCGTCGACGAGGTGGTCGGTGCGTTCTGAACCGAAGCGTGCTCGAGCGGCGACGTCGAGAACGGTGAACCAGTGTTGCGCGCTCTCGAATCGTTCCGTCATCGGTCTGCTCCGTCCACATACGACAACGGTGGAGTGTGCGGGGAAGTGCGGGGGGCTGTCAAGGGAGTGTAACCGGAGCAGCCGAGCGCTTTCACCCCTGGACGGGCTCAGTCTGCTAGCGCGCGAATCCCTGGCGTGGCGGAAGCGTCGCTCTCAGCCGTCAGGCCCACTTGCCGCGGGCTGTTCGTGGCGTCTGCCCCGGCACCGTTGGCTGCGGTATCCCTACCCGGATCGACGGCGTTCGCTGGGCGTACCTTGAGGAGGGAGGATGTCATGGCGCTCACGGAAAGCGAGCGTGCGCTCGTTGCTGCGGCACGTGATCTCATCGCGCAGCGTTTCAAGGAGGGCTGGCATCACGTCGGTTGCGCGCTCCGGACGCGATCGGGGAGGGTGTATCGTGCCGTGCATCTGGAGGCGACGGTCGGCCGCATTGCGGTGTGCGCCGAAGCGGTCGCGATCGGTATGGCAGCAGCCGATGGTGATACCGAGATCGACACGATCGTCGCGGTGAATCGCTGGGGCGAGGTCGTTCCACCGTGTGGGATGTGTCGAGAACTGATTTCCGACTATGCACCGGACGCTCGGGTGATCGTTCCGGACGACGGCGGTGAGACGACCGTTCCAGTTCGCTGGCTGCTACCGAAGAAGTATGCGCGGCGAGAGCCGGCCTGAATGCACGGCTCGGCATCGTGGTTGCTGGTGGCTTTCTGCCTCGGGCATGACGGAGCGGTGTGACAGGCAGCTGGATATGGCTGTGTCTTTCCTGCTTTCGAGGTTCAGGAGACTGGCGGCGAGAACGGAACCGGCTCCTCGCTCCTGATCGACTGGTCCAAGGACCCGGCTGGTGCGGCAGTATTTCGGGGCACAGCAAGAGCTCGTCTTCACCAGGCGCTTCGCTCCAGCATCTCGTCGCTCAGGGGCGTCTTTCGATGCGCCTCGCTACGCGCGCCGTGTGCTCGCTCGGCCGACGGGCACGGTTCTCGACGTTTCCAGGATGCACTTCCGGTCGAGTCGACGCGAAGCGGTGATCGGGCTGGCGTGTGCTGAGTCGAGTCCAGTCGTCTGCGCAGAGGGAACCCGAGGTCGATGCGCAGGAACTCGTGGCGGGTGCCGAGCGCATCGTTCGCTTCTGGGCCGTCGCGGTGGTCCTCATAAGGACGGATCAGGATACACGGAGCGCGATGTCGCGACCGTCGTCAGATGGCCCACCTGGATGACCGATCAGTCGAGGTTTCCCCGGGTCTCAGTCGCTGTACCGGAAGGGGACGAAATGCCCGGAGCGGGCTCTCAGTCCACCGTGCGGTGTCATGCGCTTGTAACGGTCGGTGCTTGTGCGGCGAAAGCGGGCTCAGTTAAGCTTTAACCCGAGACTCCGGTTCAGGTAAGACGATCGGTCGGTTGCCGTGCAGGCGCGTCGAGCACCGATAGAACTGAAGCACTCGCGGCGACTGGGTGGTGCGCGCCCGGCGGCCGGTGCGCGGGGATGGTCAGGGGGGAGCCGCGGAGAGCGGAGCCCACCCCGACGACGAGTCGGCTATATGGTGCGGTTCGAGCAGTCAGGAGGGGTACCATGGCGGGAAACGCTGCACGCACGCTCCAGGAGCTGATCGATTCGGTTCCGAGCATCGTCGATTACCTCTTCGCGAACCAGAAGAGTGCCATCACGCCGTACGTCACGCTCTTGCAACCGGCTCCCCATGTGCTCCCAGAGTTCACTAACTGGCGCGACGAACAGCGCTCGTGGTGGGAGTCGGTTGGCCTGTCCGACCAGACGTTCCACATGGTCAACCTGTGGGTTCGTGGGCGCGATGCGGTGCGGCTGTTGGAATATCTCGGCGTGAACAGCTTCAAGAACTTCGGCCCAGGAAAGGCCAAGCAGTTCGTCGCCTGCGCGCCGAGTGGGCATATCGTCGGTGACGCGATCCTCTACTGCATCGAACCGGAGACGATGGTGCTGGTCGGCGCGGACATGACCATGAACTGGATCAAGTATCACGCCGAGACCGGCGGGTTCGATGTGCGCATCGAGGAAGACCCGCTGTTCGCCTTGAACCCGGCCGGCCGGCGGACCCTGTACCGCTTCGAGATCGAAGGGCCGAACGCGACACCGCTCCTCGAGACGTTGATCGGCGGCCCGGTGCCGGACATCAAGTTCTTCAACTTCGTGGAACTCCGGATCGCTGGGCGACCGGTTTGGGTTATGCGGCACAGCATGACCGGGTCACCGGGATTCGAGCTGTCGGGCCCCTGGGAGGACCGGGAGGCGGTGCTCGGTGCGCTCCTCGACGCCGGGCAACGGTTCGGCCTGCGCCGACTCGGGCCACTGGCCTACTTCACGAACGCCCTGGAATCGGGCTGGTTCGCGGCACCGCTGCCGGCGATCTACACCGGTGAAGAACTTCGCCCGTACCGCGAGTGGCTACCGGTCACATCGGCCGAGGCGACTCGGGCGATCGGCGGCAGTTTCTACTCGTCCAACATTGCCGACTACTACGTGACGCCGTACGAGCTGGGCTACGAGCGGATCATCAAGTTCGACCACGAGTTCATCGGCCGGGCGGCACTCGAGCAGTTGCGGGAGCAGCCCCACCGGAAGAAAGTGACGCTCGTCTGGAACGTCGATGACGTGCTGGCGTTGATGCGCGCGGCATTGTTCGAGGAAGGGACGCCGGCGAAGTACCTCGATCTCCCGGTGGCGCAGTATGCCGTATGGAAGTACGACCGGGTGCAGAACCAGGCGGGCGAGCTGATCGGGATCTCCCAGTGGACGGGGTACCTGGCGACGGAGCGCAAGGTCGTCTCGCTCGGGCTGGTCGACGAGGCGTACGCGACACCGGGAACAGAAGTCGTCGTGGTCTGGGGCGAGCTCGACGGGGGCGAGCGGAGCCAGCCGTGGATCGAGCGGCACCGGCCGTTCGAGGTGCGGGCGACGGTGGCGCCGGTGCCCTTGAGCAAGGTGGCGCAGGAGTACTGGGCGCGGGTCAAAGCGCACCGTTGAGTTCACTGCCGTAGTAGGGCGCGGGAGTGGGGGATGAGTCCCGCACTCCCGCGTTGCCTTCCGGTCATCTTGAGACATGCACCAGCTGCGCTGCGTCGCCGCTCAGGCTGTTCTGCGTCACCAGGAGCGATCCGTTCGGAAGACGCACGAATGCCGTGGGGGTGACGAGGCCGGTCGGGAGGATCGGGACGTAGGTCCCATCAGCGGTAACCTGGCCGAGTGCTCCTTCCACGAAGCCTTGCTGAGCGGCGAGGAGGCCGTGCGCCGTGATCTCGAGGACAGTGAACGAACCGTCTGGCTCGACCGCGAGATCGATGAGGTTGGTGAAGCCGCTGCTGACGATTTGCGGATCCTGGCCTGGCACGACGCGCCAGAGACGGGCGGCGCCGACCGGGAAGGGAAATCCCGTCAGCTCGCTTACGTAGTAGGCACCGTCAGTGCCCTTCGCGACACTGGTCGGAACCGCTTGCGCGGGGATTTCGGTTCCAGGTGGAAGGCCGAGGAACGGTGGTGCTGGAGCCATGAACGGTGGGAAGACCGCCAGTGTGGTAATCTCCCCAGTCATCGTGACGCTAAGGAGCGCGTTAGCACCGGCGTCGACGACGATGAAGCGGTCACCGTCCACTAGCATGGCGTACGGATTGCTGTCCGGGCCGGCACCGTCTGGGTCATGGCTGGTCTCGTACGCGGCGAGATCAGCGATGACCGTGCGTGTCCCATCGGCGGCAATGCGGAGAAGCTGACCGAGGTGCGCAGCTTCCGGTGGCAGTTGGGCGCGAACCGCGGGATCGGCGCCGAGACCCAAGAGGACATACAGCATGCCGTCAGGCCCGATTAGGACATCGTGCGCGCCGATCGCGCGGGAGCCGTCGGGCTCGGCCAGCGAGGGAAGGCCCGTCACGATGCGCTCGGCCGACGAACCGATGATGCGCGTGATCGCGCCGGACGTCCCGAAGCACACGTCGTTGCCCTCGGGGCCGGGGATGCAGACGGTGTCTCCACCGTTCCCTGCCTCAGCGAGGTAAACGGTGCCGTCGGTGGTGACGGTCATGCCACGCGGGTTGCGGAGGCCGGTCGCGACCGTCGTCAGTGAACGGAGACGGAGTTGTTCGGCTCCGATGAGACCGAGCAGCACGTCCGCACGCTCCGGTGCCTTCCCAGGATGCGACTCGAAACGAGCGCGCTCGAAGTACTGGATCGTCATACCGTGATCGACGTATGGCTCGCTGATCGGAAAACCGAAGAGCGCGAGCCCACCGTCGGTCTCCCAGTACGTGCGGAAGGCGCCCGAGAGATTGTGAGCTGTTTCCGGAAAGTAGCGTGCCGAAGGTTCAGGTGTCGCTGGTTGAAACGGTGATTGGCCTTGTCGGCTGGCTGCTTGCTCCGTGCCGAGGAGTCCCAGCAGGACGTCATGACGGTCAGGTGCAGCACCAGGATGCCACTCGAACCGAGCACGCTCGAAATATTGGACGACTGTTCCGTTGACAGTCATCTCATCGGTCAGGGGGTAGCCGAACAACGGCAGCCCGCCGAACTCGTCCCAGAAAGCGAGAAAGCCGTGGCAGACCGAGTGACCGGTCTCCGGGAAGTCGCGGCAGGGAGTAGCCGCCGGTTGCGCGTGCGTTACTGCCGGGAGCGTCAGAGCCAGGAGCAACGTCAGAACCAGGAGCAGCGGAAGCTGGGGGAATGCACGCTTTCGTGTGTCCATCAGGGGCCTCACTTTCGTGGCGTCTCTGCTCGTCGCGTGTGTCGTCGGGTCGGGCGCGTCCTGGGAGCGCTTCGCCTCCTTTCGCGAATGCGGCTGAGAGAAGCCTAACCGTCAGGGCAACACCGGCCATGCCTGCAGATGCCCCAGAGTCGGTTCCCCGTTTGGTCACGGGGTAGCCAATCTCCGGCCGGCAACGAGCAGCTGGCCAAGGTGCGCCGGTCGATCGAGTGCGGGTCGAGGGACGGGACGCCGTCCCAACTCGGACGCGGAGATCGGAGGCGGTGTGCCTGCAGGGAGTGGGATCGGGAACGGGATGTGGCTCGGGGGGCGCGACGCTCCATCCGGTAGGTCGTCGGACGCCGCATGTCGTGCGCTGGGTCTGATGGTGACGGTAGTCGGAGGGGAGCGCCTGTCTCTCGCAGGACTGCTGGAGACAAAAAGAGATCGGGGTAACTCGGACTTCCGAGCCACCCCGATCGAGGGCCGGGTCACCTCGCGAGGAGTGTGCGAAGTTGGGTGTCGACGGAGCGCGACTCCGTCGAGCCAGCGACGTACTCAGTGATCGAAGAGGAGCACGCCGCGGATGACGCGTCCTTCGACGACGTCACGATAGCCGTCGTTGATCTCGTCGAGCTTGTAGGTCTTGGTGACCAGTTCATCCAGCTTGTACTTGCCAGCCTTGTACAACTCCAGGAAGCGTGGGATATCGACCTTCGGATTCGAGTGCCCGAAGATCGTGCCGACGATCTCCTTGGCGAGCAGCATGAACTCGCGGGGCGTCACCGCGATATGGTCCATTCCGCGGCCGGAGGCGCCGACGATGACGAGGCGTCCGGCCTTGCGCGTGATCTGGGCACCGATCCCGACATGCTCCGGCTTGACGTGGTCGAGTGTGAGGAGCACTTTGTCGCAGCCCACGCCGTTGGTGATTTCCATGACGCGTTGGACGACGTCCTCGCGGTTCACGTCGATAGTGTGTGTGGCACCGAATTCGCGCGCCTTCTCGAGTTTCCAGGGGACGCGGTCAATCGCGATGACGCGGACGGCGCCGGAGAGGACAGCACCCTGGACGGCATTCATGCCGACACCGCCGACACCGTAGACCGCAACCGTGTCACCTGGACGGACGCCGCCGCGGAACATCGCGGCGCCGGCACCGGTCGGGACGGCGCAGGCGACGAGACAGGCCTTATCGAGCGGGATCTCGGGGTCGATCTTGACCACGGCGTCCGTCGGTGCGACGGTCCACTCGCTGAAGCAGCCGATCATGGCGAACTGGCCGACGTCCTGGCCGTCCTTGGTGTGGAGGCGGAAGGTGCCGTCGAGCTGAGCGCCGATCGTCACGTTGGCGCCGCGGTCGCAGAGCACTGGGATGCCGCTCAGGCACCAGCGGCACTTCCCGCAGGGTGGGATGAACGTCAAGACCACATGGTCACCTGGCTGGAAATCGGTGACGCCGGGACCGACCTTCTCGACGATCCCTGCACCTTCATGTCCGGCGACGATGGGGTACCGGCCGGGGCTGTCACCGGTGGCGAAGTACCAGTCAGAGTGGCACAGACCGGTGGCGACGAGCTTGATGAGCAGCTCGCCTTCTTTCGGCTCGTCCAGCTCGAGCTCTTCGATCTCGAAATGTTGCGTCGGCCCCCAGAGGACGGCTGCGCGCGTTTTCACCGGATCCCCCTTTCCGTACCCCACGAGCACCGCCGGCGGGAGCGACCTGCTCCGTGCGAACTCGTTCCGGCACTAGCCGTACGCTAACATCAGTCCTGAAGTGTCGTCAATGGCTCTGTTCGGCTATGTGGAACAGGCAGCGAAGGCGCCGTGCGGAACGGCGGCAGGGGCAAGGGCGAGACATCGAGCCGCGCTGCCGTCGGGCCAAGCCAAGCTCGCGCGGGTTACCGGCAGGCACGTAGTGTCCCGGACCGCTCTGCCTGCCGGGACACTACGTAACCAAGCCGGGGTAGGTCAGACTGGGAGCGGGTGCTCGCTCGGTTCGCGGCACCGCCAGTGGGCCACAGCAGCCGAGGGGCCGATGACGAAGCCGGGCGGCAGGATGAGGTCGTCGGGACAGAGATCGTGGACCGAGGCCTTGCCGAGCCCGAGTAGGGTTTCGTCGATACCGCTGCGCAGGAGTTCCAGGACGTTGCGGACACCGGCCTCACCGTTGGCAGCGAGACCCCAGAGGTAAGCACGACCGATGAGGACAGCGCGGGCGCCGAGGGCGAGGGCCTTGACCACGTCGCTGCCACGGCGGATCCCGCCATCGAGCAGGATCTCGATGCGCTCACCGACCGCTTCGACGATGGTGGGCAGGACGCGGATCGTGGCCGGTGCGCTATCGAGATTGTTGCCGCCGTGATTGGAGACGGAGATCGCGTCGGCACCGATGTCGACGGCGCGACGGGCGTCTTCCGGGTGCAGGACGCCCTTGATGACGAGCGGGCCGTCCCACTGCTTGCGCAGCCAAGCGATGTCCTCCCACGTGGGAGGCGGCGTCTGCATCCATTCGAAGTACGCCTCGAAAAAGGTCGGTGGTCGCTGGCCGGGCAGAGCGAGATTCGGAACGGTGAGATCGGGCAGCTTCCCACGCTTGAGGTACTGCCAGAGCCAGCCGGGTCGGGCGAGCGCCTCCGGCGCGAGTTTGAGCATATTCCGGAGCGTGAGGCGATCGGGGATGAAGGGGCTCTCCCAGTCGCGGCGGGTGGCGAAAGACCAGTCGAGCGTCACGACGATACCCTTGGCTCCGGCCGCTCGGGCCCGGTCGAGGAGAGCGCGGATGCGCTCGCGGGTACCGAGCCAGTAGATCTGGAAGAAGGTGCGGGGGTTTGCGGCCACGACCTCTTCCAGCGGCTTGGAGGCGAAGGAACTCAAGATCATGATGGTGCCAGCTGCCGCGGCTGCGCGGGCGACCGCCACTTCGGCGTCGGGATGAACCGCCTGGACGCCGGTTGGCGAGATGATGACGGGGAAGGCGATCTCGAAACCGAGCACTGTCGTCGCCAGATTGCGCTGGGCCGGAGCACCAGCGATGCGGGGTAGGAACCCGATTTCGGCGAATGCCGCGACGTTGTCCGTCAGGGTCACGCCGCGTTCGCTGCCGGCGATGATCGCATCGTACACGGAGCGGGGAAGGCGCTTCTTCGCGCGGCGTTGCGCTTCGGCGATCGTCTCGAACCAGTGACGTGTGCTGGCCATAGCTCCTCCTGCAACCTGCCTCTCCAGCTCGAGACTCAGCACGATACTGCGATCGACCCCCAGCGGGTCAATAGCGGACACTTGTCATAAGTATTCCACCGTCGATGAACGCAGCTCGCGAGGCACGGGCTCGCGTCAGACAGTTCAGGTATACAGTGAGGTGCACGATCTGGAAACCAGTGCGTTGTTCCACGAAGCCTGCGTGCCAGCGGTCGGTACTGGTACGACACGGCGCGTCGGACCTGGCGCGTACCCAGCGATGCCTGTCGCGAGACGAGGATGGTCGGTGCTGGGTACAGTGGCCGGAGCGAGGGCAGGATGGTGTCGCCGCGATTCGCCGCTGGCGAGGCAGGCGAGGAAGAACGAGGCTCCACTGGGAGCGAGCCCAGTGGAGCCCGCGGCGCAAACTGGTGACGCCGCCGTCAGGCGAAGCGGATGACACCGCGGATGACGCGACCTTCGAGGAGGTCCTCGTACCCT
>Ga0066871_100309_pt1 | contig 36001 bp, 34 predicted proteins | sample CeladaPassage60B_FD_62209 | JGI IMG/M metagenome (GOLD analysis project Ga0066871, IMG submission 62209) | Cellulose-adapted microbial communities from the Joint BioEnergy Institute, USA - Passage3 60B | ecosystem: Engineered > Bioreactor > Continuous culture > Unclassified | place: USA...
TAAACCGACTCCTTTTTGTTTATTAGCTCTGATTTGGCATCAGTTAGCCTAAATTTTATGGTTGCCAAATTAACCTACGTTGAAGCAAAAGGGATGTCGGTTTCGTTCATTATAACTACATTTTGGGATTGTCGCAAAATCCGCTCTAATGGACACCGATGACCGTTACACCCGGCGTTCACATCTGGGACGTCTGGACGCCACTGGCCGTCATCATACCGACCTCGCCAAAACATTCCATCCCCGCAAAACTTCCCTATCTGGCATACAATTGTACCCAGGCAGGCCAATAACCCAAGCTGACGGCCAGCTGCCGCGATTGGAGATGGCTGCCAGTACTTGCAGCATCGTTTGAATCGCACTTTTTTTATCGTGATGAATCATCGATAAAGGTTCTCCTTTCCATGTATATGTTGTAAAGATCGCTCAAACATAGATCGTGTTTTTCGAATATGGTACAATGATAGGAACTCTTGTTCGAAAAAGAATGGCAAATGCAAGCGGAGGCAATATGAATATTCACGAATTTCAGCAGTGGGTGAAGGACTACTATCAACAAAGAAAATGGTCGGACCTGGACATCTTTGTGCGCATCGGATTTCTCGCGGAGGAAACCGGCGAAGTGGCGCGCGCCATTCGCGCGCTGGAGATCGGACGGGATCGGCCCGATGAAGTGGAAGGCACGTATCGGGAACATCTCGCGAAACTCACCGAAGAGCTGGGAGATGTCCTGGGAAATCTCCTTGTCATTGCCAACAAATATGACATCTCGTTCGAGGATATTTTAAAAGCGCACAAACAGAAACTGGAAGCGCGCTATGCATCAAGTGGAAACCGGGACACAGGTTTTGCAAAGAATGTGACATGACAAATAGGGCCATGCATCCAAACATTTACGAGTGACGATAGATTGTGATAGGTCGCCCATGGCGTACTCCTTTGTTATGGAGGGGGCAATATGTCCACGTCTATAACATAGGAGTTTTTTTTGTGTTTGTCCATGAAAAGGCATCATAAAAAATAATAAAATCGTTAAAGCTTACCCATGAAATATTGCTCCGCAAAACACCTGGAAGGGGGGCTTTATAACCGTTCACAACACTTTCGTCAAGTTCATTCTTCTCTTGGCCTCCCATTGTCCCGCCCGCAGCGCCAACGCTTCACGGCACAAACACATTTTGCGCTGCCCGTCTGCCCTTTGCATCATGCGAACAGACATAATGTAAACCGATTTTTGCATAAGCTCAAGATATTGACTCCCCTCTTGACTCCTCGTCAGGAAGTATTGGCAAAGGCGGTGTTGCATGTGATTCCGTTTCCCGCGCTGTCCGCCTTGAGAAAAACCTTTTTTTGGCGGATGTTCGCGAATTATTTCGTCCTCATCCTCATTCCCGTGATCATCGCATGCGTCCTCGTCCACCTCCTTGTGCTTCGTTTAATCGAAGATGACGCCAGAAAGCTGAACGAAGCGGTCATGAACCAATTTACAAAACAGATCGATATGAAAATCAACACGCTGAAGACGGATATGGTGCATCTGCTGCAAACGTCGAACATCCGCAGCTTGTTGAATGGAGACCAAAATAACCTGGATCCGTTGCCGCGCGCGGAGTTGATTCACGGCTTGCGCGAGCAGCTGGTGCAGCTGCAGTCTCACGATTTGGTGTCGAAGGCGTATCTGTACTTCGTGCATGAGGATCTGGTGATTGACGCTGAAATCTATACGAACAAAAGCTATTATTTCGAAGACTATCAACGGCTCAACGAAGCCGAACGGGAAGAGCTCCGCCGAATCTTCACTTCAAAGAAGATGATGAAGTTCATCCGCACAAAAAGCAATGAGACGATCGTGGTGATCAGCTACCCGTTTCATACCGACACGCCTGATGTGTATCTGACGATTTATCTTCAGCAGGATCGGTTAAAGCAGCTGATTCGGGTCGGGCAGGACTGGGTGGCGGGAACCGCGATTGTCAATAGCGAAGGGATGGTTTTGACCGAAGCGGGGAGTGCGATCGACAGCGCGGAATTCGGCGCGGAACTGACGCATGACATGGCGGGCCCCCAATTTCTCATTAACGGCGAAAAAGCGTTGACCGTCATTCCGACCCAATTCGCCGATTCCTGGTTTTACTTGAGCATGATCGATTTGGAATCGTTGATGAAGCCCGCCAAGTTTACCCGATTGTTTATTTGGATTTTCCTGCTGTTTTTCATCATCGTGGGCGGCGGGGTATCTTACGGTTTAAGCCGCAGAATGTATAAGCCGATTCACGAAATCAAGGAAGGGTGGAAGTCCCATCACGACCGGCTTTCCCAGCTGATCAGCGGAATGTTGCCGATCGTTCATGAGCATTTTCTGGCCAAAATTTTGTTGGGCAATTACAGGGATGACTTGTCCATTGAAAGCTACGCCAAGGAAATCGGGTTTGTGTACCAAAAGAAGGCGGCCCGCACGGTGTTCTGCCTCCAGCTGCATTTCAGCGACGACTACGAGGCGATGACGGAATCGTCCAGATCGTACCTGATCACCGAATTGAAGGAGCGAATTCAACGGCTGATTCCGGAAAAGGTCTGGATTTGCCAGACGAAGCCGGACTTGATGGCGGTCGTCATCCATAAGGATTCCTTGTTTTACTTAAGCGCGGCGGATGACGCGAATATGTTAAAACTTGCGCTGCAGCTTTACAGTCAATACTTTAAAGCGACCATCGGCATCGGCAAAACGGTTCAATCGATGGAAGAGCTTCATCTTTCTTATGCGGCGGCCGAGTCGGTTTTGCAGCATCGAAGAATTTGCTCGGATGTGGAAATATGCGACGTCGGCTTCGCGCCTCCTTCCTATGACAACTTCCTTACGGTTCAAGAAGTGACGCGTATTTTCAACCAGTACAAGTCGAAAGAGTTCGATAAAATGCTGCAATCCGCCTTGAAGGTCATCGACGACGGCATTCGCAACAACGCGACGGTCGTCCAGATGAAATATTTGTGCGTGGATATTTTGAATACGTGGATCCGCGCGTTGGAGACGGAGCGAAGGGATGTGGACATCTCCCTCTACGCAAAACTGTTCCACCAGATGAACCGTTGCGTGACCGGAGACGAGATGAAGGCATGTTTCGAAGAAATTCATCGTGTGCTGTTCTCTAAAAGCGCTTACCAAGACCGTTCGGAAACGTTCAAAGAAATTCTGGCTTATATCCAGGAGCATTATCACGAAGACATTTCCGTGGAGCATTTCGCCGAAAAGCTGCAAATGTCCGTCGGTCATTTCAGCCGCACGTTTAAAGAAGTGGTCGGGGAAAAATATGTGGAATACATTGCAAAGGTGAGGTTGCAGAAAGCGAAGGAGCTGCTGCTGGAAACCGATCTGAAAATTGATGACATCGCCACCAAAGTGGGCTATTGGGGACGAAATTCGTTTATTCGCATGTTTCGAAAATATGAGGGAATCACGCCTGCCCAATACCGGGCGATTCACCAGCAGTAAGGCGAGGCTTTTTTTTCCGAAGTCTCATTTTTTTTTGCAAATATCGTCTCTTTACGGTTGCGGCCGGAGTCGGATAGTATTCCGATTACAAACCGTTGCGCGGGAGGTGAAGCGGTGACGAAGGGCCTACGATTTTTGTCGGCGTTCAGAAAATACAAAGCACTTTATTTATTGATGATCCCCGGGATCCTGTATTATGTCATTTTCAAATACGCTCCGATGTACGGCATCATCATCGCGTTCCAAGATTTTTCTATCGGACGCGGCATCATGAACAGCAAGTTTGTCGGGTTGAAGCATTTCATCGAATTTTTCTATGTGACCCCGGACTCCTGGAAATTAATCCGCAACACCATCATGCTGAATTTGTACGACCTGATCTTTCATTTCCCCGCGCCGATCATCCTTGCCATCCTGTTCAACGAGCTTCGAAACCAAACGTTCAAAAGAATCGTCCAGAGCGTCAGTTATATGCCGCACTTCTTATCCACCGTCGTCATCGCGGGGATTCTCGTGAACTTCCTTTCGCCGACAACCGGCGTCATCAATCATTTGCTCGTTCGGTTGTTCGGAATGGAGCCGATCATGTTTCTCGGGCTGCCCGAATGGTTCCGGACGATCTATGTCGGGTCGGAAATATGGCAGCGGGTCGGCTGGGGAACGATTTTGTATCTGGCCGCCATCGCCGGAATTGACCCCACTTTGTATGACGCGGCGAAAATCGACGGCGCCAACCGCTTCCAGCAAATCCGGCATATCACCCTCGTCGGCATGCGGCCGGTGATGATTATTTTGTTTGTATTGACCCTCGGCAACTTTATGGAGGTCGGGTTTCAAAAAATCATCCTGATTTACAATTCCATGAACTATGAAACCTCCGACGTCATTAACACTTTTGTGTATCGGCGCGGTTTGCTTGACGCGGATTTCAGCTTCGCCACGGCCGTCGGCTTGTTCCAGTCCGCCGTCGGGTTCGTGTTGGTCGTCGCCGCCAACTGGGTGGTCCGCAAATACTCCGAAACGAGTCTTTGGTAAGGGTGCTGAGAAGATGAAAGTAAAAGAGAGCTTGGCTTCCCGGATCTTCGATTGGGCCAACAACGTCTTCATGGTCATCCTGATGGTCGTGATGCTGTATCCGATGGTGTACGTGTTTTCCGCATCGATCTCCAACAACGCCTTGGTGGCGAGAGGCGACGTGCTGCTGTGGCCTAAAGACATTACATGGATCGCTTACGAGCAGCTGATTTACAATCCCGACTTGTGGATCAGCTATTGGAATACGATCCGATATGTGGCGGTTTACGTGCTGTTTACGTTGGCGGCCACTTCCGCGATGGCCTATCCGCTCTCGAAGAAGTGGTTGCCCGGACGAAAGGCGATCTTGTTGATGGCGGCGTTCACCTTGCTGTTCAGCGGAGGCATGATCCCGACCTTCCTGGTCGTGCGGACGCTTGGGCTGTTGGACACGATGTGGGCGGTCATTCTCCCGTCCTTAATCAGCACCTGGTATTTATTCATCATGCGCACATTTTTCGAAGCCATGCCTGAAGAGCTGGAGGATGCGGCAACGATTGACGGCTGCGGGTACATGCAAGTGCTCATTCGCATTGTGGTGCCTTTGTCCGCGCCGGTGATGGCGACCATCGGACTGTTCAGCGCCGTCAACCAATGGAACTCGTTCTTTGACGCCATGATTTATTTAAACGACCGCAAGCTGTATCCGCTGCAAATTATGCTTCGAAACATATTGATCGCGGGGACGAACGTGCAGGGAGAAGGGGATTTGACTTACTTGGAAACGTTGAAGTACGCCATGATCGTCATCAGTACCGTGCCGATTCTTTGCGTGTATCCCTTCTTGCAAAAATATTTCGTGCAAGGCGCTATGATCGGAAGCATTAAAGGGTAGTTATAGATTCGCGGAATCTATCGCTATACAAAATGAATCCGAAGGGGAGGAAAGCCTTGAAGAGGAAAAAAGTCGCGTGGCTGCTGACAGTAGGTTTGTTGGTCGGAGTGCTTGCCGCATGCAGCAATCAGAGCGGCGGAGACGAAAACAGCAACGAATCCATTACGTTCAGTTGGCTGGTGTATGACCGGCCGGAAGGAAAGGTGCGTACGGACTGGGAAATTTTCAAAGAAATTCGGGAAAAGACCGGCGTCAGCATTGAGTTTAACATTGTCAGCCAAGAAGGGCTGACGGAGAAGAAGCAAATTATGATCGCAACGAATACGCCCACGGATTTCATTAACGTATCCATGCAAGACGCGCGCGAGCACGGTCCGGAGAACATCTTCTTGAACTTGAAAGAATATTTCGACCGGGCCCCGAACCTGAAAAAGTTTTTCGATGAAAATGCGGAGGCGAGAGCCGTCGCCACCGGGGCGGACGGGGGCATCTATGCGGTGCCTGTCCTGGAAGGGGACGTGGAAGGCAAAGGTTTTAACTTCGTTTGGTACATTCGGAAAGACCTGATGGACAAATACCATCTGCAGGCGCCGAAAACGTTGGACGAATTCTATGAGCTGCTGAAAGCGTTCAAACAAAGGGAACCGGACACGTATCCGCTGACGGCGAACGCCATCGTCGGAGATACGGGGCTTTATACGACGTTCGGGAGAGCGTTTACCGGCATTCACGGGTTTTTCAACCTGGACCCGGAGACCGACACGTACGCCTTTGCTCCTTATCATGACGGGTACAAGGAGATGCTTGTCTTCTTGAATAAGCTGTATGCGGAAAAGCTGCTCGATCCGGAGTTTTCCTTAATCACCCAAGCCCAATGGGAAGAAAGGATGCTGACGGGGAAATCCGTGGTCACGTATTTCTGGAAAGCGGATATGGAGACGATCATCGATAAAGCGCGCCAAGCGGGGAATGCCGAGTATGATCTGGATGTCATTCCGATGTTTGCGGCCGACGGCATTAAACCTTACCAGTTCTCCCGTCCGGTCATCGGCGGCTCGGGGTTGGCGATCGCGGCCAAGGTGAAGGATAAGGAACGGGCCGTGGAGTTTCTGGATTACTTGAAGAGCGAGGAAGGAACGAACTATCTGTCCCTGGGCATCGAGGGCAAGACGTATATGATCGAAGACGGGAAGCCGGTTTTCAATCCGGAATTCGGCACCTCTCCGTTTACGGTACTGCGCAAGGACTGGGGCGTATGGTACGACCAAATTACGCTCAACAACGCGCTTTCCCGCGAAGTTTGGGAACGGGGCTTGAGCGAGAAGAGCAAGGACATTAACGCAAGATATGCGGAGTTTATCGTTCCGGCGCCAAAGCAGATCGTGAAGACGGATGAGGAGCTCGAACTGGAGAAGTCGAAGCTGAACAATTTGAACAAATATTTGGAGCAGAAAGTGACCGAATTCGTCACGGGCAAAACACCGATCAACGACTCGACGTATCAGGAGTTCATCAATCAGGCGAAAAAGCTGGGCTCCGACGAGCTGTTGGAGATGTACAACACGGCTTACAAGCGGACTTACGGAAAATAATTCAGCGGTTTTGAAAACGGGGGCGGCGAAATGACAGAGGAATTCAGGATTATTGACACGGACGTTCACAATGAGCAGCCGGATTCGGCTTTGATTCCCTATCTGAAAGAACCGTGGCGCTCAAGGGTGGAGAAAAGCGGAGTCGGCTTTGCGTACTCAGGCTACTACTCGCCGGTGGGCGTGATGAGAAAGGATGCGATTCCGCCGAACGGAGGGAAGGCCGGATCGGACCCCGATCTGATCGTGGAGCAGCTCATCAACCCGTACAACGTGGAGTACGCCATTCTCACCGGGGTGGTCTACAATATTTCCGCCACGCATGATCCGGATTTTGCCGCCGCCATCTGCTCCGCTTACAATGATTATCTCATCGCCGAATGGTTGGGAAAGCATCCTTCTTTTAAGGGGGCCATTGCGGTCTCCACCTTGGATCCCGCACAGGCGGCGCGGGAAATCGACCGCTTGGCCGGTCATCCGGACATGGTGGAGGTCATGATTTCCAGCGCGGCGCGAATGCCGCTGGGACAGCGGTTTTACCATCCGATCTACGAAGCGGCGGAACGCAACGGCTTGCCGGTCGCCATCCATCCCGGCGCGGAAGGAGCCGGAAGTTCCACACCCCCGACCGCGGCCGGCTATCCGACGAGGTATATCGAGTGGCATACTTGTCTGTCGCAGATGTTCATGGCCCACCTCGTCAGCATCGTGACCGAAGGGGTATTCGTCAAATATCCGAACCTGAAACTCGTGCTCGTGGAAGGGGGCGTTTCTTGGCTCCCCCCGCTCCTGTGGCGGCTGGATAAAAACTATAAAGCGTTGCGTTCCAGCGTGCCGTGGCTGACGCGGCTTCCCAGCGAATATGTGCGGGATCATTGCTACCTCACGACCCAGCCGATTGAGGAACCGGAAAATCCCCGGCATCTCGCGGATCTGTTCAACATGTTCGACGCGGAAAACATGTTGATGTACTCGAGCGATTATCCGCACTGGGATTTCGACGACCCGCACATGATCTTGCGCCAGCTGAGCGCCGACGCGCGGCGGAAGATTTTCTACGAGAACGCGAAGAAGCTGTACAAACTTTGAACGGAGGTCTGTGAGCATGGCGGTTCATTACGTGATGGACGCCGCGGACGTTCCGGAGGGCGGCCGGGTGATCGTGCAAGCCGCGGGCAAGGAGATCGGCATTTATCGGATTGACGGGCAATATTACGCGCTGTTAAATTATTGTCCGCATCAAGGAGCTCCGCTCTGCGCGGGACATGTGAGCGGCACCAACTTGCCGTCCCGGGTGTACGAATACATTTACGGCCACCAAGGCGAAATTGTGCGATGCCCTTGGCACGGCTGGGAATTCGATATTAAGAGCGGACTGTCGCTGTTTAGCGATAAAGTCCGGGTAAAGAGATATGAGGTTCGGGTGGACGACGGGAAGCTCGGCATCGTCATATGACTGCCCCCCGGTTGCGGCGATATTGCCGCAGCCGGTTTTTTTTTGGACGGAAACGTCGACACTGATGCGGAACAACCCCCCCGCGGGAGTGTACCAATTTGTATGATGGCCTGTAAGCGTCCGGAATCCGCCCCGCATATGCACATCAGGCGTGCTCAAACATAGATTGCGAGGATCGGGTATGGTACAATGGCATAGAAATTCTTGTTCAAATCAAGGTTTGCGCGCACTGCGGAAAATGGCCCCAGAAGGGCATGACATTCACGATCATTTTGCGCAAAAAATTTCCAGTGCAAGTGAAAATTTCGATGCAACGCCGGGGCTGTGGAAAAGATTTTGTGCGAAAAATCGTATATATGGTCGCGGCCAAGCGGGCTCGGAAATGGTTTTATACGAAAAACCGTACAAATGAGCGTGAGGAATTGACTCGGAAAGCGATTTTGTACGAAAAATCTTACAAATCACCTTGCGCGGCCAGGGAAAACGGTGTTTTTGTACGAAAAATCGCATAATAAGCTACAACGGTTGCACCAAGTGCTTTTTCCAACGAAGAGTGGCACTTTGTACAAAGAAAATGGTCGGAAAATGGTCGGACTTGGACATCTAAAACGGGAAGCATGCTATGCGTCAGTGGAAACCGACCGAGAGTAAAAGACTGGAAAACGGGAGTGGACGACGATGAAATCGATCGCGGTATTTTGCGGCTCCAGCGAAGGAGCTTCTTCCATATATAAAGAATGCGCCGTGCAGCTCGGACACGAACTGGCCAAACGCCAAATCACCCTTGTTTACGGCGGTGCCAATGTCGGTCTTATGGGAGCGGTCGCCGATGCCGTGTTGGAAAAAGGTGGACAAGTGATCGGGGTGCTGCCCTATTTTTTGCAAGAACGCGAAATTGCGCATCAAGGGCTGACCGAACTCATTTTGGTGGATTCCATGCACGAACGCAAAGCCAAGATGGCGGAACTAGCGGACGGATTCATCGCGCTTCCCGGAGGACCCGGGACAATGGAGGAATTTTTCGAGATTTTTACATGGGCCCAGCTCGGATTGCACGGCAAACCGTGCGGATTTCTGAATGTCAACCACTATTATGATCCGCTGGTGTCCTTGTTTGATGTCATGCTGCGCGAGCGGTTCATGCAGCCCAAATATCATTCGATGATCATCATCGACCAAACTCCGGCGGGCATCTTGCAACAATTCGCGAACTATCGCGCTCCTTCGGTCAAAACATATCTTAACGAGCAGCGCACTTGAGGTGCGCTCTCATTCAATTCTCCCTTTTCATTCCGAATGCTTCCTTACGGGCTTCTTCTACCGCCCAGCAGTGGTGTTCATGAACCAACAGCTGTTTCGAACGCTCGATGTCAATCCATTCTATGGAATGGCTGTGTTCTTTGGGTTCCTGTACTTTGCGGGATAAATCCGCCAAGTAAAAATAGCCTTCGCTCAGCAGCGGCTCATCCTTTGTGGATTGAAAATATCTCAACGCGTTTCCGATGTAGGGCCCCATACATATCTCGCAACCCGTTTCTTCCAACAATTTTCTCTCGAGGCATTCCTTATGGCTTTCGCCATTTTCCATACCGCCGCCAGGCAAGAAATGGTGACCTCTTTCGTTCCTGACCGTCATCACCTTGTCCTTTGTGGAATTGAAAATAACCGAATAGACGCCCTTTCGAATTTCATAGGGAATTCCTACGATTTTTTTCCCGAAAACTTTTGTCATGATTGCCCCTTCACGTCCATGAGGCATAAACCTTTTTTCTCGCTTCTCAATCGAATTCCCCTTCCGCTCGTTCCGGTTGAGGCAATATAAATTTTTACCTTCATCATGAAGGGGGGGGACACCCGCTTATTCTTCCGGAGCCGCTTTCAAAGCGCCCGATTCCCCCGATTCCGATTTGGCCTTGATCTGCTTTAAAGACGCCACGATCAAAAAGCTGACGATGACCAACAAAAACCAGGAGCTCACCTTGCCCGGATGCACGAGCCTCCATGCGGCGGATTGGTTGGGATACTCCCAGGCTCCCAGAAACGTTGCGATATTTTCGGCTACCCATATAAAAAATCCGATAAGCACGAAAGAAAGCGCAAGCGGCATACGGTAACGCGTCCGATTCACCTCGAAGACGACCCGGGACCGCCAAAAAACCACCAACACAAGTCCGGCCAACCACCAGCGCACGTCCAACCAATAATGGTGCGTGAAAAAATTCAAATAGATCGCGGCCGCGAGAGGCACCACCACGAGCAGCGGCGGCCACTTCACCAGTTCCAGCTTCAGCCTTCGCCACGCCTGGCACATATAACTCGCCACACTGGCATACATGAATCCGCTGTATAAAGGCACTCCGAACAGTTTGAAGTATCCTTCCTCCGGATAAGACCAGGAACCCATATTGACCTTGAACATCTCCAGCGCAAGCCCGATCAGGTGAAACAACGCGATCACCTTCAGCTCATCCCGGGTTTCCAGCCCCGAACGCACCATCCACCACTGCATCAGCAGACAGATGGCGAGCAGCCAGTCATACCTCGGCAGGAAAGGAAGCGGCACGATTTTGGTCAAAGCCAGCGAAGCGAAAATCACGGCCGGAAACACGCAGGACAAAGCCTGCTCCCAACCGAAGCGGACAAGTTGTTTGAGCGCTCTCACCGCAAAGTCCACGCGTCATGACCCCTGAACGTCTTCGTCATGTTTGTATTCCAAAATATCCCCGGGCTGACATTCCAAAGCCTTGCAAATCGCGTCCAACGTCGACAATCGAATCGCTTTGGCCTTTCCGTTTTTCAGGATGGAAAGGTTCGCCATCGTAATCCCGACCCGCTCGGAAAGCTCGGTCACGCTCATTTTCCTTTTGGCCAACATCACATCAAGATTGACGATAATCGCCACGGGCCCCACCTCAGATCGTCAAGTCGTTTTCCGATTTGATATCGATGGCGTGTTTCAGCAGCTTTTGCAAAACCGCCGCGAAGACGGCGATCACCAGGGAAGCGAAAGGAACGATGCATCCGATGATGACGACGCCCGGCGCGTCTTCCGCTTCCGCAAACAAGTAGAAGAGCGGCAGCACCAGCGCGTGCAAAACGCTGATGACAACGGCGCAGTACTTGATTCTCTTTAAGGCCGCCACAGACCGCTCCGAGAAAGCGATGTTCTTGTCAATAAACCGAAGCAGGTTGAACGCCTGGTACAGCGCGAAGTAAAAAGGAACCGCCGACGCGTAAAAAACCAGGCAAACGAGAACCTCGATCACGGGAAACCCGGGAACGAGTTCCGCCGCCTCTTTCCCCATTTCGGGCACCAAAAAGATGCACAAAGCCAAAACCGGGATTCCAAGGACAATCACAACGATCCGTAAAAAGAGCGTCTCCAGCTTCACCAAAACCACCTCGCACGATTGTCGTCAATATGAATATAAAGCGATATTTATCGTTTTGCAATAAATAATTATTTAATTTCATTATTTTTTTATCGAAAAATGGATCGTGCCGTTCGTCATTGACATGAATTTCGCAGCTTCGCGGCAGAGAGAGAACTCGGATCATGGAATGAAAATGCGCAAGAATAATCCGGCGGCTCATCGGCCCGCGCCGAGAGAAGAGGGACAGCGCCGCATCGGCAGAGATACCGTCTTTTGTTTATGATTATGGAGTAGCGAGACCTCGAAATTGTTATTATTGATTTGGGGGAGGGAGGGCATTATGTACCGAATTTTGATCGTGGAAGACGACAAGATCATCGCGGAACGCATTTCCATGCATCTGGAAAAGTACGGATATCACCCCATCGTCACGGATCGGTTTGAGGCCATAGATCAAGTCTTTGAACAAGTCATGCCCCACGTCGTGCTGCTGGATGTCAATTTGCCCAGGTTCGACGGGTATTATTGGTGCAAAAAAATACGCAAAATGTCGTCCTGTCCGATCCTTTTCATATCCGCCCGGACCGGCGAGCTGGATCAGGTCATGGCGATCGAGTGCGGCGCAGACGACTTTATCACCAAACCTTTCTATTACGACGTCGTCGTGGCGAAAATCAAAAGCCAAATCCGGCGCGTGTACGGAGAACTGTCCAACGGTTCCGCCGATACGGAGCGGAAAGTGCATTTCTACGGGTTGACCTTTTTCCCGGAACGTCCGGAACTGCATTACGGACAGCAGAGCGTGTCCCTCATGAAAAAAGAAGCGGATTTGCTCGACCTGTTGATCAGCAAATATCCGCGCACCGTGAAACGGGAAAAAATTTTTGAGCGCATGTGGGACGACAAAGAGTTTATCAGCGAGAATACCTTGAATGTCAATGTCGCCCGGCTGCGCAAGAAGTTCGCGCAGCTCGGCATCGAAAACGCGATCGAAACCGTCAAAGGGTTGGGTTATCGCCTGCATGTATCCTGGAACGAGGTGGACGCGGAATGAGATTGTTTATCAGGGAGCACACGTCGTATATCGCGCTGTATCTCCTGCAGTTCTTTTATTTGTACGCCACGTTCCGCTGGTTGGACGCGAAGATGGTGGAAGGCAACATCGTGTATTTGTTTCTGGTGAGTCTTTTTCTGTTGATCGTCTATCTGGCCTTTCGTTATGCGGCGGGACACAGCGGCTATCGATGGTTGAGCCGGGTTCCCGAATGGAAAGATGCCAAAATTTTTTTGCAAATGGACGTCGCCTCGCCGCTCTTGCGCGCTTTCAAAGAAGGACTGGCCCGACAGTTTCAGCTCATGCAGCGGGAAAGGGAAAAATCCATCCAAGAAATGCAGGAACAGATGGATTTCATCAACCGTTTCGTCCATTTGATGAAAACGCCGATTTCCGCCCTGCATCTGATCGTTCAGGATCGGGAGGATTCGGACGGAGCGGAGGAAATGCGGGTGGAAATCCACCGCATGGAATACCAGTTGAACATGATATTGACGCTCTCGCGCATGTCCTCCTTCCGCCACGATTTCCATATTCAATCCGTCCAGTTGAGTCCTTTGGCGTATGAAGCCGTCAACGAACTCAAAAGCCACTTTATCCATCGTCAAATTTATCCCGCGGTCGAAGTCCAACCGGACATCCGCGTGCTGTCGGACCGCAAATGGTTGAAGTTTGTGCTGACTCAGCTATTGACCAACGCCATCCGCTATACCGATGGAGAAAACAAAAGCATCCGCGTATATGCGGAACAACAGGGAAAGCGGACGGCATTGATGGTGGAAGACGAAGGCGTGGGCATCCCGCCGCAAGACCTGCCCCGCGTGTTTGATTTGTATTTTACGGGGGTGAACGGACGGAAGTTTGGCGAGTCCACCGGGATCGGCTTATATCTCGTGCGGAAAATTTGCGACAAGTTGAATCATGACGTATCCGTCGAATCCGCCCCGGGAGCCGGAACCAAGGTCACGATTCGATTCCCGGTATCCGATCACCCCGGGGAGCCAAGGTGACAAATCTGTAATGTTCATGTTATTTGGATCGATAGCTGGAGCCCCTCCTTTCTTATAACCTAAGGACAGATCAAGAAAGGAGCGATGCGCATGAACATGCTGGAAATCCGGAAAGTTTCCAAAATATACGAGGGAAAAGTGTCCTTCCAAGCGTTGAAACACATTGACTTTGTCGTGCCGAACGGCCAGTTTGTCGGGGTGATGGGGCCGTCGGGGAGCGGAAAGACGACGATGCTCAATGTCATCTCGACGATTGACCATCCGACCGCCGGACAGGTGGTCATCAACGGAAAAGAGCCGCACCAACTGCCGCCGGATCAATTGGCCGTCTTCCGCCGCCGCGAACTCGGCTTCGTGTTTCAGGACTTCAATTTGCTGCACACGTTGACCGTTCGGGAAAACATTTTCCTGCCGCTGGCGCTGGACGGCGTATCGGTCAGGAAGATGAACCAACGGTTGGAAACCATCGCCCCTATTCTCGGCATTGCCGGCATTCTGGACAAGCGGACCTACGAAATATCCGGCGGGCAAGCGCAGCGCGCCGCCATCGCAAGAGCGATTATCCATGAACCGGCGTTGCTGCTCGCGGATGAACCGACCGGCAATTTGGACACCAAATCATCGCGCGACGTGATGGAATTGTTTCGCCGCATCAATCACGAACTCGGCACCACGATGCTGATGGTCACGCACGACCCCACGGCGGCAAGCTATTGTGACCGGATTATCTTCATTCGGGACGGGGCGGTGTACAACGAGATTTATCGGGGGGAACACCGGAACGATTTCTACGGCGCCATTATGGACGTGCTGTCCTTTATGGGAGGTGACGCTCGTGACCTTCCGGCAGTTCGCAATTAAAAACGTGCAAAGAAACTACAAGGCGTATCTGGCTTATTTTCTGAGCTGCACCTTTTCCATTCTGGTTTTTTTCCTATTTGCCGTCAATCTGTTTCATCCACGAGTTGGAGAGCGTTTCACGTCCGGCCCCGTTTATCTCGTCATGTCCGCGGGAGAAGTGGCGATCGCCGTATTTTCCTTTTTGTTTATCCTTTACTCGGTGGGCACTTTCTTGAGGACGCGGTCCCATGAATTCGGCTTGTTGACGATGCTGGGAGCGACGCGAAAACAGTTGAACCGTTTGATTTCCCTGGAGAACCTCATCATTGGACTGGCCGCGATGGCGACGGGGATCGCCGTCGGACTCTTTTTATCGAAATATTTCTTGATGTTTGCATCGATGATTCTGGAAATTCCGGAGCTCGAATTTTACATGCCGGTCAAAGCGATGCTGTTCACCGTCGTCGGCTTCCTCGTCATGTTTCTTGTGATCTCCAGGATGGCTCCGTTTGCGGTGAGATCCAAAGAGATCATTGAACTGCTGAAGGGGAACCGAAAACCGAAGACGCCGCCCAAAGCATCCGTCTTGCTCTCGATGGCGGGACTGCTGCTGATCGCGGCGGGTTACACCATCGTGGTGAAGCAAATGGCGATTCCTTTCGATTTGGGAGTCATTGCCGTATTGGTTTCGGCAGGAACGTACTTGTTCTACGCTCAACTCAGCGTATTTGTCTTGAGACGGCTGAGTTCCCTTCCGGCGTTATTTTTTCGGAAAACCAATCTGGTGTGGATATCGGATTTGGTGTATCGGATGAAAGACAACGCCCGTTTGTTGTTTGTCGTCACGATCACCTGCACGGTGTCCTTCTCGACGATGGCGGCGTTTTTCTCCATTTTTCAATCGGTGGACGAAGAATACGCGAAAAGTTATCCGATCCCGTTCAGTTATTTTTCTTATTCGTCGGACGCCCAGCGCGAAAACCATCTTTCGCTCATCACGTCCGCTTTGGAGGAAGAAGGGCTGTCGTATGAAACGGTCTCGATTCCGTTTGTGGAGATGGACAGCGGCTCAATACAAAACCCCGCGGCGATTTCCGCCGAAGGTTACAACCGGTTGGCAGCCGTGCTGAACCGGGAACCCGTGCAAGTGCAATCCGGAGAAGCCGTTGAAGTTTCCATTTGGACGAACAAAGCGGATACCCGTATCGAGTTCCGGAACCGGGAAACCGTAGTCTTCGGAGGGGTTCCGCTGAGGCTTGTCGGTGTCGTCCAAGACAACATTTTTCCGGAAGGTTCATTTGCCAGGTTGCTCGTGATCAGCGACGCGGATTTTGCGAATATGACGGGTTCCGCGCTCAAAGAAGGGATATATTACGGTTATTTCGTCCGGGACTGGACCGAGGCGGCGGCCGCGGCGGAAAACATCCGCGCGCAAATCGAAATGGACTTCACCGCCTTCAAGTACCGGTCTTCGCCGGATTGGTACAAGAAGGACCAGCTCACGTACAAATTGATTCTCTTTGTGGGAACGTTTATCAGCATCGTGTTTTTTATCGCCGCCGGAAGTTTTATCTACTTCCGCTTCTATACGGATGTCCAGGAGGAAAAGGTGAAATATCGCAACCTGCGCAAAATCGGCATGACGGTGCGCGAGGTGAAAAAGATCACGACGATCCAGCTGGCGATTCTGTTCTTTATTCCCTTCCTTGTCGCCACCCTTCATTCCGTGTTCGCGCTGCAAACTTTGCAAACGCGGATGTCCGCTTCCCTCGGCGGCTCCGCATCGGTGGTGCTGGTATTCTTTTTTGCGGCGCTGATCCTGTACTTTTTGTTGCTGCGTTCCCGCTATTTGCGAAGCGTTTTGGAAGGCTAGGGAAAGGAACAGGTCATGTCGCTCTCAGGAGAGAGGAAAGCGGCATGACCTTGTGCTTTGCGACACCGGTCGGGTCTCCTTCATGGTTCTGCGGGTAAGCCGCGCTACCGGCAGCTCAACGGCGGCCCGCGTCAAAACGGCCGATCAAAACAACTCAAACAGCGGCCGTTGCGCCGACCACCGATCCAAATCGACGGATCCCTGCACTCCCAGCAGCCGGTAGAAGTAGCGGTAAGCCTTGCGATACACGGATATATCGGGCGGTTGCAAAATCGATGCGTAGCCCTTGAGGAACGGAGCGACCGCCGTCTCATCCAACACATATTCCAATCCGACAAAATCCAACTCCCGGGGACCTACCGCATACGCTTCGACATCGACGACCGCCGACAGCTTCCCGTTTTGCACCAGGAACTGTGACGGGTCCAAATCCATGAAGATCGGGCAAAAGTGGTCCGGCTCCGGCAGAGCGGCCAGTTCCGTGAGAATCGCTTCCAGCTGTTCCGTGATCTTGCGATCGTTCGCGTAATCGCGCTCGACCAGCTTCCGTATGGTTTGCGACAGACGTGCATGAAAGGATCGTTTGGGCTCGTGTCCGGTATCGGCCAGGTTGCCGAAGCCGTCGTAACGCTGTGAGTGCACGCGGGCCAACCAGACCCCCAACTGATGCGGCAACGAATCCGGCTGCCCGACGAACGACCGGCACATTTCGCCGTTCATTTTCTCGACCACGAGATATTCCTTGCCCTCGATCACCTCTTGCGCCAGCACCCGGGGCGCCGGAATATCCGCGATCGAGCGGAGCATGGCGGCGTTCGCCGCAAAGTGGCGCATATATCGGGGATCGATCCCGAACAGATCATAGCACCCCCACCAAAACTCGCGGCTCGGGGCCTCGGTCCATCTGGAGGATCGTACGACATACTCCCCCGAAGCGGTCTTGACCAGCCAGACATCGCTGGCATGCCCGGAATAACCGGGATCGAGTCTAGTGATCTGCTCAATCGGTTCGTCAAATATTTTCCGCATTATCGAATCCGTATCCATCTTTGGAACCCTCCCTTTTCGGCCGCGAATTTCACCCGCTCATACCCGCTTTATATGGGAAACGGTTGTGGTCAACCCGCATTTTTCCTGCCGAACAATACGACAAAGTTAAAATATTTATAGACACAATCCACGTCCGAAAAGCCGATCTCCTTCAACCAGTTCATTTGCGTTTCCAGGGGAGACATTTTGTCGAGTTTCGTCCGTTCATATGCGGCGAGGATCTCTTCTTTCCGGAGCCCGCTCGCTTCGACTTTTCGTTTCCAATCCGTTTTGTACATGCGGTCAATGAACTCCGTGCTTCCGAGCACCTGATCCGCGTTGACCAACACTCCGCCTTCACGCAAACTGTCGAAAGCGTTTTGGTACACTTTCTTTTTGTCCGGATCGGCAAGATGATGAATCGAAAGAGCCGAAACGATGATGTCGAATTGGTTTTGGGAAACGAAATCGGTATAATCGTCCGCAATGTAATGGACATTGCGCAAACCGGCGAACCGCGTTTTGGCCACTTCCAACATTTGATCGGAAATATCGATCAACGTGAGATGGGCGGTCGGATACTTTTTCAGCATGAAAGACGACAACAATCCCGTGCCGGCCCCCAAATCCAAAATGTTCGGACTTTCGCGATCCGTCTCGGCAATGGACACCGCCGTATGATAAAAGTCGTCGAAACAAGGGATCAACTGTCTCCGCTGATTGTCGTATGCTTGGGCAGCCTGGTTGAACTGCATCGCCACATCCTTGTTGCTGTCGCCCATCACGGAACCCCTCCTGTAAGGATCACCCATTCATCTGACATGATCATATCCCAATTCCGTATATCAAAAAAATATATAATATCTATTTTTATCATAGATAATTCCTATCAATGTCGCCGCCGCTATCCGAATGCGGGTTATTTCCGGCTTTCACTTTTCATCATCGCTGAACAGTTCTTCCAAAACCTTATCGGTTCGATTAAGGAAAGCTTTCGTGATTTGATAATGGTCCGTATCCTCGTAGTTGACGCTCGCGACGGGGACACAATCAAAGCTGAATATTTGGGCTTTGGGGTATCCGAGCAAAATGGGCGAATGGGTCGCGATCACAAATTGAGCATTTTGACTGCTCACCAATTCATGCATGATCCTTAAAAACGCCAGCTGACGGGCGGGCGACAACGCGGCCTCCGGTTCGTCCAACAGGTAGATGCCCTTTCCGCCGAATCGGTGTAAAAACAATGACAAAAAGGACTCCCCGTGGGATTGCTGGTGCAGCGATCTGCCGCCATAACCCTCATATCGGAACAAAGGATCCTCTTTCGCCAATCGGTCAAGGTAGGAGGCAAAATGATAAAAACTTTCCGCCCTTAAAAAGAACCCCCGCGTTACTTTCGGCATCCAGGACAGACGGATGAAATCCCCCAACGCGGCATGGGACGAATCCACCTCATAAGCATTGTTTCGTCCGCCGCCGGCCGTATGAAATCCGCACTGGTACGCGATCGCCTCGAGCAAGGTGGACTTTCCCGAACCGTTTTCTCCGACGAAAAAGGTGACCGGGCTTTCGAAATGCAAAGTTCCCAGTGTCCGGATCGCGGGTACCGTAAACGGATAGCTTTCAAAATCGGTAATGTTCTCTTTCAGCAACGTTACACTTCGCAAAAACAAGATCCATCCACGCTCCATGAAATGGATTGCGCATTTTCCCCATCATACCACGATCATGAGTCCAAAGATGACCGCAAGCATCCCGACGGACAGGAAAGGGCTCACTTTCCAGGTCGTCCTCGTGATCAGGCGATGTGCTCTCAATGTCCGAAACGCGATCACCGTATAAGGCAAAACGACCAATATCGCGGTGATGACGCCGGGGGTATACCTTCCCAGCAACACGGTTTGCCCCGCATGAGTCAAAACATTGCCGAACAGGATCAAAACCGTTGAAACATACAGGTTCATGCCCAGTCCCGCCTGGATCCGCCTGGTGGCGAAATAGCCAATGATGCCGTACAGCATCGTGATCAGGGCAACGACCAGTCCAAACTTGGCGGGTTGATATCCCATCGCCTCGATCACACGTTCCAGCGGCGTGTCTTCAAACAAAAAACGGTTTTTTTCTATCCACGGCCGTGTCCAAAACACTTCCTCCAAATCGTGGATCAAAAAAACGACGGGACCCAGCCATATCATTTTTCTCAATGACACTTCTTGTCCTCACCTGTCACGATCCGTTTATAAAATGATCTATTCTTTATGCTATCACTTTCCGGTATGGCAGGCGAGTGCCGACGGTCAAGTCGACTTTGGCAAAGTCCATGTTCCCTGGGGATGGAAACGGAAAAAATCTGCGGAGAGGAATGCGGGGAGGGTTGGACAGCGCAAAACCGAATCCCCAAACGATCGTACTATTGACTAAGCGAAGCGTAATCGGATGTTCGAAGCCGCATGGAGGACGCCGGCAGTTCGCCGGGCTCCGCGCTTTTGTACTACGGAGAATGAGCGAATGTTCCGGTGGATGTATTATGAATAAGACGAATGATCAGATGTTTTAAGTGGATGTATCCTGAATAAGACGATCGATTGTTTGCTATTTTGGAAGTGAGTGCCGAAATGGCCCGGATAGCGATACTGAAATATCGTTATCTTTTTCAGAAAACGGTTACATCCGGTATTTTACGGAAAATAGGGTGATCGGGTACGTCTTATTCGGCGGTTTTACGGTAAGGGAACAAAAATAAGGAAGATTGGATCGCGTTATGGGGTGACAAGGAATGATCTTTAGGAATATTGGCGATGTCACTTGTATGCCGGGAAGCGAAAAATCCGGGTGATCGAACCCGCTGTCTGACATCCGCGCCGGAGAGTGTCCCGTGCGAATTGCCGAACATCGCAAATAAGTGCGCTCATGGTACAAGAGTTTGGTCGACGGGCACGGCGCTCTGCCGCGCAGCATGACGGAAACAAAAGAAACGTGAGGATCGCTTTTCAATTGGAGCTTGCAATGGACCCGGAAGATCCGGAAAAACCGGAAAGATGACTTCTGCTGCGCCGATGACAATGACATTGACTCTACAATTAAAAGGGGGGCACTATGCGCAAGATGATTTCGGGTTTGTCGTCGGGAAACAAGCGCATCATGGGCGTTCAACCGGGACTGCTAGTGGTGCTGATGGTCACCGCGGTGAGCCGCGCGCTGGTCATCGGCCTGGAGCCGTTTCCGCCGGATTCGATCGCGTACATAGCTTTCGCTGTACTTCATTGGCCGGTTTTCTTGACCGCAGCCGTTCTGTGCAGGAGCGGGCGTCCGTTTCGCGAATGGACCGCCGCGGGATTGTGGTTCGGCTTGACGACGGCCGCTGTCCGCCAGTTCTTCGTGGACGAAAGATTGTCCTTGAGCGGCCCGTTGGCCGATTTCATCTCCCCCGGGTGGGAGAACGCCGTCCTTCGCGCCGGTATTACCGCCAGAAGCCTCGTCATGGGCCTTGTTCTCGGCGTGATCAGCGGCGCGGCGGCTTCCGCTGTGCATCGGTTGCGGAACAGACGGGCGCAGGGCGCGTCCCGCAAGGTTTCGGCGACCGCAGCCAAAGGCGGCAAGCTTGCCCCCGTATGGGTGCTGCTTGTGCTTGCGCCTTGGACGGGCGAATTTTTGTTGGGCAGCAGCCCGCTGGAAAACTTGCCGTGGCTGGCGCTCATTCTGCCGCTTTACGGCGGCGGCGCCTTGCTGATTCGGGAGACGGTCGTCCGCACAGGCCGCGGCTGGCCCGCCGTCCTGCTGCTCGGAGCGGCCTACGGAGTGATCGAGGCCGGGCTGATCGATCAATCCCTGTTTAATCCTTCGTTTGACGAATACGATTTCATCAACCTTTCTCCCGTGCCGTTGCTGGACTTTAGCGCGGTCAATGCGCTGAATTTTGTGACAGCGCATGCGTTTTGGAGCATCGGTGTTCCGATCGCGCTCACGGGCTTGCTCTTTCCGCATCTGAAGTCGGAGCCCTGGCTGGGCAGGAAGGGATACACGCTGGCGTTCACCTTGTATTTCGCGGGCTGCGCCATCGTGTTCGCGATGATCTACGCCGGCGAACGATTTATCGCCCGTCCGGATCAATGGCTTTTCGCTGCCGCAGTCGCGTTTGCGCTGATCTGCGCCGCTTTGGCGACGAAGAAGAAGCGGCGGCCGATCTCGGCTCGCCCGGTTCCGCGTCCTTGGATCGTCGGCGCCGGCGTATTCGCGGCACACAGTTTGTTCCAGTTCAGGCCCGAGAACTGGTCAGGCGTCGCCATGGGCATCGCCGCTCTGGTTGCCGCCGCTGTCGTCGCCGCCTATTGGTGCAGGCGGCAAGGGTGGACGATGCGGCATGAGCTGGCGGTAACGGCCGGCGCGACCTTGACGTGCGCTTGGTGCGGTTTCGTCGTCACGTTGACTTATCGGGCGGAGGATGCACTGGCATGGGCGGGCAACGTTTTGTTCCTGACCGTCGCCGTGCTGCTGCTGGTGATCGCCGCAAGGCGGATCAACCGGCATGCAGCGCTGAAAAGGGAGGAAACGATGGGAGCGTGAACGACGACGAACGGTCATCCGCGACAGGGCGCGGGTCCAACGCGTTTTTCGTGAACGCGTCCATCATGGGCGGAGTCATTTTACCGGCTGCAAAGCGTTCGCGACCCGGTCGATGTGCTTCGCCATCGTCGCCGCGGCCCGCTTCGCATCCCCGTCACGGATCGCTTCGAACAGCTTCATGTGTTCGCTGAACAGTTTGCCGGCGGTCTCCCTCTCCCCGCTGCCGAGCCACAGCCGGCGGCTGTCCTTCATGGTGCGCAGCATCGCCAAGGACATGTGTTCCATCATGGCGGCCAAAATGGCGTTGCCGGACGCGCGGGCGACGGCGAGATGAAAGTTCGCGTCGTAAATGAGGCTGATCTCTTCGCTGCCGACGGCATCGCGCATTTGCGCGATGAGCTTGCCCAGCTTCTCGACGTCTCCGGCGGTCCGGTGCCTCGCCGCCAACTCGGCCGCGCCGACTTCAAGAATTTTGCGCACCTGGAGCACCTGCGACAGCTCGGCATTCGAATGGCGCAGCGGTTCCAGCATGGCGTGCGGCTCAAGACCGGGCTTCGTGACGTAGGTGCCCCCGCCCTGCCGGGATTCGACCAAGCCGAGCGCCTTCAAATGACTGAGCGCCTCGCGCACCGTCGAGCGTCCGACACGGTACTTCGCCGCCAGTTGGTCGATGGCGCCGAGTTTCTCCCCCGGCCGGATCAGTCCCGCTTCGATCATGCGCCGGAGATCGTCCGTTATGATTTCGTACGTCTTTTTCCGCATGGTCATGGCATTTTCGACAAGACCTTCGCGCGGTCCAGGGTGATGGGAAAATCAAAATACGTGTCGGGATAGGGCTCGTTTTTCAAACAATAGTGCCACCATTCGCATTCATAGGAGAGAAAACCGCTGGACTCCATGATGCCGCGCAGCAGCCGGCGGTTTTCCGCTTCCGCTTTCGTGATTCCCTCCGCATCGTGATGGGAGATGGCGTCCATCAAATCAAAGTCGCCGCCCATCGGCACAAGTTCGCCGGTATCCAGCCGATACAGCGTCAGGTCGATGGCGCTGCCGCGGCTGTGGCTCGACCGGGCCGCCACGTACCCCTTCCTGATCATGTCGGAACGGCGGATATTCGGATAATGCTTGGCTTTGGTGCGCCCGTCTTCCGGCTCCCTCGACCATTGCAAAAAGCGGTTGACCGCGCGCTGCGGCCGATACCCGTCCCACAGCAGCAGGCCGTACCCGAGATCGGCGGCCTTCTCCTGCGCCACGCGCAGCGCGGAAGCCAGTTCATAAGTGCCGACAATCCGGTTGACCTCGTACCCGTCGACCGGTTTTCCGGTGAAATTGTCCCAGGTGGCATATTTGGCGTCCCAACGAATGCCGGGGAGCGCTTCATCCAGAAAAAGAAATCCTTTATCCATCTTCTCAATCCTCCATCGCCAATGCGATCAGACGATCCAACACATCGGACAGCTTCAAGCCGGCGGCGGCCATCATTCTCGGATAGCGGCTGTACGAAGTCCAACCGGGCATCGTGTTGACTTCATTGAGCACGATTTGCCCGTTTTCCCGCAAAAACATGTCGACGCGGGCCAGTCCGCGGCAGCCCAACGCCCGGTAAATCCGCTTGGCGGTTTCCTGCACTCTTTTCTTGTCTTGATCGGAAATGTCGGCGGGTACCCGGATCACGGCGTTTTCGGAACCGTTCTCGGGATGTTTTTCCTGATGGATGCGGAAGAAACCGTGCGACAAGCGGATTTGATCCACTTCTCCGACCGACAATTCGCCGCCGTTTCCCATCACCGCGCAGCCGACCTCGCTGCCGGACACCATTTGCTCGATCACGATTTTGGTGTCATATTGCGCCGCCTTTTCGACGGCTTCCGGCAGTTCGTCCCGATGGGACACCTTGCTGACGCCGAAGGACGATCCGGAACGGGCCGGTTTCACAAAGACGGGATATTCCAGCCGTTCCGCGTCCGGCATCTCTCCTTTGTGAAATATCCAAAAATCGGGCACGGCGACACCAGCGTTTCTCGCGATCACATAGGCCAACGATTTGTCCATGCATATCGCGGAACTCTGGATATCGCAGCCCACATAGGGAATGCCGGACAGCTCCAGCAGCCCCTGCACGGCGCCGTCCTCCCCCAGTTTTCCATGCAAAACGGGAAATACGACATCCACGCGGACGATCCGATATTCTCCGCGATCGAGCACGACAAAGCCGCGGACGCGGCGGTCCGGCGACAAAGAGGCGGGAAGGCCGTTTCCGTTTTCCCAATTCTCATCCGGAAAGCCGCACAACTTCCATTCACCGGCTCTCGTAATCCCGATGTAAAGCGGATCGTACTTGGCCGGGTCCAAATGTTTCGCGATCTCCCGCGCGGATTTGACGGAAACCGCATGTTCTTCCGAACATCCTCCGAATAAAACGGCCACCTTGAGTTTTTTCATTTATCGATTTCCCCTTTCAAACGCCAGGCAATTTCGGATGGTGCCCACCACAATGTCTTGCAGCGCGTGTTCCGTGTAAAAAGCGGCGTGCGGCGAGATCACCACATTCGGCATGGCTTGCAGCCGCAGCAGAAGCGGATGGCGAATCGGCTCGTCCGCGCAGTCGCGGTAGAAAATCCCTTCCTCGCCTTCCACGACGTCCAGGGCCGCCCCGCCCAATCTTCCTTCTTCCAGCGCCTGCGCCAACGCTTTCGTGTCCATGAGCGCGCCGCGCGCGGTGTTGATCACGACGGCTCCGCGTTTCATGCTTCGGATCCGCTTCTCGTCAAGGAGATGGTAGGTATCGGCATGAAGCGGCATATGCAGCGACACGATATCGCTTTGCCGCAGCAGTTCGTCCAGCGTCACATATTCCGCCTCGGCCCGCGGGGAAAAATCATAAGCCAATATGCGGCATCCGAAGCCCTTGAGACGTTCGATCACCGCCCGGCCGATCCGGCCGGTCCCCACGATCCCCACGGTCATGTCGCGCAGTTCCCGTCCCGGCGCCGCGCACAGACGATAATCAAGGACGTCCGCCCTGCGCATCACCGACTTGGCATGGCGGATCGACATCAGCATCAACATTATCGTGTAATCCGCCACACTGTCCGGCGAATAAGCGACATTGCCGACCACAATGCCCAGTTGTTCCGCCGCTTCCGTGTCGATATGGTTGCAGCCGACGCTTCTCGTGGAAATGTAGACCACGCCTTGTTCTTTGAGCGCGCGAAGCGTGGTATGCGGAATGGCCGTCTTATGGTTCACGCTGATGCAGCGATGGCCCGACGCCAACGCAGCATTTTCCGCGGATACCGCCGACGCGACGAAGTTCAGTTCGATACCGTAACGAGCCGCGACTTGCCTGAACAGACGCGCTTCGTTCCCGTCGCAATCGTAAATCGTGATCCCCGTTTTGCCCATGCGGTCCGCCATCCCCTTTTTTCCCAAAATCAAAGCCTGTCTGCCTGGATTCTATGTTATCCGAAGCGGACAGGCCGTTTTTTAATATGGAGTGGATACATTCTTAAGAAATTCCTAACATTCGATGGATGTTTTCCTAATGGGTGACCGGCAGCGACACCGTAAAGGTGATGGTGTTGTCCCGGCTGCGGGCCTCGATGGTTCCGCCGTGCAGGGTGACGATTTCCTTGGCGATGGACAACCCCAATCCGGAACCGCCGGTGCCTGTCGTGCGCGCTTCATCCAGGCGATAAAACTTCTCGAAAATCGCCTCCAGCTTGTCCTGCGGAATCGGATCGCCCTGATTTTGAAAACGGATTTTGACGTAACCATCCGCTTCTTCCGCGGAAATGACGATCTCCGTGTCGGGATAGCTGTAAGCCGCCGCGTTTTTCAAAATGTTGTTGAACACCCGCGCCAGTTTCGCCGGGTCGCCGTACACGGTCAAATTTTCGTCCGCGCGAAGGACGGCGGTGATGCCTCTCGCCGACAAGATCGGATAAAACTCGTCCGTCATCTGCACCAGCATGTAGTAAAGGTCGATCGTTTCCTTTTCCAGACGAATTTGCTGCAAATTGTACCGGGTGATTTCAAAAAATTCGTTGATCTGTTGCTCCAGGCGATGCGCTTTTTCGAGCGTGATGCGAAGGTACTTCGCCCGCTGCTCCACCGGCATATCGGGAGCCTCTTCCAATAAACTCAAGTACCCGATCACCGAGGTCAGCGGAGTCCGGATGTCGTGGGCCAAATACACGACGAGATCGTTTTTTCGCTGCTCCGCTTCCTGCGCGGCCTTTTTCTGTTTGATCAACTTGTCCTTGACGGTGTTCAGACGCTTTTCCATGAATTCCATTTCCGGAGAGAGAACGATCCGGTCTTCCGAATCCTCCACAAGCCGATCCATGGCGGAGCTGATTTCGTCGAAATACTTGGCGAACAGCCGGGAGATAAATAGCCAGGAAAGAATGACGAGAAACAACAGGGTCAACAGAAGCAGAATGATCTCCAGGTTATTGCGGAACACATACTGATAAATGATCTCTGCATAAAGTTTATCCAGGCGAAAAGCGTGAATCAGAACATGAACGATGCGATCGCCGATCTGTCCGCGCATCAATTCCCGCAGCAAAAAGACGGTCACCGGAGCGGCGGCGGTCATCAGCAGCATTCGCCAAAACGTGATGCGCTTCAATCTGGCGTAATTGCCCTTCGTACTGCCGTTCCATTGGCTATTCAATTTTATAGCCGACCCCCCATACGGTCTTGATGTATTTCGGATTGTCCGCCGTATCGCCCATTTTTTCGCGCAAATGGCGAATATGCACGGTGATCGTGTTGTTGCTTTTGCTGTAATACTCGTCCTTCCAGATCTCGTGAAACAGTTCCTCGGCGCTCACCACGCTGCCCTTTCGCTCCAGCAAGATGCGCAGAATCGCAAACTCGGTGGGGGTCAGCACGAGGGGTTTTTCGTTCAGCAAACATTCGTGCCGGCTGACATCCATCACGAGGCCCGAATGGACGAGGACAGGCCCGGCGGCAGGCGCGGACTTCGCGTTGTATTTTTTATAGCGCCGCAGCTGGGCTTTTACGCGCGCCACCATCTCGAGCGGACGGAACGGTTTGGTGATGTAGTCGTCCGCCCCCAGGGTCAGTCCCGTAATTTTGTCCGTCTCCTCGTCTTTGGCGGTCAGCATAATGATCGGATACGTATGTTTTTCCCGTATTTTCCGGCAAAGGGCGAATCCGTTGATGTCCGGCAGCATGATGTCCAGAATCGCCAGGTCCGGCTCCTCCGTTTCAATAAACGACAGCGCTTCGTTGGCCGAATAAAATTTGAACACTTCGAAATTTTCATTTCGCAAATACACTTCGATCAAATCCGCAATTTCCGGCTCGTCGTCGACAATGAGAATTTTGGCGTCCATGAAGTCAGCTCCTTTCGGACACAACCCGACATTCTCTCATTTTACTAAATTCCGTCACGGAATTTGTCATTTCCTCCTTGAGAAAAAATGAAGATTTTCCTAAGATCCGCTCTCGGAACCGCGCTCGACATCCCATCCCGCCGCTCCTCTTATCGCGTCGTCCTGGTGTTTTTCATTTTAGCATTCCCAGAGAACCCGGCACGGAAAACGCAATCTATCCGAGAAGTGTGTACAAATCCCCCGAGCACATACGATCTTTGAAGCTTTCCTGAACCTGCCGTCGAACTGGAATTTCTTCATACAAAAAATGAGCCTGTCCCAAAAGTGCATTTTCGGACAGACTCCGCTCGGTTGCTTTCGGTTAATTCGCCAGATGTCGTTGCAGGGCTTCCTTAAATTTGATTAACAGATTCCATTGTTCCTGGTATTCCTCAAAAGTCCGGTACTGTCGTTGTTGCTGTACAGATAAAAGAAGTTCGTCAACCAGCCTTACATAGTCCGTGTCGGGGCCATGATAAATACTGGTATATGACGCTTCATCGCCCGCCAAATAAGCTTCCCGGTTTTGAATGAACCATTTCGTAAAAGCTAACGTGTTTATCATAAATTGCTCTTTTTCGGTGAGTTCCGCCCATGCTTCATATACTTCTTGCGGTGCATCGGGAGCAGGGAATACAAACGTGTTCGTTCCCTCTGCTCCCAAAACATCATCGTGCATTTTTATTTTCCAAGTACGGCATTTATTTGAACTGTCTGTACAGTATTGTAGCACATATTGCCAACAGAATTTACCAACCATTCCACTGACCCCTTCCAAAAAGAAAAGCCGAAAGCTTCCACTGATAAGATTGACAAATGGAATGTTTTGTCTTATAACTTATTTATCAGTCAATAAAAAAAGAAGGAGCGCTCCTCATGTCCCCCAGAGAAGATCAGCAGAGCCGAAAACAGCATATTCTGGAGGCGGCCGCTGTCCTGTTCGCCGAACGCGGCTACTATAAGACGACCACGGCGGATGTGGCGCGGGCGGTTGGCGTGACGCAGCCGTATGTGTTCCACTTCTTCAAATCCAAGGAAGAACTGTATTTGGCCGTGCTGGAGCAAGCATCGAAGCAGATCTACTATGCCTTCGAAGCGGTTGAAGCGCCCCCGGAACAATTGAAAGAGGCGTTGGGGCAGGCTTTTGCGAAGCTGCTCGAAAGCCATCGCAACGAGATTTTGCTGGTGATGATGTCTTATGCCATACCGGAGCCGGCCGTCCGGGAATTCACCCGACAACGTTTTGATGCAATTTATGACCGGCTGAAGGAGCGATTCGAGCAAGCGGGTTTTCCGAATCCCGGCAACGAGGCGAGCGCGTTCATTGGCACGGGCCTTCTCATTTCGCTTTCCGAATCGGTCGGCCTGACCAAATTGCTGCCCTGGTGTTGCACTCGTGTTGATCGATCGATTCCCTGATATTTTCATCACTGTTCGCTCACAAATCCCGCGACGTATTCCGGCAAAGCCGCAATGTGGCAGCGCTTTGCCTTTTCTCAGGTCATAAATTTATTTATCAATAAATAATATATGAAAGAGGAGATGCCCCCATGTTTACCCCCGCAAGAATTCGTTTGCTCGTTGTCACTTGTCGCCCTGTTCATGGCCATGCTCGACAATCTGGTGCTCGGCGTCGCTTTGCCGTCGATTCAACGGTCGTTCAACGCCGGTATAACCGACCTGCAATGGTTCATGAACGCGTACACGCTCGCTTTTTCCGTGTTGTTGATCCCGTTCAGCATGATGGGAGAGCGCTTCGGACGCAAAAAAATGTTTCTCACCGGCCTCGTCCTGTTCACTGTCGGATCTGTGCTGTGCGGCTTGAGCGGCAACTCGCTGCAGCTCATCTTGTCCCGGGCGCTGCAAGGCGTCGGCGGGGCCGCCATCGTGCCGCTCAGCCTGACGCTGGTGAACGCCGGATTCCCGGAAAACATGCGGGCAGCCGCCTTTGGTATCTGGTCCGGCATTTCCGGACTCGGGCTGTCCATCGGGCCGCTGATCGGCGGGTTGATCGTGGAAGGCGCGCCATGGCAAATGATTTTCTGGGTGAATGTTCCGATCGGCCTGCTTTCACTGCTGTTCGGCAGCTTCTGGCTTACCGAAACGAAGGGCGAACGGAAGCCGCTTGACCTGCCGGGCGTGCTGCTCATTGCCGCGGGATTGTTCGGCATCGTATACGGACTGGAACAAGGCAACACAAAAGGTTGGACTTCACTGGAAGTGATCGGTTCGCTGGTTACCGGCACAGTCTTGCTGATCTTGTTCTACGTGTGGGAACGGAACAGAGAAACGCCGTATATCCGCTTCGCCCTGTTCCGCAACAGGCGCTATACCGCCTATATCTTCACCGGATTTTGGATGAACGCGGGCATCTTCGGCGCCATTTTCCTGCTCACCTTGTTCTTGCAACAAGCGCAAGGGTATTCGGCGCTGGAAGCCGGCGTCCGGACGATGGCCTGGACCGGTTGCACGATGATATGCGCTCCGATTGCCGGGCTCGCCGTGGGACGGTTCGGCAGCCGAACGGTGCTCACCGTCGGCATGACGGCACAAGCCTTGGCACTGGCCGGGTTTGCCGTCTTGATCGCAACGGCCGGCGTGGATGTGCCGTTCCTGTGGCAAGCGCCGCTCATGATGCTGGCGGGAGCAGGCATGGGCCTCAGCTTCACCCCGCTGGCCCACGGTGTAATGTCTTCGGTCCCGGAGCAATCTTCCGGGGAAGCCAGCGGCATCAGCAACGCAACCCGCGAACTTGGCGGCGTGTTCGGCATCGCCATCAGCGGGCTGATCTTCCAGTCGGGAGCGGCCATCCAGACGCCCGATGATTTCGGCGTACACCTGGTGCCGGCATTATGGACAGGCGCAGCGATGATTGTTCTCGGTGTCGCCTTTGCGCTGCTGTTCGCTGGAACTTTGTCCGCCGGAAGAAAACTCCGACGCGCAGAGGCGCAATAAACGGAAAACTCGCAGGCACCTGTTAGTTAGACGGTAATGTTGTCCATTTGTAAAAAAGAGGGCGGCCCCGTTGATATTCGAATCGGGCCTGCCCTCTTCGATGCCTAAACTGATGGAATTACGTTTTCAGATCACATTTGCATCTTGCCCATGTCCCCGCCGGGCATGGCGACCATCATCGCCCCGCCGTCGTTATCATGCTGGGGCGGAGAAAGTTCCACAGGTGTGCCGTACTTCGGTTTGGCAAAGGGCAGATGGGTCCAGCCGCGGGCCAAGATATGATGCTTGTTGGCCGAATCGCCTTCATAGGGAATCCCGTGGTTCCACGGCACCCAGGAGCGGGCGTTGCAATAATGCAGGACATAGGACCGGCGATAGCGGTCGGCGGTCTTGTTCACGTGGGAACGGTGCAGCAGGTGCGAATGGAAAAACAGCACGTCTCCGGGCTCCAGCACGACCGGCACGGGTTCGCCGTATTTGCGCGCCACTTCGGACAAATTGTTGACATCGTCGTCCAAGTGACTGACCGCCGTGGCGGGGAACAATCCCTTGATGTGCCGCTCATCCGGGTGCATGTAGTTGTGCCACCGCTCAACCGGCGGATACACCGGTTCGTGATGGGAACCGGGGGCCACCCACAGGCAGCCGTTCTCCGTGTCGGCGCGTTCCAACGCGATCCAGGCGCCGATCAGACTGTCCGGCTGCGTTTGAATGTAATAGGAATCCTGGTGCCAGCCTTGTCCGCCAAGGCCGGGAGGGTTGAAAAACAGCATCGACTGCAGCGCCATGACGTCCGGGCCGATCAACGCCTCCAGCACGTCGAGAATCAGCGGATGCAGGAGCCCCCACTCCGCCGTTTCGTCAATGTGGTGCAGCATGTGAACCCGCGTTCTCTCTTCATCCGTGAACAGGATGGATCCCTTTTGCTGCATTTCGGCGATTCTTTCTTTCATGTCATCGGCCCATTTGAGCAGCCGGTTCGTGTCTTCCGGCGGCAGCAGTCCTCTCACAATCAGGTATCCGTCGCGGCGATAGGACACATATTCATCGACCGACACCGTATACCTTTTGCGTTGTTGGGCAACCGTCATGTCAAACCTCCCCTTTCCCTGATGACCCCATTGTCGGGGAAAGAAGGAGATGTGACAATAAACAGATTGGAAAAAAAGATGGACAAATTTGATCAAACGACAAGTTTATTCAAAGAACGCCGGCATATCCAACACAAAAGAATGGTTCGTCGGATAAAACCTGGACCAATCGTCCGCAGGCGCCAGTTCCCGCAGCCGCGGATCCCCGTAACGCATGCGGTATTGGGCGGAGGTCATGCCCATCCAACGGCGGAACAGGCGGTAAAAATAATATTCGTCGGCAAATCCGACCTCCCTGGCGATTTCCTTGACGCTGTCCGTGCGCTGCAATAGCAGTTGTGCGGCCCGCTCGATCTTGCGCTTGTTGATCCATTCTTTCGGCGAATATCCGACGTGGCGCTGAAACGTCCGGGCAAAGTGCTCGTGCGACCAGCCGGAAACTGCGGCGAGCGTGCGGACATCGATCGGATTGCCGATATTGTCCTCGATAAACCGAAGAGCCGCGATCACCGGCGCGGGAACCGACGGGTTCTGCAAGGGAGGAGGCGGGTTCGGACCGCCGGCGCTTTCCATTTCCTCGAACACGGACAGCATCAACAACTCCGACATCTGCCTCCACCGGGAAGGTTTCCAATAAAAATAATAAGCCATCTGTTTCATGAACTGGGGAATCAGCGAGTATTCCCGCAAGAACACGACGGAACAGTCGGCTCCGCCGCCCAGCAGCGGGTAGCGTTTCAGCGCGTCCGCGTTCACCAGATCGAAGTGCACATACAGGTGCCTGGTCGGCGAATCCGGGTCAAACCGGTATTCATGCCATTCATTCGGTCGCGTGATCAACACGCAAGATTGATCGAGCCGGCATTCTCCGTCGCGTTCCGAAATGTAGACCGTTCCGCCGCCGCGGGGGAAATAGACGAGCTCATAATCGCGGATCCGTCTCGGGCCGAGCAGATTCCCCGCTTTGACGGTGACGTCGCCGGCATGATGAAAGCGGATATACAGGCTCGATTCCATTTCATGCACCGTCCTTCATGAAAAGATGCACCGATCTCGCGAATATTGCGCCGATCATCGTGAGATGCATCGATGATCACAAAAATGTATCGACATCAGCCTCAACCTTCACGTAAAGATCACCGTCCTTCACGCTCAACCTTTACGTAAAGATGTGCCGTTTTTTCCAAAAAAGCGCTCCGGATGCTGACCCCATCATACCATGTTCCCGCCGGTTTCCCAATCCCGTCGGCGCTATTCGATCCCCCTATAAACAGAAAAGCCAAGCATGGATTAGGGAACCCCCCTAATCACGCTCGGCTTCTTAGACATGATTTATGTTCGCTGGACAGTTCTTTCTATGGACAGGATTTATTTTCTGTCATTCATTTTTGTCAAGAGACAATAATTCATGTCCATCCCTCCCCTCCCCCCTCAAACCCTCTCTTCCCTAGAGCCGCAAGGGTTTTCGTGTTTTGAGGAACCAGTTGGAACGAAATACCAGGAAAATAAAAAGTGTCCGTCCAATTGGAAGAAATTAGTCGAAAGGCAGCAGGGGGCACGAAAATGGAACGTTGGGAAATGTCCAAGGAAATATTGGAGGGGATTCTTTGGAGAAGCTCAATAGGTGCATAACGGGAGGGGGTATGTTGGGAAACTGCTTGATAAATCAGCCACCGTTCCTATCCCCTCTCCCCTGTACCTTTTCAAAAGAAGTAAAAGCCAAGCATGAATCAGGGCAAAACCCTAACACCGCTCGGCTTCATGGACATTTTTTATTTTCCCTGGACAGATTTTATTTTCCCAAGACGGGATTTATTAGCTGTCTACATAGAAAGCGGTGAGTTATAAGGTGACAGTATTTTGATTCGCAAATTATCCCCATCCCGCCCACTATGCTGAATAGATAATCTTAAGATATTTTGCTTTTTTCATATTCAACTAAAGGAAGTAGCCGATTAAACTCTTTTATAGATTTTTCCATTAAATTTTTTTGGTTATCTTTAGTCCACTTGCCTTCATTCCGCTCCATAAAATATAAGAACATATCATAAACTACACCAAAAATTTGTCGACACAACTCTACATAATCTTGGATATCATTTGGCGGTAAGGGTATATCAGAGGATTCAATAAAAAGTTTTTCAACTATGTGGTCAATCTTTCGCATCTCCTGAAGGAATTTATCTTCAGTGATTATCCCTTCTCTGCTTTCGGCAAAATTTAAAATTGCAAAATTGGCGTACTCAATAAATTCAACCAGTAATGAATTAACAACCTCTAATACTTCTTCTTTTTCTCCCTGATAACTTCTATAGATCTTTTTATGCGATTCATATCCTTCGTTCCAAGATATATCTATATCATTTACTCGGTCATTTCCATTGAGAGAAACTGGTCGGAATTTATCAGGTAAACTAGCTGATATCCAACATGTCCTACAAATCCAATTTGTTGTTTGAATATCAAATAAATCTCTGGCAAAATATAGCCAGACAACATCCGCATCCTTTTCTCGAAAAATGCTCTTAAATTTCTTGCTGTACCTTTTTCTTTTCACAATATCATTTGCTTGTAATATTAATGATTTGATTTCTTCGCGAGTATAATCTTGATTAATTAATATAACAGCAGAGTACCTTTTAGCGGTTGCAGTACTAATATCATCGAGCTTATATATTGAATAGTTAAATTCGTTTACCTGAGAACCCTCCGACTTTGTAACCACTCTTTTCTTGGGCAGAATTTCAAATCCCATAGCTTTGAATACATCCTGAAATTCATTAGCAAAATGCTCTTCTAAGCTGTTGAATTTTTTTGAATTCAAAAAATGTAAAAACTCATCAGTTGCAGAACAGATTTCTCTGATCTTTTTCAGTTCTATTAATAGATTAGGGTAGTCTTCAATATTCTTAAGATTACGAACCCTCTTGTCATAATCGATATATTTCTGGTTCCAATATTCTGCATAGAATAATCGATTGTCCGAACCGTAAATTCGCGGTTTCTTTACAATGACGGGTGTTACTTTGTACTTGTAATCCTTTTCTTTTATGATCTGAGAAACTTCAAACATACAATTTATGGACTCCATGTATCCGTCACTTATCATTAAGATAGCATGGTCAACCGCACGGATTTGCTTCATAAATTCTTCAATATCGTCTAAATATCCTAAATCTCTAACATCTCGTATTACTCTTATATTCTCAAATGACAAGAGCAAGTCGTCAACTCTGTTAGCTTCGTCTTTATCTTTCCAACAATACGATAAAAAGATAACCTTTTCCATGTATTCCACCTTAGATTTCTTAGTCCCAGCCTATGCCTCTTTACATTTCCTTTTCGGAAACTTTCTCTTGAATTAACTCGTACATATCCTTAATTTCCCACTCTGAATTTTCATATTGTGCGAGGTACTCCATGTAAAAATCTTGCCCTTTGTTATCATATCTGCTAACGAACTCTAAAAATTTATCCAAGGCTACTTGAACAATGGTTTCATCAGAAATATTATCTAGCTTAAAATTGAATTGAGCCTCTTTTATTTTCACCTTTATCCCTAATGTTATAGGAATTTCTTTAGTACTATTTGATGTTACCCTGTAGCATTTTTTATCTTTGACTTTTCGGTATATACTAGTTATAACAAGCTTAATAGCATCCCAAACAGCATTCGGAAATATTTGATTAGAGATTGATGCAATTAGAGCACCAGGTACTATAACAGTGATAATATTTTTAAAATCCTCAAAACTAGCTTGAATACTATTACCAGTGTCCAAAGTTATTAACTCAATATTGTTTTTACTTAAAACTTCTTTATATATAATATTAATTTCAGTTTCAGTAAAAAAATTATCCAAGTTATAAATTATCGCTATTTCATTTGCATTTACATTAGACAATACCTATCACCTCATGCATAATCTTTTTCCGTAATTGGTATTTTACTGACCTACCCAATTACCTTCATTATTATAATTAAGCGATCTAGGCCAACCAGCCGCATTCCATAGTGCATCAAAAGTCCCTTGCAAAATTTTTGCAAGTTCATCCAAAGTCTGTGGAAAACCCTCAATAATAACCTCGGGAAGCACAACATCTTCTTGTTCAATTATTCCAGCATAATCAGGCGGAAAAAAGCGGTTTGAAACCGCAAATTGGAATCCCATCACATTAATTAAAGAAATCCATATAACTATTGGCGGTGTTATGCCAACGGCTTTTTGAGCTTCTAAATACCCGAGTTCGACAGTTGCTAGGTAAATGAAATGCCCGTCATCCCTTGAGTAGACTGGATTTTCGGGCATTCATACGCAAAATGGCGTGTATCTATGCTCCAGGGTGGATTTCGAGGAAC
>Ga0066871_100315_pt1 | contig 35484 bp, 22 predicted proteins | sample CeladaPassage60B_FD_62209 | JGI IMG/M metagenome (GOLD analysis project Ga0066871, IMG submission 62209) | Cellulose-adapted microbial communities from the Joint BioEnergy Institute, USA - Passage3 60B | ecosystem: Engineered > Bioreactor > Continuous culture > Unclassified | place: USA...
AAGGACTGAGCCGGATCGCGATTGTCCTCTATGTGCTGTTCATCAATATGGGGGCGATGCATCACCTGCTGGTGGATCCTGGGCTCGGGACGTGGGTGAAGAACGTCAATGCGAGCTACTTCATGTATGCAGCGGTCATGGGTAGCTTGATCCACGCGTTCAGCATCCCGGCCTCGATGGAACTGGCGTTGCGGGAGCGTGGTTACCGCCGCGGGCTCTTCGAGTGGTTGCGCCGGGCACCCTGGGGTGAGCCAGGGTTCGCCGCGCTCGTCGTGAGCATGATCCTCTTCGGGCTCCTCGGCGGCATCAGCGGCGTGATCATCGGCGGCCCCCAGGTGAACATGATTTCGCACAATACGTTGCTGGTTCCCGCCCACTTCCACATGACCGTTGTCGCCGGGACAACGACGGCGTTCATGGGGATCGCCTACTATCTGGTGCCGTTGATCTTCCAGCGGCAGCTCTTGTTCCGGCGCATTGCCCAGTGGCAGCCGTACGTCTACGGGCTCGGCATGCTCATCTTCGGCATCGGCATGGGGTTGGCTGGGCATTGGGGCGTCCCGCGACGACACTGGGATATCACGTTCTCGAGCGCTCCGGCACTGGGCATGAACCTCATCGACCTCCGCCCTGAGATCGCCGTCTTTCTAGCGATGATGGGAATCGGTGGCATCATCGCGGTCGTCGGTGGCGCGATGTTCGTCCTGGTCGCCGTCGCGACCGTTTTCGTCGGGCAGCGAACGCCGCGACCCGCAGTTGGCCGGATCGTACCGGAGGCGTTCAGCCCGTATCCGGTGGTTGCTGGTGGAAGTGGAGAAGCAGCGGCGTCTGGCGAGCATGGTCGCTTTGAAGTTCCTGGGACGCTGGTCGTCTCGGTTGTGTTCCTCATCCTGTTCATCTTCCTCTACGGCTTCTCTTGGTTCGAATTGAGCCGGGTGCCGTGGAAGATCGGGTGATCCCCGACACGCTGGACGCAGCCGGTGCGCTACCCTCTCCTGTGGTAGACTGACCGCGAGGTGGGGCGTGTCGGGTGGCAACACGTTCGCGGGGGCAGCGATGCGGAGCGAAGCAGGAGCGTGGAGCGGGCGTTTCCGCTGGCTGGCACTCGCCGCAGCGATCGCCGGATTCCTGCTGATCGTCGTCGGGGGAACCGTCCGGGTGAGCGGTGCAGGGCTGGGGTGCGGGCCCGAGTGGCCGCTCTGCAACGGTCGGCTGATCCCGGGCTGGGATTTGCTCGCCTGGATCGAGTACGTGCACCGGCTCATCGCGCTGGGCGTCATCCTGCTGACCGGTGTGGTGGTGATAGCCGGCTGGCGTGCTCGTTCACGTGATCCCTGGCTCTTCCGCCTCCCCCTGATCGCGGCAGGTCTCGTCGTGCTGCAGGCGCTGCTCGGTGCAGTGACGGTATGGACGCATCTCGAGGCGGCAGTCGTCGCGCTCCACCTCGGAGTGGCGCTGAGTTACTTGGCGATAACCGTCGTGCTGGCTGTACGAGCCTGGTGGCCTGCGGCGGCGCAGTCAGTACGGTCAGCACTGCGACCGTGGCTCGTTGGTGCGCTCGGGCTCCTTTTCGTGCTGATGCTCAGCGGTGCCTACACCGCGAAGCGTGGCGCGGGTTTCGCCTGCCCCGAGTGGCCATTCTGCGGTGGTATCTGGTTCCCGACGGGCTGGACGAACGTCGACGTGCATCTCACCCACCGGCTGCTCGCGCTGCTCACCGTGCTCGGTGTCCTCGTGCTGGCCTGGCAGGCGCGGCGCGTGCGCAGCGATGCCCCCTGGGTCGTTGGACTGACCACAGCAGCGGCGGCGCTCATGGTCGCGCAGGTCTTCGTCGGGGCTGCCAATATCTGGTTCCGGCTGCATCCGGCAGTGAGTGTCGCTCATCTCGCCGTCGCGACAGTGGTGTGGGTGTTGCTCGTCCTGGCGCTGCTCGCAGATCAGACACTGCCCGTGCTCGCGCGCGAACCGGTGCGAACGGCTGTCCGTCTCGAGGGCGACCGGCCGCTCGGTGCGGTATTGCGCGACTACGTGACGCTGACTAAGCCCGGCGTGATGATCCTGCTGCTCGTCACCACGCTCTGTGCCATGCTGGTCGCGGCGCAAGGGCTGCCCACGCTGGGTACGCTGTTCTGGACGCTCCTCGGCGGCGCGCTGGCTTCGGGTGGCGCGGGTGCGCTCAACCACTACATCGATCGGGACATCGATGCGGTGATGACGCGGACGCGGCGACGACCCTTGCCGAGCGGGCGACTGGCGCCGGAGTACGCGCTCGTTTTCGGTGTGGTGCTGAGTGTCCTCGCGGTCTACGTCTTGACTGCGTTCGTGAATCCCGTCGCGGCGCTGCTGTCGCTGGCAGGAAACCTCTTCTATGTCTTCGTTTACTCGATCTGGTTGAAGCGGAGTACGCCACAGAACATCGTGATCGGTGGGGCGGCTGGTGCAGTGCCGCCGTTGGTCGGCTGGGCCGCGGTGACCGGGCAGGTCGCGATCCCGGCATTGCTGATGTTTTTACTCGTCTTCGCCTGGACACCGCCGCACTTCTGGGCGCTGGCACTCTACAAGCGGGGCGACTACGCAGCGGCCGGTGTGCCGATGTTGCCTGCGGTACGCGGCGAGGAAGAGACGCGCCGGCAGATCCTCTTCTATACGGTCGCCATGGTGTTGACGAGCCTGCTCTTCTATCCGCTCGGCGTGCTCGGCCTGCCCTATCTCGTAGCGGCGAGCGTGCTCGGCGGGAGGTTTCTCTGGCTCGTCGCCCGGCTTTATCGGGAGCGGAGCGACCAGCTCGCCAAGCGCGTCTTCCTCTACTCGATGCAGTACCTCGGCCTACTCTTCGCGGCGATGGTCGTCGACGCGGTTGTGTTCTAAGCAACATCGCTGCCTTACCGCTGCGCGGTACGCGTCCGGGCGATCGAGCCGAGCGGACGACAGCTCCCGGCAGCCGAGCTGGCCGGAAGGCTAGGTGCTCGCTGCTCTCTCTGGATGCGGCAAGAGCCGTGCTCGATCGCCGGGAATGACGGTGCGACACACCTGGTACGACGTCGCCCCGGTGGGTGCACCCGGTAGGTGCATACGCGAGCGGAAACAGTAGTGCGCTGTTCGACCGGGCAGGCCGGGTTCGCTGTCCGCTCGCGCCTGCTCGGCTGCTTCGCCCGCAGGGTCGGGGCTGCTCAGGAGCGGTGTGTCGGCTGACCGGGATCGTGACGCCCCGGAGGAAGCGGTCTTGTTGCCTAGATGGCGTGCCGACGACTAAGCCGTGGAGGAAGCGCGCGAGACGCACCTCGCGAGCGTGTTCCTTGACGATGTCCTGGTCGGTTGCAGCGGGCGTTCGCAAGCCTGGTGGAGGGGCGCTCGGCATCCGGTGGCGGGTGGGGACTCGTCAGTCGCCGCTGGCGGCTGGTGCCAACCTGCGTGTCCGTCCGGTGCGTAGGGAGCGCACGGCAGAGCAGCGAGCGCTCTCGAGGAATGTTGCCGGGGACGAACGAGGACAGCGGGGACAGGCAACCGAACGAGCACGAGCTGGGGCGCACAGTCGCACAGGCACACGCTTCGCTTCGCCGCGCGAAGGGATCGCGCCGGTTCGGGTAGGCTGGTGGATGAAGGCCGAACTCTGGCGAACGAGAGGAGCGACAGCGAGATGCTGGGTAGCTACCACAACCATCCTGGCTACTGCGATGGATCGGGCAGCGTCGAAGACTACATCGAAGCGGCCCGTGCGGCGGGACTCGTAGCGGTCGGTGTCTCCTCGCACGCACCGGTGCCGTTCGCGTGCGACTGGACGATGACGGTCGAGCGTTTCGCGCAGTACGTGGCGGACGCGCGGGCGGCGCAGGCGACGTGGCGCGGCCGGTTTCCGGTCTGGCTCGGGGTGGAACTCGACTATCTGGATCCGGCTCTGGTGCCGGACGGAGCGGCATTCCAGCGCGAGGTGGTGCTCAGTCGAGGGCTCGACTATGCGGTCGCGAGCCTGCACTTCGTGGGGCGCGACCCCGAGGGGCGGCCGTGGGCGGTCGACGAATCGGACGAATCGTTCGCACGGCAGGTCGCGACAGTCTACCGCGGTGACGTACGGCGACTGGTCGAGGACTACTACGGGATGCTGGAGCGACTGACGAGCTGGGCGCGTACGCTGCCGGTACCGGTGGTCGTCGGGCATTTGGACAAAGTGAAGCAGTGGAACGTGGGCGAGCGATACTTCAGCGAAGCGGCGAGCTGGTATCGGGAGGCGGTGGAGCGGGTACTCGCGGCGATTCGGGCTGCCGGCGTGCCGATCGAGGTCAACACTGCGGGATTGCGTCGGCCGATCGGTGCGCCCTACCCGGGCGAATGGATCCTGCGCCGCTGCCGGGAACTGGGCATTCCGGTCGTGGTCGGGGCGGACGCGCACCAGCCGGGGGACGTAGCGGCTGGGTTCGTGGAAGCGCGGGAGCTGCTCGCTGCGGTCGGGTACCGCGAGACGATGGTGCTCGGCGCGGCAGGTTGGGAGACGGTTCCGCTGTGAGCGTGCTACCGACTGACCATTGGGCATGGTCCATTCGACGCATACCTGGTATGATGGCGCTGAAGTGAGTAGGAGATGCTGCCTTGAGCGCGTATCCGGAGCATATCGAAGAATTTCTGCGCCTGCTCGAGTCATCGCCGGAGTTTCGGGCAGCGGTGCGCGCCCTGTTGCTTCCCGAGGAACTGCTGCGCTTGCCTGAGCTCGTACGGTCGCTCGCCACAGCACAGGAACGTCTCACTGACCACTTGGCGACGTTCCAGCAGACGGTCGAGCAGGCCCTCGCCGGCCTCGCTGCTCGAATCGATGAACTCGCCACACGCGTGGAGTCTCAGATCGAAGCGCTGACTCAGCGCATGGACCGGGTCGAGGCGCAGATCGAAGCGCTCACCGCACGGATGGACCGGGTGGAGGCTCAGATCGAAGCTTTGACGCAACGGATCGATGATCTCACGGTCCGCATGGAACGGGTCGAAGCGCAGATCGAGGCGCTGACGCACCGGATGGAACGCGTCGAAGCACAGATCGAGGCCTTGACCCAGCGAGTGGGTGACCTGACGCAACGGATGGAGCGGGTCGAGGCTCAGATCGAGGCGCTCACGCAGCGCATGGAGCGTGTGGAAGCGCAGATCGAAGCGTTGACACAACGAATGGAGCGGGTCGAGGCGCAGATCGAAGCGTTGACGCAGCGGGTCGACGACCTGACGCAGCGGATGGAACGGGTCGAGGCCCAGATCGAGGCGCTGACGCAGCGTATGGAGCGAGTGGAAGCGCAGATCGAGGCGCTGACGCACCGAATGGAACGCGTCGAAGCACAGATCGAGGCGCTGACGCAGCGGGTCGACGACCTCACCGTCCGGATGGGTCGGGTCGAGCGTGACCTCGGACGGCTCAAGGGTCTGGTCCTTCCATTGCTCGTCGAACGGCGGTTCGGCGGACTCTTCCGCAAAGTCGTCCGGCGCCCACGCGTACTGACGAACGAGGACCTGACCCGGCTGGTCGAAGATGCGGTCGATGCCGGGCTCCTCAGCGAGCTGGAAGCGGAACAACTGTTGCTCGCCGACCTGGTCATCGAGGGACGCGAGACGAACGGCAGCGAGCGTCTGGTCTACCTGGTCTGCGAGATTTCCTGGGGCGTGGGTCCCTCCGATGTCCAACGTGCTCGCGAGCGGGCGGCGATCCTGGAGCGCATCGGGCGGCGTCCCGCCCGCGCGGTCGTGCTCGGAACCTGGCTCACGCGCGAAGGCGAGGAACTCCTCGCTGATGCCGCGTTCGTGCCGATTCCCGAATCGTTCTTCGATTGAGTGCCCCCTGCGAGCCGGTTGGAGAGCGCGGGGGTCGTCTGGTGCCTGCGCGGAAGACCGGTAGTCGCCCCTCCAGGTGCCTGCTGAGTTCGACGAGGGCGTGGTGTCCCGCCCTGCCGGCATCTCGGCCTCGCCTGGGGGTTGACATCTCTCTTATTTCGGACGTACGGCGCGCCGTGACCGGTAGAGCGTCTCTGGAATTCGAGACGGGGTTCCGATGCGCAGCCTCTGGCGACGTCGTACGGCTTTGCTCGTCCTCGCGCTCTTCCTCGCGGTGGTGCCGACGCCGGTCGCGGCAGCGAAGCCGGACACGACTTCAACGCGCGAGCGAGCTGAACGGATCGTGGCTGTGCTGGCGCAGGCTAGCGATCCGGCACAGGCGTTCCAGCAGCTTGCGCCAGAAGATCGACGCCTCGTGTTCGACTACCTTGCGGTTCCTCGGCTGATCTCTGCGGAGTCTTCCAGCTCCGCGCCGTCCGATGCGGTCACGCCGCAGGCAGCTGGCTGTTGGCAGCGAGATGTTCTTCTGCGAGCAGTCAATGTGTTCAACGTGACGCTGTGGGAGTATCGAGTCTACCTGTACTGGTGCGGGAACGGTAGCTCGGTGACGTATTATTCTACGTGGAGCCAGGCGACGGTCCGGCAGCTATTCTGGCAGTATTTCGGTGATATCGCGCAAAACACGATCGGCGGCGTCGGCTACAACCTCATTCGCCACTTCCGCCAGGGTCATTTCGCGCTGTGCGTTACTGCACAATGCGGCTGCATCGGCCACGTGTATCCGTGGGCAGACCAGAGCGGTTACGCAGATGGCCGATACCAGTCTAGTTACGGTGGTTATTGAGAAGGGGTGGGGGCGGGTTCGATCGAACCCGCCCCGCGAGGATTTCCGGGTAAGGAGGTCGAGCGTGCGCGACGAGGCACGACTCCAGTCACCCTGGACGATGCGTCGCCTGCTCGTCTGTATCGCGGCGATCGTCGTGACGCTCCTGCTCGCCTGTATCGCTCTTTTCGTTTTGTTCAATCTCTGGTTCGGTGTCGCCTGGATCGAGGGCAGTACGATTTCGACCGAGTCCGTAACGGTCGTCCCGATCACGCCACAGCCGTGAGTGCTGCCCGGCTAAACCGGATTGTCAGCACGGCTCACTCAGGGAGCGTGCGGACGCCGGTGCCGCGCCCGGCGCGCACGCGACGCGTCCACCTGGCGACGCAGGCGCATCACCGCCCGGTGCATCGCCGCTTCCCGCCAATCGGTTGTGGTGCGCCACGGTGATCCCAGCTGCTGACTCGTGGAAGCGCTGGGTAGCGCGGGTTCCTGCCATACGACTGCCGCCGGGCGCTGCGCTCGGGTTCGCTCCCTGCCAGGCTGCGATGGTCACTCGTGGGGCGGTCGCTGGGTGCAAGCGCGAAGCGCTCGGGCCAGGCACAGGCAGCAACTCGACCCGAGCGCCTGCTCCTCTGGCGTCTCTCCTCAGCTCACCGGTGCTCCGTGGAGCGCTGCTCGGACGCGTTCCGGAGTGATCGGGAGCTCGGTCACACGCGCACCGATCGCGTCAGCGATCGCGTTCGCGATCGCTGCGGCGGTCGGTACCACTGGTGGTTCACCGACCCCCTTCGCACCGAAGGGACCGATCGGCGAGGGCACCTCGACCAGTTCGACGCCGATCGCCGGAAGGTGGCTCGCCTTCGGCAGATCGTAGTCGAGGAACGTCGGGTTGAGCGGCTGGCCGTTCGCGTCCCAGCGCATCGCCTCGTGCAGGGCCCAGCCGACCCCTTGACCGACGCCACCGTGCACCTGCTCCTCCACGAGTGCCGGGTTGAGCGCTCGGCCGACATCCTGGATCGCCACCAGGTCGAGGAGACGTACCTCGCCGGTCTCGGGATCGACGCGCACGTGCGCGATCTGCAGGTCGAAGCCGGGCGACTGCTGGGTCACGGCGACCCGGCCGGTCCCGTAGACCGGCGCGTAGCGCCCGCCGAACGCCATGCTCAGCGCGGCGATCCGCTCGAGTGTGATCTGCCGGTCGGGGAAGCCGCGTACCCGTATGGCACCGTCGACGAGTTCTAGGTCTTCCGGCGCGACCTCCAGCTCGCTGGCAGCGATCTCCAGAAGCTGCCGCCTCGCCTCCTCAGCAGCTGCCTTGACGGCGAGTCCGACCGTGTAGGTGATCTTGCTCCCACCGCTCATCCCCGCGTACGGGGCGGCATCGCTCGGGAGGAGCGCGATGCGGACACGCTCGACCGGTTGCTCGAGCACCTCAGCCGCGATCATCGCGAGGACAGTGTGCGTGCCGGTGATGTCGACCGCGCCGAGCGTGACCGTGAAGGTCCCGTCGTGGTTGAGGCGGACGTTCGCTGCGCAGGGCTCGATCCCGCCGGGCCAGCCGCCGACCGCGAGTCCCCAGCCTTCGTTCGGGCGCTTCTCCCGTGCGCGCCAGAGCGGGTGTTCTCTCGCGCGCTCGAGGACCTCGACGAGTCCGATCGGTGGCCAAGGAACGCCGTTCGGCTGGAGATCACCGGTCCGGGACGCGTTCCGGAGGCGCACCTCGAGCGGGTCCAGACCGATCCCCCGAGCCAGTTCGTCGACCAGTTGTTCGACGGCGAAGGTCGCTTGCGGGACTCCTGGAGCCCGGTAGGCTCCGGTTCCCGGCTTGTTGGTCAGGACCTCGTAGCCGATGAGATCGAGGTGCTCCCAGCGATAGGTGCCCCCCAGGAGCAGTAGCGCGATATTCACCGGGGCGCCCGGGTAGGCGCCGGAATCGAAGATGACGCGTGCCGACAGTGCCGCCAGCGTTCCGTCGCGGCGGATCCCGCCGCGCAATTCGAAGATCGCGGCCGGTGCCGGCGTGGCGAGGAGGAACTCCTCCGTGCGTGTGAGAACGAGCTTGACCGGTCGGTCGAGTCGCAGTGCGACCGCTGCGACGAGCGGTTCCATCAAGACGGTCTTCCCGCCAAAGCCACCGCCGACTTCCATCGGGACGATGGTGACCTGTTCGTGCGGGAGACCGAGCGTGGTGGCCGTCACATTGCGGCAATAGAACATACCCTGTGTGCTCGTGTGGATCGTGACGCCGCCATCAGGGCGTGGCACGGCGACCGAGGCATGCGGTTCAAGGTACGACTGATGGACGAACGGCGTGCGGTAGGTCCGTTCGATCACGAGATCCGCGCTGGCGAAGCCCTGTGTCACGTCGCCGCGGTGGAAGCGTACGGCGTTCGTGACGTTCGCCGGCAGTCGGCGGATATCCAGTTCCTTGCCACCGGACACGGTGGCGTGCATCCCTGCTTCTGCCCATTTACCCTCGAGTTCCTTCGGACGGATAGCCGGTGCGTCGGGACGCATCGCCTCGAGCGGGTCCACGACAGCCGGCAGCTCCTCGTACTCCACGGCGACGAGTTCGGCTGCATCGGCTGCGGTATAGGGCGAGTCGGCGACCACGACCGCGACCGGCTGACCGGCAAAGATGACCTTGTCGCGGGCCAGGAGGTGCCGGGCTCGTTCAGCTGGTTCCGGCCCTGGTGGCAAGAGATCTTGGCCGGTCAGGATCGCGACGACTCCCGGCAACTGGCTGGCAGCACGCGTATCGATGCGGACGATACGGGCGTGCGCGTGTGGACTCGTGACGAGCCGGGCGTGGAGGAGCCCCGGTATGTGCAGGTCGTCGGTATAGCGCGCTTCCCCGCGTAGCTTCGGTTCGGCATCGCGTCGCTTGAGCGGTTTGCCGAGCAGTGTCGTCGTCATCGCTCGAGCTCTCCCTTCCCCCTCGGTCGTGCCGTGCTGAACCAGTCTACGACGCTGTCCCTTCGTCGAGAAGTTGTCCGGAGCCGGCTGGATCGGGCCGTGGCCACCGCTGGCGCTCGCGCTGGCTGGCCCAGCCGCGACCGTGCAGTCTACCGCGACAAGCATGGGACCGGTAGGATGTTCCTGCACGCGGTTCGTACGCTCTTGCCGAAACGCGACAGTTGCTATTCGACTGGACCGTCTGGCAGAGGGAAGGGTGGGTCTGCCGATGAGCGGAGGGAAGATCGCGGTTCTGTGCCCGAATCTCGGCCTGGATCGGATCGGGTCGCTCGGGACGCTGGAACCGGGTACGGTCATGCGGTTCCGCTCGGCCCTCGCCTCGGCAGGCGGGAAGGGGTTGAACCTCGCTCGGGCGGCTGCGGTGCTGGGTGCCGAGGTGTGCGTGGTCGGCTTCCTCGGGGGCTGGATCGGGCGGCTCGTGGCTGAACTCGCCGAGCGCGAGCGTCTCGTGGTGCACCCGTATTGGGTTCAGGCGGAGACGCGAGTCAACACGATCGTCCTCGAGGACAGTGGTCGGGTGACGGTGTTCAACGAGGAAGGCCCTCGGCTCGACGCGCGTCTGGCATCGGAGCTGCTCGAGTTGCTCGTGCAGAAGCTCGAGGACAGTGCGCTGGTGGTGGCGATCGGCTCGCTCCCGCCAGGTCTTCCTGCCACGCTGTATGTCGAATGCGTCGCGCGCGCCCGTTCTCGCCAGCTTCCGGTCATCGTCGATGCCGCGCGGGAGGCGCTGGTGGCCGTACTCGCTGCCGAACCGGACATCTTGACGCCCAACGTGTTCGAAGCCGAGGGTGCACTCGGACAGGCGAGCGCCGAGCTCGTCACCGACGATCCAGTGGACCTCCGCGAACGAGCGCTGGCAGCAGCGCGAGCGCTCGCCCGGGCGACGCGACAGGCGGCGATCGTCAAAGCCGGAGCAGCCGGTGCAGCGGTCGCGACGAAGGAGCGATTGTGGTTCGTACCCGCGCCCAGTCCGGTGACCGTGCGGAACCCGATCGGTGCCGGCGATGCGTTCGTCGCTGGCCTGGCGAGCGGACTCCTGCGCGGTTGGCCGATCGAGCGCGCTGTACAGCTGGCCGTGGCTGCCGGTTCCGCCAGCGTGGAGACGTTGCAGCCGGGAGCCGTCGCGCGGGAACGCGTCGAGCAGCTCGCTGGCGCAGTCGCTCCCGTCGTGATCGAATAGCCGTGCACCTTCCCGACCGTCGCTGCTTGTCGGGTCTCGCAGGACAGACTTGACGATTTTGCCCGCCCTTCGGGTGACTCGGTTCCCTGGCGGATCCTGAGTGGCCGGGCTCGGCGAGTACCGCTTGCCAGAAAAGGCGTCGATGCGAGCGCCCTCCCGCAGTGTGCCCATGCCTGCGTTGCGCTGCGTGTCAGACCCCTGGCATGAGAACGGCGATGAGCCTGCTGCGCGCGACCGAGATCCCGCGTCGTCTGCCGCCTCGTGAGGAGCGTCGCGGCAGTCGAGGAGTAGTGCGCGGGCAAGAGATCGCTACTGTGCGTGGCGCGCCAGAACCGCTTGAACGGTGAGCGCTGCGTGGGCAGGGCTGCCCACAGCAGGCTCTGCGAGCGCACGCCCTCACGAGTACTTCCTACAACTCGCGTTGCCGCGTGGCACGCTCGAGGATTACCGATCGCACCTCGGCTGAGCTCCCGACACGGTGTCCTCCGGTCTCACCCGATCGGATACTCGAGGGCTCAACTGCTCTCTGCTAGCCTTGGAGATCGAGAGGGCAACGATGCAGGTCGGGATAGAGAGACAAGGATGGCGCGGTGAGTCGCCGGTGCGAGGCGATGTTCTCCGTCGGCTTCGCGAGTACGGTGCTCGCGCAGGATCGTGGGACGTGGGCGTTCCTGCTGTGCGATGCCGCGGGCTGTTACGGCGGTGTCGGGCGGGATCGCACCTGGACGCTCTGGTAGGAGGTGACGTGTGAAGAACCGTCTCGTCCTCGCTGGTGCTCTCGGTCTCGCAACGCTCGTCGTGGCCCTGCTCCTGCTGCGCCAAACCGCACTTCTCGCGTCGATTCCCGGACTGGCACAGGTGGAGTCAGCGGCGGAGGCTCGCCGGGGCGGGCAAGACACGCCTGTGCTGCGTGTCGCGGGTAGGCCAGTGACGGTGGCCGACCTAGACGAGATGGAGCGCTGGACTGTGGCGAACCTCGACTGGATGCGGGATGCGCTCACCAACACGACCGATGAGGGGCAACGTGCACTGCTCGAGCGGCACATCGCGCTCATCGAAGCGTACGGTGCCCCGACGGTCGCGCTCGCTGCGCTCATCCGCGACCGCGCCCTGGAAGCAGCGGCGGAGCGGGAGGGTCTCTGGCCGGATGAAGCCACAGTCCGCGCGCGGGTGGAACGCGATCGCGCGCTGGCAGCGACGAGCGGCGACGCTCGGCTCGCTGCATACATTCGCACGTTCGGTGAGCAGGCGTACTGGAACGACTGGTACCCACGGGTGGCGGCGCGAGAAATCGCACTGGAACGGCTGTACGAGGCGCACACCGGCCACCTGTCGGATCTCCAGCAGCGTCAGGCGCTCTGGCTCGAGACCGAGCGCTCGATCGTCCAGGAAGCGGGCATCGAGGTGGTCGAGAACGAACGGTTGCCTGCTTCGGTGGACTCGGCCCTGCGCTACCTCGACGAGTACTGGAAGCTCACCGAGGATTCGCTCTCTTCGTGATGCCGCACTGCACAGAACCGATGCACCGGCACCGTGCCGGGCGCTACGATAGGAACGAGGTGGCTGGAGGTACCCGCGCGAGTTGGAAGCCCCACCCTGGTTCCGGTGTGCTTGCCATGCGCTGGGCAGCTGGTTCGGTCGTCGTTCGGGCATACGCCGAGCTGAACGATTTCCTGCCGGCACCGGTGCGCCAGCGCTCGTTCGAGGTCGCGCTGCCGCTCGGCGCGACGGTGCGCGATCTCGTCGCAGGCATCGGGATCCCTCCGGTGGAGGTCGATCTCGTCCTGGTCGATGGTGAACCGGTCGACTGGGCGTACAAGCTGCGTGGTGGCGAGCGGATCGCGATCTACCCGATGTTCGAGTCGATCGATATCGGGCCGATCCAGCGCCTGCGGCCAAAACCGCTCCGTGAGCCGCGTTTCGTCTGCGACGTGCATCTCGGGCGCCTGGCTGCCTACTTGCGTCTCCTGGGCTTCGATACCTGGTACGAGCGCACGGCCGAGGATGCGGCACTGGCGAGCCGGGCGAGTGGCGAGCGACGGATCCTCCTGACGCGTGACCGCGAGTTGCTTAAGCGCCGGGCGGTCACGCACGGCTACTGGCTCCGTTCGGTGCAACCGCGCATGCAGCTCTTGGAAGTCGTCCGGCGCTTCGATCTGCTCGGCAGCATCCGCCTCTTCGTCCGCTGTCCGCGGTGCAACGGCGTGCTCGAGCCAGTCGAGCGCACGGCGGTGCGCGACCGCGTGCCGCCGCGGAGTTGGGTGCGAGCGGAAGCGTTCTGGCAGTGCGTGAGCTGTGGACAGATTTACTGGTACGGCACGCACTGCGAGCGTGTTGAGGAACTGGTCGACTGGCTGCGGCATGCGCTCAGCCCGGACCGGAGTGCATGAGAGCGACAGACGCCTCGGGCAGACAGAACTGCGGAGGGTACTGCCTGCCCGAGGTCGATCGCTGGTCGGAAGAGTCCGAGTTCAGGCGCGTCGCCCGCTCCGGGCTGCTGCGAGGTGCTGCCGTGCGTACTCGCTGAGCGGGACTGGGGCTACGGTGGCGCGGATCTCGACCTGGCGGTGCGGCTCGAGCCACGGCCGGCTGCGTGCTCCGCCGTCCGGTTCGCCCCAGAGGACGGTGACTGCGGTGCCCGGTTCGGCGTACTCGGGTTCGACCACAGCGAGCGAGATCATCGCGCGCTCGTTCCAGCTGAAGCCGACGTACGTCGAGATGCCGATGACGCGCTTCTCGCGGTTCAGAACGGCATCGTACTGCCAGGTCGCGTACGTCGAGAGCGGCAGATCGATGTATTTGGCAGGAAGCTCGTCGGTATAGGAGCGGACGACCGCGGCGACATCATCCTGGTTCCAGACGAGCGAGACCTTGACGCGATGCCGCTCGTTCGCCATGCGTTCGAGCGCGGGCCGGCCGATGAAGTCGTGATCGAACTTGACGAGGTGCCCGTAGCCGAGTTCCCACGGCGTCATGTAGTAATCCTCGACGTTGGGTGAGGCGAAGCTGCCGCCGATCGCCCAGGTCGCTTCGTTGGCCGTCGCTGGGAGCCACTCGCGGAACGGCCGCAGTTCCTCACCGGTGTAGATCGCTGGGAGAGGACGTGGAATCCAGCCGAGCTCGAACGCCGTCGTGAAGTAGGCGAGGGAGCCGACCTGGCGCAGGCCGAAGCGTTGCCCGGCTTCGATGATCGCTGCCTTGACGACTGGCCCTTCGTCCCACGGTCCGAACAGCTCGAAGCCCGGACCACCGGCCATCGTGTGTCGTAGGGCCCAGACGTCATGGCCTGCGATCCGAAGCTGGATGATCTCGAAGAAGCGTGTGTCGGGCAACGGTGCACCGGTCAGATACTCGAGCAGCGGAAATGCGTTCGGCCCTTCGACCTGGAAGCGGTAGACCGTCCGACGGCCAGTCGGGTTCTGCGTGAAGATCTCGTCCCGCTCGTACTGGACGTCCCAGTCACCGGTCTCGGCATGGAACTGGACCCAGTTGTGGCCGGCCGCACGGCCGACGAGGAACAGCTCGTCGGGTTGCAGACTGTAGAGAATGCCGTCGCCGATGTAGTAGCCCTGGGGGCTCACGGCGAGGAAGTGACGGGCGCGACCTGGACGGAACGTCTGAAAGCTATTCACGGCCAAGTACGAGACGAGCTTCACTGCGTCGGGGCCGCGCAGGATCGACGTGGTCATGTGGAACGACTGATCGTAGAGGGCGACTGTCTCGCGCCAGGCACGCTGCTCGTCGCGCCAGTTGGTGTACTCCGGGAGCACGTGCGGTGGTGGCTGCCGCTGGACTGCGTCGCGGACGACCGATCCTTTCCGGTTGGCATACAGGTAGTCAACGATGTTGGGGACGCTGTCGATGAGTTCCTGCAACGTGCGGGGTTTGCGCTCTGTCGTCATCGTACTCGTTCCTCCCTGTTCGTCCTCGCTCAGCGCCGATCGAGCGCAGCCAGCAAGTCGGCCAGCCCGTTGAAGATGAAGTCGGCTGCTCCGGTGGGCGCGTCGCGGTCGGTGCCGGTGCGCACCAGCACGGCGGTACAACCGACCCGGCGTGCCATCGAGACGTCGATCTCGAGGTCGTCGCCGATCATCACCAGCTCCTGCGGTGCCACGCCGAGGCGGCGCGCCGCGACGGCCAGTGCCTCGGTGGCCGGTTTGCCGATCAGCCGTGGCTGCGTATTGGTGACGTGGGCGACCGCGGCCATGAGCGCGCCGCCCATCGCTGGTGCGCGCCCGCCCTGGGCCGCGAGTGCGCGCGCAGTGACCGCCGTCCAGAAGGCGGCGCCTCGCCAGATAGCCCGGGCGGCAGCTGCCAGATCCTCGTAGGTCAGCGCCGGTGCCCAGCCGACGAAAACGACCCGTGCGACTTCCGCCTGCTCGCGGGAGAGGAGCGGGATCCCTCGCGCGGCCAGGGGTTGCCGCGATCCCTCGTCACCGAGGACGAAGACCGGTTCCCCCGGATACTCGCTGGCGAGGAGGTCTGCCGCGACCGCAGCGGGGGTCAAGAGTTCGCCAGGGCGCACGTCCAAGCCGGCTGCCCGCAGCCGTTCGACGTAGGCGTCGGGCGGGCGTGCCGTGCCGTTGGTCAGGAGCAGGAACGGGTGACCGCGCTGGCGGAGCGACGCCAGAAAGGCGGCGGCGCCCGGCAAGGGCTGCGGCTCGTTCCACTGTTCCGAATCGGCCAGAATCAGTGTGCCGTCGACGTCGAGGACGAACGGCTTGCGCGCGATCGTCTTGAGCTGTGCCTCGAGCGTCGCGCTGGTACTCTCCCGGTCGTTGTGTTTCGTCACCTGTCCATCCGTTCCTTTCGATCGCAAGGTAGCACCGGAGCGGTCTCCGCCGGAGAGGATACGACCGCCCCGGGCGGCGGGTGCAGGCTGCTCGGGTCATTCGAGGATCTCCACGACCCCCCGGTCACCGTCGACCCGGATCCGCTGCCCAGTCTTGATCGTCGAGGTCGCGTACGCCGTGCCGACGACGGCTGGGACGCCGTACTCGCGGCAGATGATCGCGGCGTGACTCATCATGCCGCCGATGTCGGTGACGACGCCCTTGACCTTGGCGAGCGTCGGCCCCCACGAGGGGGCGGTGATCGGGCAGACGAGAATCTCGCCGATCTCGACTGTCGGCAACTCGCTCTCGTCGCGCACGACCCGGGCTCGCCCCTCGATGACACCGGGAGCGGCCGGCATACCGGAGAGCACCGTGCCGGCGCCAGTCTCGCCGCGTAGCCATTCCTGGACACGATCGGTCGTGACCCCCCAGAGCATGATCGCGAAGGGGTCGCTCACGGTCTCCGGTGCGTCACCGAGACAAGGAACCGGCGTCCACTCGCGCAGGACGGCGATGATCTCCTTGCGGCGAGCGATACGGTCTTTCCACTCCTGCTTGCCGCGCACCGGGATCCCGGTCGCCCAGGCCGAGGTGAAGTCGAAGAGAAACCGCTCGAGCTCGTAAGGATTGAAGTAGAAGAGATCGCCCGGCTGCTCGATCGCCCCTGCCTCAGCCAGGATACGACCGAGCGTGCGCATGTGCCGCCAGAAGACGGTCCCGCTCCAGTGCTCGACATAAAAGTTGTGCTCCTCCACGAAGGGGAAGACCGTGCGGGAGAGCGCCAGAAGCTGATCGAACTGCTGGCGTTCTTCATCCGTGGCCAGGAGCTGGCGGTATTCCTGGGCGAGCCGTTCCCGTTCATCGCGCAGCTGCTCGAGCGGCCGCTCGACAGCCTGGCCAGCCTGAAGCTGCTTGATGTAGTCGCGGATCGTCGCCAGCGGGAGACGCAAGTCGTCGATCCAGGAAATGTGGTCGTGGTAGAGGCCGCTGCCGGACGAGTAATAGAACCAGGGGTGCTTGGCTGCTTCGAAGGCAGCCAGCCACTCGCGGCCTTCTGGGCTGTCCTGGAGTGCGGTGAGGAGCTGGTCGAGCTGGTCGACCGGTGTTTCCAGGAAGCGCTGGCTGAGACCCAGCTGGTGTGCTTTGGTGGCCAGCTTGCGCAGCTCGTCGTCGGGCCGGAAGAGGATCACGTCGATACCGGCGACCATGCGGGCGATCGTCTGGTCGCTGATCTCCGGGAAGGCCTGCTTGCAGAAGGAGAAGAAGGTCAGATAGGCGGCGTAGCCGATGTTGAGAAACTCGAAGTGCCGCTGGTAGAGCTGGAAGACGCGGTCGACCAGCAGGCGATAGGTGTGATAGAGCTGGAAGGAACGGCCGAGCTTGCGGGCGAAGACGTCCTCTTCAGGCTCGAACTCAGGCATCGGCTCGAAGCCGAGTTGCTCCATCTCGTGGATGACACCCTCGAGTTCCCGCTTCCACTGCTCGTAGAGGTCGTTCCAGTGCTGGTAGTAATACCCAGCCCGGCGCTGGAACTGCGCGACCCGCTGCTCGATCTCCTGCGGATCTTCGACGGGGACGAAGCCGAGGTAAAGATACCCATTGATGAGCCGACGTTCGATGCCGCGTGCTCCGGGAATGACGAAGGTGCGGTTCGTGTACTGGGAGATCGCGACGCCCCAGGCTTCATGCGGCAGGATATCGAAGGGGACGCAGACGTACGGGTTGTGGATCTTGTCGGCGATCCAGAACAGCTTCCGCTCGACGTCGCGCGTCTCCGGACGAGAGATGAGGTAATAGGGATACATCTCCTCCCAGCCCTCGGCCCCGGGCGGGGTCGGAACCTCCCACGGATACGGGAAACGCTCGCGCGCCATCGGCCACCGTCCCTCCGTCATCGCTTTAGCCGTGAGCTTTCTCAGCACTATAGTTGTGGAAGTGCTGCGGTGTCAAGAGGGTTCGGTGGTACGGTGAGCTGCCAGGAGCCAAGGGACGGCTTCTCACCCAGTGGGCGGCGTCCCGGAAGCTCGCTGGACGGTTCCTCCGGCCACACCGCCGCACCGTGAAGGCGACTGGATCGGAACGACGGGTGGCCAAGGCTGTTCCGTGCCCAGCGCCGCTTCACCGGAGCTGCCGTTGTGCGTGAGCGACGCTCCGGCTGGCTGCGGGTCTCGCTGCACGGCCGCTGTTCGACACGACGAACCGAGTCGAGAACTCGTCGCACTCCGCGCGAGCCGTCCGCTGTACCGGAGGCTCTCGCTGTCCGAGCTCGCTCTGGACCGAGCGCGCTGTTGGTGTACCGGATTGACGGACGTCCCTTGCTCGGGCGAGCATTGTCAGGGTGAGCGCTGCCTGAGCGGGAGGAGCCCCGATGTCGAGAGCGGCAGCACGCGAACGGTTCGATACTCTGATTCTCGGCGGCGAACTCGTCGATCCGGGAACGGGCCGGTTCGGCCGCTTCGACATCGGTATCCGCGACGGTGTCATCGCACGGGTGGCACCCTCGCTGGCCGACGCGGTCGCCGAGCAGGTGATCGATGCGCGCGGGCAGCTCGTCACGCCGGGGCTGGTCGACCTGCACACGCACGTCTACTGGGGTGCGACGTACTGGGGGATCGAGCCCGACCCGATCGCGGCCCGTACCGGTGTGACGACCTGGCTCGATGCAGGGAGCGCGGGAGCGTATACCTTTCCGGGCTTGCGACGCTACATCATCGAGCGGAGCCGGGTGCGGATCTTCGCATTGTTGAACCTTTCCTCGATCGGGCTCGTCGCTCCGACCTGGGAGTTCGCGAACCTCGACTATTGCGACGTCGATCTAGCTGCCCGGGTCATCGAAGCGAATCGCGACCGGATCCTCGGCGTGAAAGCCCGCATCGACGCGAACACGACGCGCGGTGTCGGTATCCGGCCGCTCCAACTGGCACGACAGCTCGCCGACAGTCTGCACCTTCCGCTGATGGTGCACATCGGCAATGGGCCGCCGACGCTCGAGGAAGTAGCGGCGCTTCTCCGACCAGGCGACATCCTCACCCACTGCTCGACCGGCGGTACTATGCGGATCATCACGCCGGACGGGAAGGTTCAACCGGCGATCAGGGCGTTGCGCGAGCAGGGGCTCGTGCTCGATATCGGCCACGGGACTGGTTCGTTCAGCCTCGCGGTTGCCGAGGCGCTCTTGGCTGAGGGGATCGTGCCGGACACGATCTCGAGCGACATCCACCAGCTGGCTGTGCAGGGGCCGATGTTCGATCTGCCGACCACGCTTTCGAAGTTTCTCGCTCTCGGCTTGAGCCTGCCCGACGTGATCGAGCGGGCCACGGTTCGTCCAGCGCAGCTCATCGGGCGCCCCGAGCTGGGCAGTCTCGCCGAAGGGACACCGGCAGATATCGCGCTGTTCTGGCTCGTCGAGGGTGACGTCGTCTTCTACGACGTCATGATGGAGGAGCGGCGGGGTTCGCAGTTGCTCGTCAACACGTTGACGATGGTGAGCGGTCGCATCGTGCCCCGGACGGAGCCGAGTCCGCTGCAGCTCTGGGCGGAACTCCCGGAGCAGCAGCGGGGGATACTCGCGATCGGTCATCCATACGCGCGGCTCGTGAGTCAGGTACGAGGAGGCTGAATGGGAGAGCGTGATGGCGTGCTGAGCCGGGAACAGCTGCTCGCCTTGTTGACAGGCGATCCACCGCTGGTCCGCGACCTACCAGCGCCCGACGAACAGCTGCAGCCGCACGGGATCGACCTGACTGTTGCCACCGTCGCCCGCTATGCGAGCAAAGGACAGCTCGGTGCGAGCGACACCGCGCGGCGTCTGCCGGAATTCGAGCCGATCGAGCCCGATAGCGCTGGCTGGTGGGATCTGGTGCCCGGCCCGTACCTCGTGCGGTTCAGCGAGACAGTGTCGCTCCCGCCCGACTGCATGGCCTATGCGCGGCCGCGCTCCAGCTTGCTCCGTTGCGGGGTCGCGCTGCACACGGCGGTGTGGGATGCTGGGTACAGCGGCCAGGGGGTGGCCTTGCTCGTCGTGTACAACCCGGCTGGATTCCGCCTGCAGCGATCTGCGCGGATCGCTCAACTCGTCTTCCACCGGCTGGAACGACCGGTCGCCGAGGGGTATCGTGGAGCATACCAGGGTGAGCGTGGCGAAACCGAGCGACGTTCGAGCGACCGTTCCGATGGGGGTTAGGCGATGTCGAGAGCGCGCGCAGCACTGTTCCTGGCGACCCGGTTGCCGACCGACCCGAAGGAAGCGAAGAAGCGGCCCGCTCCGGAGGTCGAGCTGGCTGAGCAGGAGGCGCGGCTGCGCGCGTTCGCTGCGCGCGAGGACTACGAGGTCGCGAAAGTCTTCAGCGAGATCTTGCCGGAGCTCCCCGAGCAACGACCAGGGCTCAAAGCGTTGCGAACCGCGATGTGGCTGCGCGAGATCGATGTCGTCGTTGCAGCGTCGCCGGAGTGCTTGTATCGCGATCCGGAGCGACTCAAGAGTTTCCTCATCGAAGCGCGGACGCTCGGCCAGCGCGTCGAGTTTCTCGAGGTGCCGCCGCTGTACGCTTGGATCGTGAAGGAGTACGGTTGGCCGCTCGAGCGGCGGTAGCGAGCGAGGGGAACGATGCTGCGATTGATCATCGATGCGCTCCGTTTCGATCCGCGAGCCTACCGGGCAGTCCGGGACGATCCGGTCGCGACCGTCCCGGTGCTGCTCTTCGTCGCCCTCTGTGTGCTTTCAGCCGGCGTCGTAGCCTTGCCGTTCGGAGGAGTACGTGCCTTCGGTGTGATGGCCGCTTCGGCATTCATCTCCTGGACAGTCTTCGTCATCGCTGCGTTCGTTTTCGGGACGAAGGCGCTACCCGGCGCGGAGACGCAGGCGACACTGGGCCAACTGGCTCGCACGCTCGGCCTTGCACTCGCGCCGACGCTCCTCCTGGTCTTCGGTGTGGTGCCGGCCCTGCAGATCGTGGTGGTTCCGCTGGCGCTGCTGTGGACCGTGTTCACGACGCTGATGGCGTTGCGCGAGACGCTGGGGGTCGGAACCTTGCGTGCGCTCCTCGTCGCCGTGCTGTCCTACGGCGCAGCAGCAGTGGTCGGGAGCTTTTTGACGCCACCCGGTTCAGCCGGCTGAATCCTACCGAGCCGGGAGGGGGCGGAAAGGGAGGGAAGGGACGATGAGTGGGACGACGAGCGAACTCGTCACGCAACTCCGGGTTCCGGTCGATCGCCTGTGCCGTCGGCTCGACCCCGCCACGCTCCCGTTCCAGACGACAGCCGAAGTCGAGCCGATCGCTGGAACCGTCGGGCAACCGCGGGCGCTCGAGGCGCTCGAATTCGGCCTGGAAATCACTTCGTACGGGTACAACGTCTACGTCGCTGGTCGGCCCGGTTCGGGCCGCGAGAGTACCGTGCTGCGCCTCGTCGAGCAGCTCGCGGCGACGAAGCCGACGCCGCCGGACTGGATCTACGTGCACAATTTTCAAGATCCGGAGCGTCCGATCGCGATCTCGCTGCCGGCTGGACGCGGTGCGCAGCTCGCGCGCGACATGGACGAGTTCCTGCGAGCAGCGCAGCAGGCGATCCCGCGAGCGTTCGAGAGCGAAGAATACGACCGGCGACGGCGCGCCATCATCGACCGGCTCAACCAGGAACGCGAGCGGCTGTGGGAAGGTGTTCAACAGTTCGCCCAGCAGCTCGGGTTCGCCGTCGAGCTCACGCCGGCCGGGGTGATCAGCGTACCGGTCGTCCAGGGGCGCCCGCTCGCACCGGAGGAGTTCGAGCGCTTACCGGAGCCGGTGCGGGAGGAGCTGGAGCGACGCAACCAGCGCATCCAAGACCGTGTGGCCGATGCGCTCCGCGAGGTCCGGCGGCTGGAGCGCGAAACGGCCGAGCGTTTGCGACAGCTCGACCGGGAGGTGGCGCTCTTCGCGGTGGGTGGGTTGTTCGAGGAACTACGGGAACGGTACCAGGACATCCCGCAAGTGCTCGCGTTCCTCGATCAGGTACGCGAGGACATTCCCGAGCACCTGCACGACTTTTTCCCACCGCAAGTACCCGGTGTCCCGACGCCGATCGCTCAGCTCCAGGCGCTGCAACAACAGGAACACCTCGCCCGCTATCGCATCAACGTGTTCGTCGACAATAGCCAGACGCAGGGCGCGCCGGTGATCTTCGAGCGCAACCCGTCGTATTACAACCTCGTCGGACGGATCGACTACCGGGCGACGTTCGGTGCCATGGTGACCGACTTCAGCCAGATTCGGTCGGGTGCCCTACACCGGGCGAACGGCGGTTTTCTCGTCCTGCACGTCGTCGAGTTGCTCCAGAATCCGTTCTCCTGGGAGGCGCTCAAGCGAGCGCTCATCACGCGACAGGTGGTGATCGAGAACCTGGGCCAGCAGTATGCGGTCTTACCGACAGCCACGCTCCGGCCTGACCCCATACCCCTGGACGTCAAGGTCGTGCTCATCGGCTCCCCGCTGCTCTATTACCTCTTGTCCGCATACGACGACGATTTCCGCGAACTGTTCCGCGTGCGCGCTGATTTCGCGCCGGACATGGACTGGGACGAGCAGCACGTGATGGGCTATGCCGCGTTCATCAGCCGGATCGTTCGGGAGCAAGGACTGCGCCATTTTGACCGCAGCGCTGTCGCCTGGGTCATCGAGTTCGGGGCGCGGCAGGTCGAGCACCAGCGGAAACTTTCCTCGCAGCTTCTGGAGATCGGAAACCTGGTCGCCGAGGCGAGCTACTGGGCAGGGAAGGCCGGGCGCGACATCGTGACGGCGGAAGACGTCGAGACGGCGATCCAGAAGAAGCGATACCGCTCCGACCTCATCGCCGAACGGATCCGCGAACTGATCGCCGAGGGGACGCTCAAGATCGAGACGCGTGGTGCGCGCGTGGGGGTGATCAACGGCCTGGCGGTCGTCGATCTGGGCGATTTCGCCTTCGGCAAGCCGTCGCGTGTCACGGCGCGCATTTCCCTCGGTCGCGGAAATCTCATCAGTATCGAACGTGAGATCGCGCTCTCCGGGCCGATCCATTCGAAAGGGTTCTTGATCCTCTCCAACTATCTCGCTGGCGCCTATGCGCAGGACTTCCCGCTGGCGATCAGCGCCTCGATCACCTTCGAGCAGGCCTACGAGGAGATCGAGGGGGACTCGGCTTCGTCGACCGAGCTGTACGCCTTGCTCTCGGCGCTCTCTGGCTTGCCGATCAAGCAAGGCATCGCGGTGACCGGCTCGGTGAACCAGTACGGTGAAGTCCAGGCGATCGGCGGGGTCAACGAGAAGATCGAGGGGTTTTTTGCAGTCTGCAAAGCGCAAGGCCTGACCGGTGAGCAGGGAGTCATCATCCCCACGGCCAATGTCCAGCACCTCATGTTGGACGACGAAGTGATCCAGGCCGTCGCCGAAGGGAAGTTCCACATTTGGGCGGTCGATACGGTCGATCAGGGGATCGAAATCCTGACCGGTGTGCCGGCCGGTGAACGCCAGCCCGACGGAACGTATCCGGAGGGCACCGTGCACCGCCGAGTGATGGATCGTCTGCGCGAGTATGCGGAGCGGATGCGCGACTTCGGGCGCCGCGACGAGCGTGGGGAGCGGGACGAAGCGCGCGCTCAGGAAGCAGCGGCCGATCCGGAGCCTGCCGGAAACGGCGGTGCGGAGGATGACTCGCCGAGCAGCTGACCGCTCACCGTCAGGCGCGTCGGCCGAACCGCTCGCGGAGCCGTTCGATCAGGAGTTCGATACCGCGTGTGCGCTCTTCCGGTCGCGCTGGTACCACGCCGAACCAGCGGAGACTGAGCGTGACGAGGGCGGTCAGGATGGCCGCGCTGGCCAGTGCAAGGGCCAGGAGCGTGAGCGTCTCCATCGCGGAACTCCAGCGTGCACGAGGACGTGCCGGCGATCACCGCCCCGGGGCCTGGCTGGTGGCCTGATACGGCGGATGCGCCGGGGCTCGGCCACGGGCAGCACAGTGGTTCTGGTACGAGTATCCTCAGGAAGCCCGGTCGACCGCCGGGCACGATGATACCTTCGATGGTTCGACTGCAGGGAGGCCGTGGTCATAGACTGGACGCATCCGGGTACCTGGCTGTTCATCCTTGTATTTCTCGTCCTACCTGTCGCTGTGCTGGTCTGGGCAGGATGGGCGCTCGTCACCGAGCGACAGTCGAACGGGAATCCGCACCGGGAGAGCGATGATCAATCGGCAGACGAGCCACCGAGCCCGAACGCGTCGTGAATGGCAGGGACAGCACGGGCGACTTCGTCCTCGCGGATGACGAACGAGATATTGAGCTCGCTCGAGCCCTGCGCGATGGCGACGATGTTGATCCGGTGCTGGCCGAGCGTCCCGAAGACGCGACCAGCCACGCCGGGCGTACCGCGCATCCCGGCACCGACGACGGCGACGATCGCCATCCCAGGCTCCTCCCAGATGCGCGCGACCCGCCCCTTGAGCAGATCGAGTTCGAACTCGCGCTCGAGCGCACGCAGCACCTTGCTGGCATCGGTACGCCGGACGACGAAGCCGAGGCTGTGCTGCGACGAAGCCTGGAAGACCATGTAGACGTTGACGCCGGTGCGGCCGACCGTCTCGAAGACCCGGGCGGTCACGTCGGCCACAGCGAGGAAGCCGGATCCTTCGACGGTGATGACGCTGACTCCTGGGATCGCGGTGATCGCCTTGACGACCGAGCCGTTCGTGCTCGTTTCCGGCCCGATCCGCGTGCCGGGATGCTCGGGGTTGAACGTGTTCTTGATCCAGATCGGGATGCCGCGCTCGGCAGCCGGCTGCATCGTCCGCGGGTGGATGACTTTCGCGCCGAAGTAGGCCAGCTCGGTCGCTTCCGCGAAGGAGATGGCGGGAAGCGTGCGGGCACTCGGGACGAGGCGGGGGTCAGCCGTCATCACGCCGTCGACGTCCGTCCAGATCCAGACCTCGTCGGCATCGAGCGCATGAGCCAGGATGGAAGCGGAAAAATCGGATCCACCGCGGCCGAGCGTCGTGACTGCGCCCTTGTGCGTCGCGCCGAAGAAGCCGGTCACGACGGGGAGCTTGCCTGATTCGAGCAGCGGCACGAGCACCGCTTCCGCCCGAGCGCGCGTCTCGTCGAGCAGCGGGTTGGCGTTCCCGAAGTGGTCGTCGGTCACGATGACCCGGTCGCTGTCGACGGCAACGGCGGGGATACCGCGTTCTTCGAGGACGGCGGCGACGACGACAACGCTCATCCGCTCGCCGAACGAGACGATCCAGTCGAGCGCGCGCGGCGAGAGATCGCGCAGGACGTGGACGGACTCCACCAGTCGGGCACAGCGGGCAGCGAGTTCGGCCAGGCGGGCGATGGTCGCTTCCCGGCGGGCGGGCGTTGCGATCAGTTCGGTCGTCACGGCCTCGTGCCGCTCGAGCAGCTCTCGCTGCAAGGTCGCTGCAGCATGCTCGTCACCCTCGGCAGCAGCCTGGGCAGTCGCGATCAACTGGTTGGTGACACCGCTCATCGCCGAGACTACCGCGACGAGCCGGCCATCACTGCGGTAGGCATCAGCGAGGATCTGCACCGTCTGCTCGATCGCTGCGGCATTGCCGACCGAGGTTCCGCCGAACTTCATGACCCGCATCGTCGCTGTCCTCCACCTCCTGCGCCATCGCGCCGGCCTGGCGCACCCTTCCCGAATGGGCAAGGATAGCGCTTCTGACCGCTGTGGTCGACCGAGGGCGAATACTGAAAAACCTCGCTTGGAATCGGAGGATCGTCGCTCGCTGGGCTGGATAGCTCGGGCCACGCTTCTTGCTGGGACTACGCGAGTCTTGACAGTCTACAGCAGCGACCGTTATGCTAAACACGACTCAGGTAGGACAAGGAGTTGCCGATGGATCGAGAGCGGCACCAGATATCGTTCTGGACAGAATCGCAACTGGAGCCGAAGTTTTCATTGCCTTGTCCCCATGGCCGTACTGGACACGGGTTGCCCAAGGGTAAACGACTGCTCTCCATCAGCAAACGAACCGACATTCCGGCGTTCTACCTGCCCTGGCTGTTGGAACGAATCGAGATCGGCTGGGTCGATGTCCCGAATCCGATGTTGACGCGAGCCTTGCTCAAGATCGTTGCGGACCACGTACCGGATGCCTATCCGGCTCGGCTCGGACGAATCGCTGGGCGTCGCAAGCTCGATTGGGCATTCCAGACCGCCCCCTGGCCGGAGGAGAAGGATGCCGAGGTTGCCAGGCTGACGACTCACGTCTCCTTGCGAAGCCAAGACATCCTCGGGGTCGTGTGGTGGTCGAAAAACTACGCTGTCTACCTTCGTTGTGTCGATCGCATCGATCGATACTGGAAGGATATACCGCAATACTTCCACTTCACGATCAACCCGCGACGCGACGACCTCCAATGGCTCGAGCCAGATGTCCCGCCCTTGGACGAAGCGATCCGTCAGTTGCAGGAGTTAGCCCGGCTTGCTCGCGATCGGGGCCGCCAGTCTGATGGTGGAGATGGACTCCCCATTACCTGGCGTTATGATCCGCTGGTCTTCTGGTACGAGGGGGAGGAACCGAAGAGTTCTTGGGATTCCGAGTTTTTCGAGTTGATGTGTAGTGTTTGCCGAGAGGTAGGCATCGTCACGTGCGTAACAAGTATCGTCGATCACTACAAGAAATTCCTCAGACGGATGCGTGCTCACCAACCTGGACGGGTGTTGCGCGAGCCGGGGCGACAAGAGATTCAGCAAATCGCCCGGACTATGGTACGTATTGCTCGACGCTACGGTATCACCGTCCAGACATGCGCTGAGAGTGCAGAGAAAGGTTTCGTTGAACTCGGTATCACTGCTGCTTCCTGTATCGACCGTTGTACGCTCGTCGGACCCTCCCAGGTCAGCGCAGCGAGCGATCGCCGATTCGCGACTCGTACCGCCTGCGGATGTCATCAGCACACCGATATCGGTGATTACGAGTGGCAAGAATGTGGTTATGCCTGCATTTATTGTTACGCAAATCCGAATCACCGCTATTACGCGTTGAAGCACTGAGGAGCCGGTCGCAAGCTCAGCAGAATCCGGTGCGGCGAGGTAGGAGTCTGCGTCACCAGGTGTGTCCCGCGAGGCGAGGCGATGAATGCGCAGATCGCTGACACTCTGGAGTCGATTTTGGTGCCGGGCCGCCGGTTTCGGCTGTCTCCGCTGATCGAGGCAACTCAGCTCCGGGTGTTGTTCGGCGAAAGTCCCGATGACCGGCGCCGGGCAGAGTCCATACGCGCGACACTCGCGTCGCCAGTAGCTGAGCGGAAGTTGGCAGAACTTGCCAAGATATATGATGATTTCAGTTCCCGAAAGAAGCCGTTTTCCGAAGAGAGCACCTATCGCGGGACATTTCTCGAGACGTATCTCGGCTATTATACGACCGTACATGCACCGAAACTCCAGCTGCTTCTGACTGAGCTGATTCGGCTCGGCAAGCTCCCCACGCAGCTCAGGGTGCTGGACATCGGAGTCGGCCCGGGTACGACGGCGCTCGCCTTTTTCGATTTCATTCTCCTCTGGGGTGCGATCAGCCGCTTCTGGGGTGCTCCAGTCGAGCCACCGCAGATTGCGTTCGTCGGTATCGATCGCAGTGCCGAGGCGCTCAGGTTCGCGGGGCGGGTGACGACGGTGCTTGCCGACGAAATAGAGCGGTGGCAGAGGGAAAGAACAAGCTACAACGACCGGGAGCCAAGTGTACGAGCGAAAGCCTGGACCGAGGCCGTCATCCAGGCGGCTCGGGGTGCTCGCTGGGAACGGGTCGATCTCACCGATCCCGCCCAGTGGTCGCGGGCCTGCGATTTGGCCAGCCAGAGCACCATCATCGTGGCGAGTTATGTCCTGCGTGAACTGCGCGACGCCGGTGTCGAGCGTGTACTCGATCACGTCTTGTCTGCAGCGCCTCCCGGTGCAGTTGCGCTCGTGCTGGAGTCAGGCAAGCGGGAAGATGCAGGTGGTCTCGCTCGATGGCGCCGGTCGTTCCTGCAGAGTGCACGTGACTGGCTGAACTTGGGGCCGTGTGGACAAGAGTTCGGAAGGGAGCTGCCGGCGACGTGTGATCGCTGCTGGGCGTTCCGTCGGGAGGCTTTGTTGCAGCCCCAACTGTGGCAAGCGATCGTCGAACGTACGGCTGCCTACCGGCAAGCTTGTCAAGAGAAGCGGGATAATCGCTACGACGAGTTCGAGAATGAGTTGCTCTCGTGGTCGTATGTGCTTTTGGAGCGGTCGGATGGCGACCGACCGCTCGGGGGCGTAACCCGTAAGACCTGGAAATTCGAGCCTGGTCGAGTCCTCGAGCAATTCCAGGCTCGGGCTGTCGGGGCCTTTCCGGATAAGAACAAGAACATCGAGTGCCTCAAGCTCTGTCCTGGAAGCAGTCAGTATGGGCTAACGGGAATAGCTTTGGAAGACTATTGGTGGTACATCCAGGGTCGTCCACGCTATGGCGAATTGCTCCGGATCAGCGGGGTCATCGTCCAACCGGAGCGTCCGGGCAGGGTTCGGCTTGTCCCGCGCGATGACACGGTCGTGGAGAGTCTGGAATGCCGTGGGATGCTGGTCAAGGAGACTGGCTGGCGAGACGAACATTGGCAGCCGTCCGAAGAAGCACTCGAGGCACTCGACGACATAGCATACCGGTTCTTCGGTTTTCTGCGTTTGCGGAGCTTTCAGCGGGTCGTGCTCCAGCGTGTGCTAGCTGGCCGCTCGACGCTCGCTATCGCTGCGACAGGGTCAGGAAAGAGCGAGTGCTATATCCTTCCGGCCATGCTGATGCCCGGTTTCACGGTCGTCGTTTCGCCACTCAAGTCCCTGATGCAGGATCAGTACGAGCAGAGGATTCGTGACCGCTACGGCCTCGACCGTCTTGCGACGTACCTCAACAGCGACGTTCCGTACCGGGAGCGTGAACTCCGCCTCCAGCGGCTCCGGCAGGGCTACTATAAGCTCGTCTACGTTACGCCGGAACAACTGGAACGAGACTGGGTGGTCGAGGCTCTCCGAGACGCAGATCGACGGGTACCCGGTGGGCTCCGTTATCTGGCCTTCGACGAAGCTCATTGCATCAGCCAGTGGGGACACGACTTCCGGCCGGCATATTTGAATATCGTGCGGCGCTTGCGGCAACGCGGACTCCACCCGGTGCTTTTGGCGTTGACAGCGACCGCCAGTCGGCGAGTGCGCGAGGATATCTGCACTGAGCTGGGGCTCGATCCGCGGCCGGTCGAGGAGGGTGGCGATGTTTTGGTCGATGCGGCCAACCGGCCCGAGCTCAACCTCGTCGTGCAGCTGGTACCGGACCACCAGACGAAGGCGGAACTGGTCGTTCGTTATTTGTCGGATCTTCAGCATCGGAACGAGGAGGGTGGAGTTCCGGGTGCGGCGATCGTCTTCCTGCCCCATACGGGAGAACTCGGTACGGCACGACCTAACCCTCAGAGTTCTCGCGTCGCGGACTTTGCGCTCTGGTTACAGGCGCAATTGAACATGCCGGTTTCGGTTTACCATGGCCGCATGGAGGACGAGCGTAGCGAAGACGACGGCGCGGTCGATGACGATGCGAGTGATGAGCAGTCTCGACTCGAGACCCTCATCGGGCGAACACGGCGTGAGCAGCAGCGCCTGTTCGTGTCGGACAAGCACCGCGTCATGGTCGCGACCAAAGGCTTCGGGATGGGAATCGACAAGCCGAACGTGCGGTTGATCCTCCACCGGACACCACCCTCCACCTTGGAAGCTTACTGGCAGGAGGCTGGTCGTGCTGGCCGGGATGGGCGGCTTGCGACAGTCGTGCTGCTCTTCGCAACTGACTTAGCCGATCGCGTTGAGGCCCGTGACACCGACGACTCGCAACAGGAGGAGTTTGATAACGTATCGGACTATGATATTCAGCGATTTTTCATCGAGCAGCGCTACGTCGATCCGCAGGCCTTGCGGCTCATGGCTCTGTTCCTTAGCGAACTGAAACCCGGTAAGGCCGGGACGATCTACTTTACGGGAGATGAAGTTATCGCTTTCTTCGAGGCGCGAGGATTCGACTGGACGAAGCCACCCAAGCGTCACCAGTACCTATACGAGTCAGAGGAACACAAGGCGGTGCTCGACAGAGGACACGAATATGCGCACCGGCTACGTTACATCGATCGCATTCTGCAAGTCATGCAGTCGAATGTGATCCCAGTGGGAAATACAGTCCTGACGTTCATCGAGTCCGCTCACGAACTCGCATCGCACATTTCTCGACCGCAACTGAGGGTGGCGATCGACCGACTGTTCACGGGGACATACGGATTCGCACGATTTCTACGAGAATTGGAGGAACGCTGGACTGGCGCTCGCGGATTCAGAGAAATTCTGCGAGAAATGTTGCAACGCGAGTGGTTCGACCTCCGGGAGCTGGCTGATCTCCTCGGATGCTCGCTCCGTGAAGCGTACGGTCTGCTTACCGATATCAAGTATTCCGAGGGGGAGTATCGGAGGGTGGATAACCGCGACGCGATGGGTGGTGCGCGTGCTGGCACTGTTTGGGAAAGCGGGGTTCTCGATTTCCTTGCCATTGTTCCGTGTCGTGGTCCAGCTTCAGGAAGATGGCGCCTCGACGATTGGCTTTCCTATGCTGGTGCAGTAAAGCGAGCTTCTCGAGAGGAAGCCCTGCGGCGTGCCAACAGGGCGAGGCGGAATGCTCCCAGCTTGACTGACTGGTTCGGTTGGCGCGAAGCTGCGCCGAGACGTGGTTGGGAAGTCCGACTCGGGTCTGCTTTCCTTCAACCGGGGATGCTGCAGCAAGCCATCGAGGTGTTGATCCAGCGTCTGGAACAGCGGAAACAGCACGATTGGGAGGCTTACCATCGACTCTTGTCCGAGTACGTCGGTGTGGAGCGTGTGAACGGTCGCTGGCAGCCGCGTTCCGGCGAACTTCCTTGTCTCCGTTCAGTGGTACTCGGTTATCTCGACACCGGGGAGACCGTCGTCGGTGGAAATTGCCTCGGCTGCAGTCGGTGTGTGCCCGATGGTTCCTTCTCATCGGATCTCAGCGCTCGCAGGAACCGCGTCGTTCGGTTGGGGGCGGATCTCAATCGACTCCTGGCAGAACTTGAGAGTCAATTGGATACCTGGCCAGCGGAAACGGTGCTCGACCGGTTGGCCGAACTCGTCGAACTTGAGCGTTCGGCCGGACGAGAGATTGGTGGCTACCTGCTCGGCTGGACGGATCGTGTGCTGACGGAAGAACCCGACCATCGTGCAGCGCTGGTGGTGCGCTTCCTCGCCGCATGCCGTGGCTGGATCTCTATCCCGGCCGAGGAACTCGCGCGTTTGGCGGAGCGCTTGGTCGAGGCAGCAAGCTGATCCGGTCGGGGGTTGCCCATGGAACAGGTCCCAGTTGCTCTCATCGAGCGTCTTCTCTTTCGCGAGGCTGAGAGAGTTGTCGAGCGTGCGCCGGGAGTTCGAGTGCCGCGAGCCAGGTGGCGTGCGCGGCATGGTGACACTCGCGGAGCCATTGACGAGCTCCGCACGTTACTGGTTCAGCTCGAACGGCAGCAAGGTACAAGCGGGAAAGAGCGAGTCCAGCTCGAGATCCAGGCTCGACGGCAACTCGCTGCATTGTACGAGCAAAGTGGAATGTGGGGAGATGCCGCGAGCCACTACGAGGTAGTTGCGGGCTACGCTGGTGACCTTGACCGTCGTTCTGCGCTGGAGGCCGCCTATCGCTGCTGGCAGAAGGCTCAGGATTCTGGAGGCGCCTGTCGGACTGCCCTTCTCCTCGCGCGGCATCTTACAGGGCGGCCAGGGGTAGCGAGCGACGAAATCGCTGACTGGTACGATCGGGCTGGTGTTCCGAGGTGGAATGTTGAGACGTTCGCCAACGAACTGCGGTCTCTCTCCCATGACGTGCGCGTGGCGAGACGGGGGATTCCATCCTGTCTGGCTGTGTGGTTAGCTGCGGAAGATCACCATCGACGGTTGGAAGAGCTGGCAGCGCACGGCGTCTGGGCAGATTCCTCCTGGACGAATCGTGACTTGGCTGCTGCCGTCGTAGCTGAGGCACTCGGCCAGCCATCTGGTTCTGGCTGGGCAAGCTCAGCACTGGGTACACGAGCGGTAACTTGGCTCCTCGGGCTAGGTGCGCAACGTTCTCATCAACAGGGTGAGTTCCTGATGCATCTGCTCGCCGCTCGTTGGCCGGGGGTAAATACGGAGAGACTCGAGCGGCTCTTGCGGGTAGTTGACGATCTGGGCACAGGAATCGCGGCGGAGGAGCGGCTGCGACTACTGGAAGGATTTCTCCAGGGCAAGCGAGACCAGACTCTCGCTCTGGTTGACGCGGTCTCGCAGTCGCCGCTTGCTGACAACCCGGGTGTCTGGGAGGTACTCCTTGACGAAGACCGACAAGCGAGGATGATTCTCGACAGTCGCCCAGCGGTTTTTGCCGTCAGTCTGGCGGCGGTGACTCGGTCGGGCAACTTGTCTGCGTATCCTGTGTTGCAGCGCTTCTGGCGGTTGTCAGTCAGTCGTGATCCGGAGATTGCCACAGCCCTTGAGGATCTCCCGCAGGTTCTGCATGCGATTGCCGATGGTGCGCTGGGCGAATTGCGGCCAGCAGCCTGGGACGTTCTCTCGAATCCGGGGCGAGGTGCTTTCGCGGATCCGGAGGTCGCCCTGGCAGTGATCGAGATTGGCAAAACGGTCGTTGCGGACATCGAGGAGTGGCTCGGGGTCCTCCGACGGCTCAGTGTCAGCTCGCTTTCCGCCGATGGGCGGTGGCGAGGAGTTCTCTCAGCTTGGCTGGTGCATGCTCCGCGTCGTGCTGTGGTTGCTGGCTGGCTGGAACGGCGTTCGCTGAAGAAGCTGCAGCAGGAGTTCCACCGAATCCCGTACCTTGAGGCTGGGTGCGTCGCTGCACGACTCGCGCTCCTCTTGGGAGATATCGAGTCATCATGGGATGCTCTCAGAAGAGGACTGGAGGCTGAAGCTGATTACGATCTCGAGACGCTCCGTGAGCGACTCGAATATCTGCTGCCTGCTGTGTACGGGAGCTTAGAGGGTGGGCAGACGCTCTCCGAGCAGAACGTTTTTCGTCTTCTGGCCGTGTTGGCCACGAAAGCGTCGTCGGCCACAATGCTCGAGGAGGAAGTGGCGAGATGGAAGCGGTTCCTCTCGAGCATCCTGCCTCCTGGGATCGCTGGGGGAATCGTTGGCCGGTACGTGGCGGACAGTGACTGGCCGATCGCTCTCCGTTTGGCGGTCATGCAAGTCTGGATGGAGAAGCAAGGAAACGTGAAGGAGGCGGTTCATCAATTCTTGGCTGCAGTCGAGAGAGGCAGTGCTGAACAGCCTTTGCCAGCGGAGCTAGTGCGAGCGTTGGTGCCGCACGCGTTGCAGGTGGAGTGGTGGCCAGAGAAACAGGGATTGCTCCAACAGTGGGTGGAGGAGGTCGTACGGCAGAGAGTAGACAGGATTGATGCGTGGATTGTCCGACGGTCTCTCGACGCGGTTACTCTACTCCGTGACTCCCGGTTGAGCTGCGCGGTTTTGACCTGGGTCGCTGAGCGGGCTCAGGATCTTCCTAGCGAGACGTTGGCGGATGCGCTGCTTCTGGTACAGGCCGAGCTTGAGAGCGGAAGCCGAGATGGCGAGTTTTTGAGAGCAGCGATTGTCGTTGCAGCACAACTTTTGCGGCGTGGCGATGCCAACGTCCCCATTGATCTATGGGTCGAGCTCCTTCGTCGCAGCGTTAAGGTTGGGATGGGCGGCGATGAGAGCGGGTTGATGGGTAGGGTTGTCAGCGAGTGGTGGGAGGTGACGCTGGGGTTATCCAACCGAGATCTCGTGTTGGCTGCTTGCCAAGAGGGTTGGTCGGAGGGAACCGCGGCGACAGTCGTGCGAAGCTTGGCGGGAGCAGTGCTTGCATACGACTGGGGTTCTCCGCAGGAGGCAAGATTGCAGCTCTTGAAGAGTGTTGGTAGTATGCTGGAAAGCCACGCTTCCAGCGTAACCTTTTGGTACCCGATCGTAGAGTCAGTCAGCCGTTCGGTACTGGCTTGGAACGAGTCGGAGTCCGTCACCGCTGATGCGATAATCCAAGATCCTGAAGTGCGTAATTTGCTTCGCATGATTTTATTGAATGATAGTGCTATTCATGCTAACTTTTTGCATCTCCTCATCAAAGTTCTCTTTGCGACAAATGTAGAGGGACTACTGGAACGTCAAGATGTATTCCTAGATATTATCAGTGGCATTATTCCTTTTCTCACTGTGGACGAGTTCTGTGTCCTCTGCTCTCGCTATCCACGCGCTTGTTCCCTAGTTGTCCAGCAGATCGAACTGTCAGTAGTTCCAGATGTCTCAGTGCAGCGTTTGATCCGCGGGATACGAGTCGTACAGGGGCTGCACGAGAAGTACAAGTCCAAGTTATACGGGATCGTGAACTTTTACTCCACGTGGTCAGACATCCAGCGTGAGTTTGCTCCATTCTGGCCAAATCCGATCGCTGCAGTAAAGGCGGTAGTCAGGCGATTCGGTGGTTCCTATCCGATGGAAGTCCCGGAGGATGATTTGACGCGAGCATTTTCTCGGTTGCTTTCGGTTCTCTTTTGAGCCACTGCTCGTTTTGCCAGCGGCTCGCAGGAACCGCTCGAGCGCGAGTGCATGGAGACCGAAGTGCGATGAATACACGACTCGATCCCTTAACTGACGCTGAGCTCGCTGAGCGGTTCCGGGCCGGGGACCGGGAGGCCTTCGCGACCCTCTACGAGCGCTACGTCGACCGAATCTACGATTTCGTCGTGCGTCTGGTGGGTGACCGCGATGCGGCGGCTGATATCACCCAGGAAACCTTCCTGAAAGCGATGCAAGCCCTGCGGGCCCGCCGCTTCAGCGGCTCGTTGCGGGCCTGGCTCTTCACCATCGCTCGGAACACAGCGATCGACTACCAGCGCCGTCAACGGACGACTGCCTTCTCGCACCTTCCCACACCGGAAGGGGAAGAGTGGGAGCCGGAGATTCCAGCGAGTGGGCCCGAGGCTGAGCCGGAAGAAACGGCTCGACGGCGCGAACTGGCCGACCTGGTCTGGCAGGCGGCGCGGGGTCTCCCACCGAGCGACTACGCTGTCCTCGAGCTGGCGCTGCGGCACGACCTCACACCAGCGGAAGTCGCGCAGGTGGTGGGCGTGCGGCGCGGTGCGATCAATACGCGCCTCAGCCGGGTGCGCGACGCGCTGGAAGAAAGCTTCACCGTGCTGTTACTGGCGCGCCGGGGTCGTCAGGATTGCCGGGAGCTGGCGCGGTTGCTCGAGGGGATCCCGCTCCCACAGGGGCTCAGCCCGGAGCTCCGGCGCGCGGTCGCCCGGCATGTCGAGCACTGCGAGACTTGCCAGCGCGCTCGCCGGGCGATCAGCGCTGCCGATCTCCTGCCCGCACTGGCTCCCATCCTGCCGACTGCGGAGATGCGCGCGGCGATCCGCCAGGCGATCGACCAGGCGCTGGCTGCCCCACCTGCTGTGCCCGTCGGCGTGGTACGGCTGGGCGACTGGATCCGTCATTCGTCGTGGGCGAAAGCGCTCCTCGCCGTCGTCGGTGGGCTTGTTCTCCTGACCGCCGCCGGCTGGGGGTATCTCGCCTGGGGTACGGCACCGGTCACCGTCACGACGACCGGCTGTCCACCGCTCGAACTCCGGCTCGATCCGCCGGTTGCACTGACGGCACGCTTCCTCGGCGTCCCCGCAGTGTTCGAACCGGAGCAGCCGGTGACCTTCCGGCTCCCTAGCGGATCGCTCCAGGCGACCGTTCGACCCGGCGAGGCGACCCTGCGCGTGGCGGGTCTCGCTCTCCACCTGCGGATCCTCGCTGACCTCAGCC
>Ga0066871_100335_pt1 | contig 33147 bp, 30 predicted proteins | sample CeladaPassage60B_FD_62209 | JGI IMG/M metagenome (GOLD analysis project Ga0066871, IMG submission 62209) | Cellulose-adapted microbial communities from the Joint BioEnergy Institute, USA - Passage3 60B | ecosystem: Engineered > Bioreactor > Continuous culture > Unclassified | place: USA...
CTCACTGGTACGTTTCGTCCTCGAGCAGGCACCACTCGTCGCCGTTGGCCAGCGCTGGCCGGCGAGCGACCCGGCCTGGCGCGCCGGGCCCCCGACTTCAGCGTCCGCAGCGGCGCGCTCAGGCATGCAGGAGCACGCCCCGGAGAGATCGCCCCCACGACGCAGCCGCCCGACGCGAGGCAGCGGGTTGCTCGTCGACCTCCAGCACCGGGCGTGTTCGGTGGACTCGCTCGCGGCGAGCGATCGATCCGGACCTGTCTGCCGTGGGCAGCTGACCACGTCTAGAAGAGTGAGTGCTAGAAGGAGTGAGGAAGATGCCGGACGTCGGTCGCCGTCGCTCACGTCTCGGCAGCTCCGGCAGCCGCCGCAGCTGGCTGAAACGCCTCGCTGGCATGGTGGTCAGCGGCATCGCCTTCCTCATCGCCGAGCCGACCGCGCACGGTCAGGCCTCCTGCAGCCAGTGGCACCGTTGCGGCATGTGCGGCTGCCTCTGCTCCTGTCTCGGCGGCAGCGATACCGCCTGCCCTTCGGGTACTCAGGCAGGTGGTGCATGGTGGGCCTGTTGCTCGTCCAGCGGGAGACTCTGGCTCGTCCGCTACCTCGATTGCTGCGGGCCGCGTGACCAGCGACCGGCCTGCCCCAGCGGCTGCTCCTGTAACCAGAACAACAGTTGCGGACAGTACCCGTCGAACCAGAACTGGTGTCCGAATCCGTCGACCCAAGCAGCCTACTGCACGCGCGTACAGGTGTGGTCGCAATGCTGACCGGCTGGCTCGTACCGATCGGAACCGGACGCATATCCGACCAATGCTCGGAGGTCGACCATGCGTGACCGAACGCTTCCGAGGCTCTCGCCGCGACGAACGACTGCGTTGCCGGTCCTCGTGAGCGCTGCCCTGCTCGTCAGTCTCCTCGCTGCAATCCTGACCCGAACGGGAACTCGGTCTTTCTCGTTCCCGTCCCTCGGTGTCACGAAGAACGCGGACGCCCGTCCTCTCGCCCTGCTCCCAGTCGGTACCACGGATGATCCGAGACTGGCCGCCCGTACGACCGGGCTCGTCCTCGTCGATGCCGGCTCAGGCCAGATCCTGGACCGCTACACGATCGCTGACACCACCGAGGTCGTGAGCGCGCATTTCGTCCCGTCCGGTGACCGGGTTGTCTTCTACGCTGGCGAGCACACGGGGCCGCACGCACGGCTCGAGGTCCGTCGCCTTCCTGACTGGGATATCGAGTCCGTCGTCCCGATCGACGTCAGTATCCCGCCAGCCCGCGTGCTCGCTGAGCGCTTCCCGTCGATCACCGCGTCCGACCCGACGCTCCTCGCGTTCGCAGCGGAACCGCGGGGACGGTGGGCTGCCGTCGCGTTCTGGTCGTTGATGACGCCCAAGTCCGACGCCCCGTCCAGCCAGCTCGTGTGGGTGACCGCGCTAGACCTCGAGCGTGCCGCGTGGGCTGGGTGGGCCTACCCGCTCCCCGCGAGCCAGGCAGCTTCGCTCGTCGCCCTTCCCGACCGTATCCTGGTGCTCGGCCACGAGCTGCGGACCTCGATCCGACGCAGCGTCGGCACGGTCGTCGCGCTCGACCCGCGGACCGGCGCACCGCTCGGCCAGCTGACTCTGGAGAGCGCTTCGACGACAGCTAAGCCGCTGGGAGAGGGTCCGGGAAACGAGCAAGCCACCTTTTCGACCGCACTCGAACCCGTACTCTGGAACGGCCAGCTACTAGTCGTGACCACCGACCTGGAAGGGTTCGTCATCGACCCCAGAGCGCTCACCGTCACCGCGCACTACCCACCGCTCGCGGACCGGCTCGTCGCCGCCGGACGACCCTTCATTGCGGGAGACCGGCTGGTCGTCGGCGGTGGTGCGGTGCGCGTGATCGATATCGCGTCGTGGCGACTGCTGGCCACCTACCCCTTGCCGCAGATGCCGGAGACCTGGTGGATCGCCGCCGGCCTAGTCGACCAGGAAACGTTGCTCTTGATCGGCACGCGCGAGGGCTGCCTGCGGCACCTGGATCTAGCGACGGGTCGTCTCAGCGCGCCGCTCGCATGCGGCTTCCTGGTCGACTATCCTGCCCCGCTGTTCGGCTGGCCAGCCTTCCTCGCGGGATGAAGTGGCTCCACGCCGTGCCCTTGCCGAGTTCGGGAAGTTGCGGGGCCCAACTTCGCCGGAGCCGACGGCAACCGTGTTCGTTCCATCGACCCGCACCATGGCGTGCGCCAATCTGTAGTCGAGGCTGAGTGGGTGGCTCCACGGACGACAACACTCGTGCCCCACTGGACGGCCGCTACCAGGACCAGAAGCTGCCACAACGCCGCGCATACCCAGCCGGGAACGCACCGTTCAGGGGCCAGCCACGCCCAGCTCGTGCACGAGAACCTACGGGCGTGCCACACAGCGTGCCCGAGGACTCGATCGCCGACCGTTGTCTGCAGTGCGACTGCTCGTCCGTCTGAAGAAAGAGAAGGCCGTTGATAGCGCATGACCTCGCCAGAGACACCCATGCTGCCCCGTCCCTCCGCACTGTCCGGTACCGACCCGTCGACTCGCCGTCGGTGGCTGCGCCGCTTCCTCGGCTTCCTGCTCGGGACGGCCAGTCTGTTCGCCGATCCACCTTCGACCAACGCCCAGAGCTGCAGCGACTGGTTCCGCTGCGGTATGGCCGGCTGCCTCTGCTCCTGCCGGGGCGGGAGCGACTCTCGTTGCCCACCCGGTACGGTGAACGGCACGAGTGCCTGGTATGCCTGCTGCTACGATCGGGCACGCAATAAGGTCTTTTTCGTCCGCTACACCGATTGCTGTTCGAACACGCAGCCCCCAGCATGCCCAAGTGGTTGTTTCTGCTCGCAGAGTGCGCAACCGAGCTGGTGCGGGTCAGCCGGAACGTACGTCGTGTGCACGCGCGCCGTCCTCGTCGGAGTGTGTTGATGCTCGACAGGAGGACCGAGTCATGCTGTACGGATCCGTCACTCGCTCTGCTTCGCACCTCCTCGCGCGCCTGTGGATCGCCCTCGCCCTCGTCGTGATGCTGGCCCTCGCCAGCCCTGGCTCGCCAGCCGCTGCCACGGATCCGAAACCGGTCGTCGTCGCGCTGAGCGGGTCGGATGCCGAGGAGGTCGCCATCCTCGACCCACGCAGCGGGACTGTCTTCAACCGGGTGCCGAACCGTGGTCAGGTGGTCATGCAAGTCTTTCTGGCTCCAACGGGCGATTTGGCAGCGGTGAAGGTCATCGAGGAAGGCCCGACGCCACGGGAGTACCTCGAGATCCGCACACTGCCCGATTGGACGCTCCGGACGCGAGTCTCGCTCGGAGCGATTCCACCGCTGCAGCCCTCGGAGGGGACGACACCCGGGCTCGTACGTGACCCGCAGTTGGCATTCGCCTCGTTCTCGTCCGATGCGCGGGAGGTCGCGCTCGCCTTCTTCGCGACCGGGGAAGTCGCTGGCTGGGACGTCCCGCACCTCGTGGTGACCAGCTTCGACCTCCCCTCCGGCCAGTGGGCGGGCTGGGCACGGCTGCTCGGTCCCGCTGACTACGCCTGGCTCTTCCCGTTCCACGACCGCTTGATCGTCGTCGCCCGGTCCGTCCTCCCACTCCGAACTGATCAGGTCGCCACGGTCTACGCGCTCGACCGTACCTCGGGAGCCGTTCTGGGTACGCAGCCGATCCAGCATCCTGCTCCCGGGATACTGCCGCCCCGGGGCCAGACCGTACCCTCGACGACCGCAAGCATCACCGGAGCGATGATGCACGGTGACGAGCTCGTCCTGCTCACCACCGATGTCGCGCGCATCGTCCTGGCAACTGACTCGCTCCGTATCCAGCGGGTCGATCCGCCGCTGACCCGGGAGCTTACCGCCCGCAGCGCGGTGCTCCTCCGCGACCGCCTCGTCGTCCAGTCGATGCTGGACGAGCTGCTCGTCGTCGACCTCGACGCGTGGGCGGTTCGCTCGACGTACCAGCTGCCGCGGCCTGATCCGGAAGCGTACTGGACATTCTCCTGGGTACTGGTCGGCGCCGATCCGGAAGGTCACTGGATCTACCTCGCCGATATCGGAGAGGGGTGCCTGCGCCGCTGGGACCTCGACACTCTCGAACTCTCGACGCCCTTGGCCTGCGGGCTCGACCTGCGCCCCGAGTGGGTCATGTACTACGGTTGGCCAGCATTCGCGCCGGGCACGAGCGAAGCGACGGCCACACTCCCGGCGCCAGCCCGCCAGCGAACCGGTACCGTCGGCGTGGCGGCGCTCGCTCTCGGCGCCGTGTCGCTCCTGGCCGTGCTGGCACTGCTCGTAGCCTCCAGCACGCTGCGCCGGAGCGTCACCAGTGTCTGCAGTCGGATCCCGGCGTGGGCGCGGTTGCCGCGCAACGCTCCGCCCGCTCAGGGGACCAGCCCGGCGGGCCGCTCGCCGGGAACCTGAATGCTGGCACCCCGAACTGTCCGGACGCAGTGTCGAGCGCCTGCGGGCTCGACGGCTCGAGCGGGTGCTCTGGCCCTCCCGTGGCGGGCCGTCATCACACTGGACAGACCTCCCGGGCAGCTGCCGAGTTCGCCGGTCGCTCGTCATTGCTCGGCAGGTGACGTGCGCACCTTCCACCTGTCTGCTGGACGATCCCTCGCTCGTCTTAAGGAATAGACAGAGTGGACGGAAAGACCAGCTGTGGACGACACGCTGCACAGCCGTGCATCACCGAATCCGGTGAGTGACACGACGACACGGCGGACGTGGGTCCGCCGCGCTCTGGCCCTCGCCGCTGCCACGGTCGCTCTCCTCCGCGAGCCGGAGCTGGCCCGTGCCCAGAGCTGCAGCGACTGGTTCCGCTGCGGGATGTCCGGCTGCCTCTGCTCTTGCCGGGGCGGGAGCGACCAGGCCTGCCCGAGCGGGACGGTCTCGAGTACCCGGGCCTGGTACCTGTGCTGTTACGATCCGGCTCGTGACCGCGCGTTCGTCGTCCGATACATCGACTGCTGCACGAGCGGGGGCGTCCCCAGCTGCCCCAGCCGCTGCCGCTGTACGAACGGAGGGGCACAACCGAGCTGGTGTGACTCGGGGAACGTCGTGTGCACGCGCGCTGTGCTGGTGGCGACGTGCTGAGTTCGGGAAGCTGGAGGTGCACCGATGGAAAGACCGGACGCTGGGAACTGGATGCGCACACGGACCGTCCTCCTGGGATCGCTCGCCGTCATCCTGGTCCTCGGCCTCGGAGCGCTGGCCGCCACGCTACGCTGGTCGGCTACCCGTGGTGCCACCGCTGCTCCCCCGGATCGGCCTCTGATCGTCTCGCTCGCGCGACCCGACGCGAAGGAGATCGTCGTCCTCGACCCGCGCACCGGTCAGGAGCTGCACCGGGCACCGCACCCCGACCAGGAGTACCTCGAAATCTTCCTTTCGCCGGACGGTCGCCGCGCCGCTGTCGTGCGCGACAGTCCTGACGGGTCGACCGACGTCCTCGAGATCCGATCGCTCCCCGCCTGGTCGCTCGAGACCTCCCTGCCGCGTGGAGCGTCCGCCCCACCGCTCGCCGGCCTGGCGAGCCGCCAGCCCGACCTCGTCGAAAATCTTCGCCTCACCTTCGCTGCGTTTTCTCCGGACGGCACGCTCCTGGGGCTCGCCTACTACGGCGGCAGCGGTGACATCCCGCAGCTCGTCGTCACCCTGTACGACCTGGACCGGCAGGAATGGGCCTCCTGGGCCACCAGCCTGGGCGCCAGTAGCTACGCTTGGCTCTTCCCCGGTCGCGATCGGTTGCTGGTCGTCAACCGCTCCGTCCTCCCGCAGTGGACGAACTCCCTGGGCGACGTCTTCGTCCTCGACCAGCGGACGGGTGCGGTGGTCGCCCAGCAGACGATCCCGCGGCTCGTCACGGCCTACTTGCCGGAGCGGGGTCGTCTCGCACCGAGCGCCTCCCCCTCTCTCGCGGCTCCCCTGCTCGTCGGCGACGAGCTCTGGTTGGTCACGGCTGACCTGGCCCGATTCGTCCTCGATCCGCGCACGCTGGAGATGCGCCGTGTGGACCCACCGCTCGCCCGGGACCTCGCCGCGCAGGCCACGATGCTCGCCGCTGACCGCCTGGTCGCCTTTTCCCCGCAGGCCTCCGAGCTCCTCATCATCGACCCGGCGCACTGGCGACTGGTGGCGACCCACCGCTTGCCAGTCGGTAGCAACGCCTCCGACTGGCTGCTGGTGGGTGCCGAGCCAGAGGAGCGTACCGTGTACGTCGGTGCGATCAGCGACGGATGCCTCTGGCGTTTCCCGCTCGACAGCGGGACACTCTCGGCACCGCTGGCCTGCGGCCTCTACCTGGAGTTTCCGTACATCACCTACTATCACTGGCCGGCGTTCTCCCCCGGCACGACTGCGGCAGCCGGCGCGACTGGCCTGCTCCAGCAGCTTTCTGACTCGATTGCTGGGATCGCCACGGCCGTGCTGGCTGGCACCTTCCTCGTCGCCTCGTTGGGCAAGCTCTTCGCACTCGCCACTGTCGCGGATCTGCTCGGCACTGTCCTCCCGCGACTCCGCCGTTGGGCTCGTCCGGCCGTGCTCGGCGCCATCGCGCTGGAACTCCTCACCGGAATCCTCTTGCTCCTACCGGGCACCCAGCGCTCTGGGCTCGCGCTCGCCGGGGCAGCGCTCCTCGTCTTCACTGCCTTCGCTATCGTCGGAGCACGGCGCGCCCCGGGCACGGACTGTTCCTGCTTCGGCAACCTGATGCCGGCGAGGCTCGGATGGGCGACACTGCTGCGCAACCTGTTCCTCCTCGGACTCGTCGCGGTCGCCTGGCCAGCGGCGGCTGCACCGTCCCTTGCTGACATCGTCGTTGCCAGCCTTCTCGTGCTCTCGATCTTGGTCATGTCCCGCCTGTCGGCGGCCGTGACGAGTCTGCGCCGGTCGGTTGGAGGAGTAAAGCCGCGCCATGCTGCCTGAGTGGATCCTCGTCGTCAGCACCCCCCTCGCCTGGGTCGCTGTGCTCGCCCTCGCCGCCATCGTGGCCCAGCTCGCCCGGCGTCTCCAGCTTCTCCAGCAACAGGTCAGCGGCAACGCGGGCGACGAGCGAGTGCGCGAGAGCCTCGGCCAGCCGGTCCCGCCGCTCGCGCTCGCTGACCCCGCGTCCGATCAGCTGATCCTCGGCGTGCCCCCGCGGCACCAGCGGTCGTCCTCGCTCTCAGCCAGCGCTGCCCACCGTGCGCAGCTTTTTGGGGACAACTCGAAGCTCTGGCGGCGTCTCTCGCCGAGCGTCGTATCCTGCTGGTCCTCGCCGTACCGGAGCGCGCAGTTCCGGCAGAAGCTGCACACCTGCCTCGGCTCGTCGGCGAGGCAGCGCTGGCTGCACTCGGCCTCTCGAGCTTCCCGAGCCTCGCGTTCGTCGACGAGCGTGGTCACCTGCGGGGACGCGGGGTCCTCCGGAGCGTCGAGGAAGTCCCGGAGATCGTCAGCATGCTCCTGCAGCCCACGGTCAATACGGAGGGAAAGCGATGATGCTCCTGCTGCTCCCGCTCGCCTTGGCCAGCGGGTGTTCCGCACTCTGGTCGCCTTGAGGGTACTCGATGGTCGACGTGCTCGGCCCGACCATGGCAGAGCGACCACGCCGGCACGCCGTGGCTACCGCCTTCCTCCACGTGCTGGCCAGCAGCGCCGGCGGTGCGCTGACCGGCGGCACGCTCGCACTGCTCGGCACGCTGCTCCTGCCAGCTGTGCTCGCCACGCAGCAACTGACTGTCCTTCTCGCCGTAGTGGTCACCGCCCTCGCGATGGCCGAGATGGTGACCGGGTGGCGGAGCCCGGTCTGGCGCCAGGTCCCGCCCGCACGGTTCCAGCGCGGTCCCCTCTTCGCGAGCGCAGCCTGGGGATTCGAGCTCGGCACCGCTTTCACCACCCGCTGGCCGACGCTTCAGCTCGCCAGCCTGAGTCTGGCTACGCTCCTGTCACGCGACCTCGTACCGGGTGCAGCCCTCTTCCTCGCGTTCGGCCTCGCCCGAGGTCTCGTCACTGCCGGAGCGGCGTATGCGCTGTGGCGGCCTCCTTGCCCGGCGGGTGCGCTCGGTGTCCTGAACCTGCAGCTGCTGGCACGAGCGGGACCGGTGGCTCTGGCCTTCGTCTGTGCAGGCCTCCTGCTGTACACTGCGCGTACGGCCCCCTAACCGGAGAGAAGGAAACCGAGCGATGCGATCCAGCCTCACTCCGGCCCGGCTCAGTCTCGCCCTGCTCCTCGTCCTCCCGTCGCTCGGCTACCTGCTCCTCGACGACCGTCCGGCACTACCGCACCTCGTCCTCTACCGGATACCGCCACCGCTGCTCCACGCCGGTCGCCGGAGACGGCCACCGCGGGAACCCCCTGATCCCACCGAGCCCGCTCAGCCAGAGCAATCCCCGTCCCGAAGCGCTCCCGACGACACCCTCTTTGCTGATCTCTACGGCCAGCATGTGGGGCACCTGCGAGCCTACTTGTTCCGTCTCGGTGTGCCGGCTGCCCTCCATGACGACTTGATTCAGGAAACTTTCGCGCATGCCTGGGCAGCCCGTGACCAGCTCCGGAACCGTACCGCATTCGCGAGCTGGCTCATCCGGATCGCCCAGCGCTGCTGGTTCGACTGGTTGCGCCGCCAGCAGATCGAGCATCGCGCGTTCGCCCGCGTGCTCCAGGAGGCCTGCGCGCGAGCGGCGGAAACCTGGTCGGCCGACCGTCTGCTCGTCGCGCAGGCATTGGCGACGCTGCGCGACCACGACCGGGAGATCCTTTATCTGCGCTGGGAAGCCGAACTCGGGTTCGACGAGATCGCCGACCTCCTCGGTATCTCCCCCACTGCCGCTCAGCGCCGCGCGCACCGTGCGCTCGAGCGACTCAAACAGGTGCTCGCCCGCCTGGAGCGCCCGGGTCACTCCAGCACGGATGCTCCGCGCTGAACGAACTGCCCGAGCCGGGCGGGTGCAGAACACCGCCGCCTCGGTGTATCACCGGGAAGACCTCTGGTAGACTCCAGGCACGAACTGGACGGTGAGAAGCGATGCGTCGCAAGTGCTTCGCGGTCGCTCGGACACGTTGGGACTGGCTGGGACTCGTGCTCGCCGTCCTCGTTCTCGCCGCGAGTCCAGCGAGTGCATCCGCGCATGTCCGCTGGTTCGTGCCGCCAGAGCTCCAGCTCCGCTCGCCGCAGTGGGAACTCTTCTGGCGCTGGCCGACACTGGCGGTCATCGGTCTCAGCGCCGTCCTCTGGGTCATCCTGCGGCTTCTTCAGCGGGTACTCGGCACCCAACACTGGCCGAATCCCCCTCTCCTCGCCAGCATGGAACCGTGTGCGACGCGCGTCCTCGCCCTGCACGCGGGAATCAGCCTCGTCTGGTTCGCCTACCAGCGGGAGCTGTTCGTCCCACCGCTCCAGCTCCCGAACTCGGCCATCGGGTGGACGCTCCTGGTCGCCACCGTTATCGTCGCGTTCACCTTCATCACAGCGCTCTTCGACCGTGCTGGTGCTGCCCTGCTGGTGCTCGTCTACCTAGCGGCCTTCACCCTCTTCCCAGCCATCGCCGTGCTCGAGCAGCTGCACTATCTCGGCATCGCGCTCGTCCTGCTCGTGCTGGGCCAGACGGTTCCGCCGCTTCGCGTGGCGCAGGTTCTCATCGGGCTCACCCGGTACGAGCGCCAAGCAGTTACCGCGCTCCGGGTACTCACCGGTCTCGCACTCGTCATCGTCGCCTTCTCCGAAAAGCTCCTCAACCCCGAACTGAGCAGCGCGTTCCTCCGGGAATACTCGCACTTCAACGTCTTGCGAAGTCTCTTCGGCTGGGACTGGGTCTCCGATCGCTTCTTCGGTGACCTCGCTGGTATCGTCGAGGCGACCATCGGGATCCTGCTCATCACCGGCGTCCTGACTCGTGTCGTGATCCTCGCGATGTGGATCCCGTTCAATCTCACGGTGCCACTGTTGCCACCGGTGGAGCTGCTCGGCCACCTGCCGATCTTCGGCATCATGTACCTGCTGCTCTTGTACGGCTCGGGAGTCGCGCCACAGACGGCGTTCCGCTGGCTGCAACCTGCCCTGACCGGCGAACTCGCTGCAGCCCAGCGCCGCCTCGGCGGAGAAGAAATCTCAGCCAGCTCGCTGGTCCGCGTTCAAGCAGCCTCGACTCCGAACTCCGGATCGAGGAGACCGAGCTCGGCGAGGACCAGCGCGCGGTGCTTGCAGTACCGGTAATAGGCGCTTCCGGGACACGAACACAGCAACTCGTCGTCGAGAATCGTCACCTCGTAGGCGACACCGGACTGGCTGGCACTCGTCACAGCCCAGTGCCGCGGGTCACCATTGAGGCGGAAGGCACGGACACCTTCCTTGCGGGCCCGCTCGGCCATCCGCCGCCAGATCGCCTGGTCGATCTCGCGCCAGCTCGCTAGTGGCTTTCCGGGGATTTCCTGCATCGCGTCTCACCACATGTGCTGTTTGCAGCGCTCTGCCGCCCAGTATAGCACAGATGTTCTGGTTCGCAGGTATTCCGTGCGAGCCTCCGGCGCACGCACGCGCGCGGTGACCGACGCGAACGCGTGCACCTGGGTCCGACACGGTTCATCGCACCGGGATCGCGGAGGAAAGCAGCCGGAGTACGCACGGGAGCCTGCTATACTGCCCACAGGCAGCCTCCGGTTTCCGGAGGAGGGTCTTTATCCGTCACGAGCCGAAGGAGGACGGAATGACCGTCGAACAGCGTCAGGAGTTCGACGTCGTATTCCTCGGTGGTGGGACCGGTGGCTACGTCGCGGCCATCCGGGCCGCTCAGCTTGGACTCAAGGTCGCTGTCGTCGAGAAGGACAAGGTCGGCGGAACGTGCCTGCACCGCGGGTGCATCCCGAGCAAGGCGCTGCTCAAGAGCGCCGAGTTGCTCGAACAGGCCCGCCGGGCAAAGGAGTTCGGTGTCATCGTTGGTGACGTTCAGGGCGACTACGCGACTGCCTTCAAGCGCAGCCAGCAGGTCGTCGAGCAGTTGCACAAGGGGATCCACTTCCTCTTCCGCAAGCACGGCATTACGCTCGTCCAGGGCGTCGGCCGGTTGACGGCCAACCGCACCGTCGTCGTCAACGGTGCTGACGGTCAGCAGCAGGAGCTGCGCGGACGAGCGATCGTGATCGATACGGGCTCGCGGCCGCGCGCCATTCCCGGTATCCCCTTCGACGGCGTGCGGGTCCTCAACAGCGATCACACCACGGCCCAGCTCGACTGGTACCCCAAGCGGGTCATCATCCGCGGTGGTGGCGCGACCGGTGTCGAGCACGCGACCGTCTATCGTGCCTTCGGTGCCGAGGTCACCCTGGTCGGCCGCATCGTCCCCAACGAGGACGAGGAAGTCCAGCAACAGCTGGTCCGCTCGTTCCAGCGCAAGGGGATCCGCATCATTCCGGACTACCGGCCGACCGCCGACGACTTCGACATCACCGAGGGTGGCGTCCGGATGCGCGTGCGCAAGAGCGGCGCCCAAGAGGAGGTCATCGAGGCCGATGCGCTCTTCGTCGCGCTCGGTCGCGAGGGCAACATCGAGGACATCGGTCTCGAGGAACTCGGCGTGCGCACCAAGGACGGCTTCATCGTCACCGACGAGTACTTCCGGACCAACGTCGAGGGCGTGTACGCCATCGGCGACGTCCTCGGCATCCAGCAGCTCGCGCACACCGCCATGCACCAGGGGATCATCGCGGTCGAGCACATCGCTGGCGAAAAACCGATACCGCTCGACTACAACCGAGTGCCGGTGGTCACGTACTGCCATCCGGAGATCGCGAGCCTCGGCCTCACCGAGCGCGAAGCCAAGGAACAGGGCCGCTCGATCAAGGTCGGCAAGTTCCCCTTCCGCGCCAACGGGAAGTCGCTCATCGAGGGCGAGACGGACGGCTTCGTGAAGGTCATCGCCGACGCGGACACGAACGACATCATCGGCGTCCACATCATCGGCAACCACGCGACCGAACTGATCGCCGAAGCCGCCCTCGCCAAGCTGCTCGAAGCGACGCCGTGGGAGATCGGGCTCTCGGTCCATCCGCACCCGACCGTCTCGGAGGTGATCGGCGAGGCTGCGCTCGCGGTCGACAACCTGGCCATTCACATCTGAACGGCCCGGGCACGACGACACCGGCGATGAGCCGAGTCAGCAGGGTTGGTCTGGCCCTTTCACGGAGGAACGATTCGGATCTCGCCCGGGTCGATCGTTCGTGAGACAATAGCGGGTGGGTGGTCCGTGGACAGTCGGGGGCGAGCGCGATGACGGCGATCGTCGAAGTGTTCACGCAGCTCCTGGTTGTTTTCGTCGCTGCGAAGCTCGCTGGCGAGCTGTTTCTGCGCCTACGCCAGCCCGCGGTCATCGGCGAAATCCTCGCTGGTATTCTCATCGGCCCCTTCGCCCTCGGTCTCATCGGCAACCCGGGTCAGGAGATTCTCGCGCTCTTCCACGATGATCATGAGGCGGCCCAGGAGGGCATCTCGCTCGTCCTAGAGACGATCGCTGAACTCGGCGTCGTCGTGCTGCTCTTCTTCGTGGGGCTGGAAACCCGACTGTCCGACCTTCTCCGAGTCGGTCTCCGCTCGCTGCTCGTCGCCGTGCTCGGCGTCATCGGCCCCTTCCTCGGTGGCACGGCGCTCATGCTCGCACTCGGTTATCCGTCGATCGAGTCGATCTTCATCGGAACCGTGCTCGTCGCGACCAGCGTCGGTATCACTGCACGCGTACTCCGCGATGTCGGCGCGCTCGATTCTCGTGAGGCACGAATCATCCTCGGCGCTGCCGTGTTCGACGACATCATCGGCCTCCTCGTCCTGACTGTCGTTTCTGGCATTGCGGTTTCCGGTGAACTCGAGCTCACGAGGGTTCTGTGGATCTCCTTCCTCGCCCTCGGTTTCACAGCAGTCGTCGGTGGACTGGGGGCATACGCTGTCCGTCGCTGGTTCCCTCTCGTGACCGAACGTTTACACATCGAGCACGCACCGCTGGTCGTGGCGCTCGCCCTCATGCTGGCACTGTCCTCTCTAGCTGCCGCCATCGGTTTGGCACCGATCGTCGGCGCCTTCCTGGCCGGGATGGCGCTGGCCGAAGTGGCCGAGCGGTACCACTTGCACGAGCAGGCGCTGCCACTGTACGCGTTCCTCGTTCCGTTCTTCTTCGTCGTAACCGGTGCCCGTGTCGATCCACGGCTCTTCCTCCACACCGAGACGCTCTGGCTCGCACTCGCCGTGACGGCTGTGGCGGTGCTGACCAAGGCGCTCGGCGCCGCGCTCGGAACGCTCGGCTTTCCGTTCCGCTCCATGGCCGTTGTCGGGTTTGGCATGGTACCGCGCGGCGAGGTCGGCCTGATCGTCGCCTCCATCGGTCTCTCACTGGGCGTCGTCGAGCGCCCTCTGTTCTCGGTCGCCGTGGTCATGTCGATGCTCACCACACTCCTCACCCCGCCCCTGCTCGTCTGGCTCCTTCGTCCGCTGATTGCTGCCCGGCGCGCGGCGCTCGCGTCGTCCGTTCCGGTCACGAGTCACGAGGAGACAGGATGAGCGGATCGCTGCGGCATGCGCTCGCAGGATTCGTCGGCGCTCTGGCTTTCCTCGTCGCGATGGCAGTCGACCTGGCGCTGCTCCGGCGACGTACGAACGACTTGCTGCTGCTCGCCGGCCTCTTGCCGGGCGGTCGCCACTGCTGGCCGCTGGTCGGCCTGGTCATGCACCTGGCCAACGGCGGCAGCCTCGGCATCCTCTACGGCCGACTCCGTCATCGCTTGCCCGGGCCAGGTTGGCTCGCCGGTGCGCTGTTCGCACTCGCGGAGAACCTCGTCCTCTGGCCAGTCATCCTCGTGCTCGATCGCGTCCATCCGGAGATCCGCGCCGGACGGCTGGAGCGGTTCAACCAGCCGCTGCCGTTCCTCCAGGAGGTGTGGCGCCATGTCGCCTACGGTGTCACGCTCGGTCTCCTGGTCGACCGCTGGCAGCGCCACGAGAGCGAGCCGGCACGATGAGCCCGACGCCCCTCTTCCGGCCCATCCTGCTCGAACCGATCCTCGTCGAACGCCCCTGGGGAGACCAGCGCCTGGCTCGCCACCTCGGCAAGGCGCTCCCACCCGGTGCCCGCATCGGCGAGTCGTGGGAGACTGCCAACGAGGCTCGTGTCGCGGACGGGCCGCTGGCCGGGCTGACGCTCCGGGAACTGGTCACCCGCTTCGGCCCGGCGCTGCTCGGCGCGCGTGGCCTCGCCGCCAGCCAGCCGTTCGGCGACTTTCCCCTCTTGGTCAAGTTCATCGACGCCGACGACGTCCTTTCCGTCCAGGTGCACCCTGACGACGAGCAGGCCCAGCCACTGGGTCAACGCGGCAAGACCGAAGCCTGGTACATCCTGGCAGCGGAACCCGGTGCCGAACTCATCGTCGGCCTGACCGCACCGCTCGATCCCAGTACCGTCCGCACGCTCCTGGCCGAGCGGCGCTTGGCCGAGTACCTGGTTCGCCTGCCCGTGCAGGCCGGCGACACAGTGATCGTCCCAGCTGGCACGTTGCATGCGATCGGCCGCGGCATCCTGCTCTACGAGATCCAGGAACAATCGGACATTACCTACCGCTTCTACGATTGGGATCGTGTCGATGCCGCCGGACACGGTCGCCCGCTCCATATCGAGGAAGGGCTCGTCGTGCTCCGGCCGGAGCGACAGGCACGCCGGACTCAGCCGCTGGCGCTCGACGAGTGGCGGACGATCCTGACGGCCTGCCGCTATTTCCTGCTCGAGCGCTGGGTCGTCTCCGGTACGCGACAGCTCCCCGTTGCAGCTGAGCAGACCTTCCGGATCCTGAGCTGCATCGCCGGGCAGGTGACGCTCGGGACAGCGGGGACCGAATGGGTTTCCCTCCCGACCGGTGCGACCGCGCTCCTGCCAGCCGCGGTGCAGCAGGTCGAACTCACTGGTGACGGTACCCTCCTGGTCGCGAGCGTGCCCGATCTCGCCACCGACGTCGTCGCGCCACTCCGCGCGCGTGGCTACGACGCGGCCGCGATCCGGGAACTTGCCAGTTCTCCCAGCGATCTCGATTCGATCCTCCAGCGGCCAGTTGACTGACGATGAGTCAGCTGCCCTGCCGCGACCGGGACACTGCCTGGACGTGTCCAACAGTGCCGAACACACGGCTTGCTCCACGAAAGAAGATATGACATTGTATAGAAGAGGACAGAGGATCTCCAGGCGGCAACCACGAGCTCGAAGCGTTCGGCGATTTCGCACCGAGGGGTGGATACGATGACCCGGATCAGTCGCCGAAAGTTCCTCGCGACGATGACCTCGAGCGGTCTCCTCGTCGGTGGTGTGCTCTTCGCTTCCTGCAGCTCCGGCGTGACGCCGACGACTGCCCCACAAGCGACTGCACCGTCGGCCTCCGATGGCTCAGCTGCTTCGCCGACCGCTCCACCGCAGTCAACTGGCTCGACCTCTGGACTGCGCCGCTGGCGCTCGGGTCGACCGACCTACATCGGCTCGATGGCTGTTTTCATCGCCATGGAGAAAGGCTACTATCGCGAGGCCGGGGTCGAGTTGGAATTCGTACCGCTCCGGGCCGCCACGATGGCGGATGCCATTCCGTTCGTCGCCAATGGTGAAATCGAATCGTTCACCGGAGCGTTCACGAGCGCGCTCGTGAACGCTGTACGCAGCGGCATTGCCATTCGCGTCATCTGCAATATCAACAGTTACCTCCCTGGCTTCACCTATGTCGGATACGCGATCGCGAAGCCCCGCGCTGAGGCAGGCGATATTCGAACACTGGCCGATCTCAAGGGACGCTCGATCGCCGTTCCCAACACCGAGGGACTCGTCGCCTGGGAGGTCAACAAGGTGCTGAGCGGAGTGGGGCTCACGGTCGACGACGTGGAACTGGTCCGGATGAGCGGCAGCGATATGCCAGCCGCGTTGGCGAACGGCAGCGTCGATGTCGCTCGGCTCGGCGAGCCGTTCTTCACCGTCGCACTCCGCTTGGGCGCTGGCGTCAAACTCATCGCGGGAGACGAGGTGTACCAGCTCCTGCAGCGCGATGTCCCCTTCGGCCTCGTCGTTGCCTCCGAGCGAGCGATCGCTGACGAGGAAACGACCGTCGCCCTCCTGGCCGCGACCATGCGTGGTGCACGCTATTACAACCAGGCCATGCGTTCCGACGAGGGGAAGCGCGAGATGATCGAAATCGCCCAGAAGTACTTTCCGGCCGATGACCCGACGATCTACGAGGACATCATCTGGCCCGGAGTACCGGAAGATCTGAGCTTCGACGTATCCTTCCTCGACGAACTGCAAGCGTTCATGGTGTCGCGCGGCGAACTGGAAGAGGCTGTGCCGCACGAACAGCTCGTCAGCCTCTCTGCCCTCGAGAAGGCACGGACGCTTGTTTGACGGATCGTCGTGAAAATCGAAGAGCGAAAGGGCCCCACGATGCTGAAGATCGACGCGTTTTGCCATGTCCTCCCGCCGCGCTACCGGCAGGCATTGCTCGACGTTCTCGGCCCCTCGGCCGAAACACGTAATCCCTGGATCCATCGCCCGATCGCCCTGTATGACCTGGACGAGCGTTTCCGGCTGGTCGAGCCCTATGGGGACTACACGCAGATCATCTCGCTCGCTGCACCACCCCCGGAAACCCTCCTCCCGCCCGACCAGTGCATCGCCTTCGTACGCCTGGCGAACGAGGAGATGGCCGAGCTCGTCCAGCGCTTCCCTGATCGCTTCTTCGGCTTCGTCGCCTCGCTGCCGATGCACGACCCCGATGCTGCGATCCGTGAAGCCCAGTACGCGACACGCGAACTCGGTGCTGTCGGTGTCCAGATCTACACCAACGTGAACGGCTCCTCGCTCGACAACGAGCGATACCTGCCGCTCCTCGCTGACCTCGCCGAACGAAACGTACCGATCTGGGTACACCCCTGGCGAACGGCCGACGTCCCGGACTTCGCAGCTGAGCCGCGCTCGAGGTACCGTGCCTGGTGGACCTTCGGCTGGCCCTACGAGACGAGCATCTTCATGCATTGCATGGTCTTTTGGGGCCTGTTCGACCGTTTTCCCGGCATCAAGATCATCACCCACCACATGGGCGGCTTCGTTCCGTTCGCCGAAGGTCGCTTGCTCGTGCTCAGTGCACCCTCCGGCTACGTCGATCCCGCCGATGCAGCAGCACGGAACCAGTTGCGCCGACAACCGGCCGAGTACTTTCGCCTCTTTTATGCCGATACCGCACTGTTCGGTGCCGAAGCCGCGACCGACTGTGGCCTCCGTTACTTCGGCAGCTCTCAGGTTATCTTCGCAACCGACTTTCCTTTCGGCCTGGAGGGCGGCGCCTTCGTGCTGCGCGAGACACTCCGTATCCTGGAGAGCACCCCACTGTTGAGCGAGCTCGACCGTCACGCGGTCTTCCACACCAACATTCTGCGACTGATCGGGCGTACCGACGCGGTCACTTGATGCAGGTCCCGATGAACGGGCGGGGCGCTGGGCTCGAGCCCAGTGCCCCGGTCCTACGGAGCATGGATATCTCGCTCACTCCTCGGCCACGACGGGATTCTCGAGCGTGCCGATCCGTTCCACCGTCACGCGCACGACGTCACCTGGCCGCAGCAGTCGCTTGGGGTCACGCACGAAGCCGACACCGGCCGGCGTCCCCGTGGCGATCACGTCTCCCGGCTCCAGTGTCATGATCTGCGAGATATACGCGATCACTGTCGCCACACCGAAGATCATCTCGCGGGTATTCGACCGCTGCAGGACCTCGCCAGAGACCTCGCAGCTGATGTCCAGCGCCTGTGGATCAGGAATCTCGTCAACCGTCACGATCCAGGGACCGATCGGTGTCGAGCGATCGAACGTCTTACCCTGCATCCATTGCCGCCCGCGGAACTGGAAATCCCGCATCGAAACGTCGTTGAGGATCGTGTAGCCAGCGACATGCTCGAGCGCCCGTGCCTCGTCGATGTACCGGCCCGCCTTGCCTATCACGACGGCCAGTTCGGCCTCGTAGTCAACCTGCTGGCTGACGCGTGGCAACACGATCGGCTCGCCCGGACCGATGAGCGCATTGGCGAACTTGTTGAAGAGTTCCGGATACTGCGGGATGGGCGAGTTCGTCTCCTTGGCATGGTCAGCATAGTTCAGGCCGAGGCAGATGATCTTCCCTGGCCGCAGGAGCGGAGCACGCAGGCGCACCGCCGGTGCATCGGCTGCGACAGCCAGCCCTCGCGCTACCGCGCTCTCCTTGTCTTGCGCCAGCTGCTCCCGCGCGAAGGCGATCGCCTCGGCCGCCCGGCCCAGCCCGTCGCGCGCCAGCAGCAGCACCATGTCCGGCGGGCATTCCGCCTGTGCCCGACCGGTCGCATCCGTCACCCCCTGCCGACGCAGGAGTTCGGCATACGCTTGCGGGATATCGAGGATCCAGCCGTCCTCGATTGCGCCGACGCTCGTCCGACCCCGCTCGCTGTAGGTGACCAATCGCATGGCCCTTCCCTTCCGCGGTCTCACGTCCCGTCCCCGAAGCTCGCCGGTGGCGGCGCTTCCGTCCAGACATTAAAGACCGCGGAAAGCTCACCGCGCCAGATCCGCGGCCCCTCGAACCGGTTCGGCAACCGCGCCACGTCCGCCGTGATCTCGATCCGGTTTCCCGAGGGGTCGCGCACGTAGAGGAACGAATTGCCGCCTGGCCCGTGCCGCCCGACACCTGCCTCGATCCGCCAGCCGTAGCGACCCAACCGGTCGGCGAACCGCACCACCTCGCTCACTCCGTTCACCAGGAACGCGACGTGGTGCAACTTGTTCCCGACCGAGCCTTTCACGATCGCGATGTCGTGATGGTTCTCCCCGACCCGGATGAACGAGAACAGCCAGGGCTGGTCAGCGTTCTCGGGCAGCAGCAGGTCGGAGAAGGCGAACCCCAGTTGTTCCGTGTAAAAGCGCGTCGGCATCTCGACATCGTTCGCCAGGAACGTGATGTGGTTGATGTCGAGCGGCGCGTGCGCCGCTGCCGGGTTCCACTTCGTCGTGTGCGGATAGCTCGTCCGGCCGTCCCGCACGATCACCTCGAAGACCTGCTCGGTCGGCGTCGTGAGACGAAAGGCTGCTGCCATACCCGGCTCCGGATTCCGCTCGATCGCGGAGCAGGCGATGCCGCGTTCGCTGTAGCGCTGGTGCAACGCCTCCAGCTCCGCCACGCTCGCGACCGAGAAGGCCATATGGTCGAGTCCCACACCACCCGGCCGCAAACCGAGATCGAAATGCTCGTCCCCACCACAACCGAGATAGACCACCTCACCGTCGCGGGCCAGCTCGATCAAGCCGAGCAGGTCACAGTACCACCGCAGTGCTGCGTCCAGATCGCGAACGCGGATCACCGCGTGATCGAACGCCATCAATGTCATCGAACACCTCGCCTTTCAGACCCGTACCACCACTTTCCCGAAGGTGCGCCCTTCGGTCACCTCTGTCTGCGCCGCCGCCAGTTCCTCCAGCGGGAACACCCGATCGATCACCGGTACCACCTGCCCCCGCGCGACGCTCGCCACGAGCGCCTCCAGATCCCGCCGTTGCCCCGAGAGGTAGAAGAAGACCGTCGTCACGTTCCGGTAGAGCCACAACACATTGGTCTGCAGTTCGACGCCACTCGAACGACCACACACCGCGACCCGCGCGCCGCGGTCGAGCAGTTCCGGAAGGTGGGCCCAGGTGACCGTGCCGAGCGTATCGAACACCACCGTCGCCCGCCCGCCCAGAAGCTCGCGCACCCGGGCTGTCCATGCCTCGTCGCCGAGCGACACCGCGCCGTCGGCGTACTCCGCGAGCCGCTCCAGCTTCCAGGCACTGCGCCCCACGCCCACCACCCGCGCCCCACGCGCCCGGGCGATCTGTACCGCTGCCAGGCCCGTCGCGCTGGTCGCTCCCATCACGACTACCCGATCCACCGGCCCGACCGCTGCCCGGTTGACCAACCCGTGCCAGGCCGTAACGTACGAAACCGGTAGACAGGTCGCCTGTTCGAACGACACCGCGTCCGGCAGCGGCACCACGTTGCGTTCCGGCACCACCACGTATTCGCCATAACCGCCCCAACGCTGGATACCGAGCAACTGATAGTCGAGGCACGTGTTTTCCGGTTGCCTGGCCATGCAATTGGCGCACTGCCCGCAGGTTACGAACGTGAAGACGACCACTCGCTCGCCCGCTCGGACGCTCGTGACACCGGAGCCGACAGCGTCGACCACACCAGCCGCATCGGCCCCGCCGACGTGCGGAAACGGGAAGTCGGGGCCGGCGAAGCCGAACCCCGTCTGCCGGAACTCGATGTCGAGCCGGTTGACCGACGCTGCGTGTACCCGCACCCGCACCTCGCCCGGACCCGGGTCGGGCGTCGGCACCTCGGCCAGCTCCAGCACATCCGGACCGCCGAAGGCCCGCAGCACCATCGCACGCATCGTCGTTCCCTCAGGCCTGCGCCTGCTCGGCCAGCTTGCGCGCCCGCGCCTCGAGCAGATAGTCGCGCGACGCCTCGACCAGCCGCCGAGCTCGCTCCCAGTCGGCCAGGAGCTTCCCGTCCCGCTTGACGAAGCGCCCATCGACCAGCACCGTCTCCACATTGGAGACGTCGGCACCGACCACCACGGCCGCCACCGCGTCGATCAACGGTGCCAGGTTGACCGCTGTCGTATCGATCACCACCACGTCGGCCTTCTTGCCGGGGGTCAGCGAACCGAGCTGGTCTTCTTTCAGAATGACATGTGCTCCGTTGATCGTCGCCATCTTCAGGATGTCACGCGCCGTGAGTACGTCCTTGCTCACCGGCTCCGGCTGATCCCAGGCTGCCTCGTGCAGGCGCGCCCGCTCGCAGGCGAAGGCGCAACGCATCTGCGTGAACATGTCGCCCGGGACGGTCGTGACCACGTCGATGCTCAGACTCGGCCGCAGGCCGTACTGTATCGCCTTGAGGAAGGGCGGCCACCCGTGCCCCATCTGCATCTCCACCTGTGGCGCGATCGAGATCTTGCCCTGGCTGTCGGCCACGAGCTGCCATTCGCGGTCGGTGAAGTGACAGCAGTGAATGTAGGTCGTGTCCGGGTAGAGCAACCCGAGCCGATCCAGCCACTCCACCATCTGCCAGCGCCCGGCCAATCGCCCCATGGCGACGTGGATCGTGATCTGCAAGCCGAGGTCACGCGCGATCGCCCATTCCTGGCGCACGACGTCGTCGGTACAGAAGCCCGGCCCGCGCGTCGCCATCGCCATGGTGATCAGCCCGTCGTCGCTGTTGAAGTAGGTCGTGCGGACGCGCTCGATATCTTCCCTCGGCATCACGATCGTGCTGTTGAACCAGCAGGCCTGGAGCGACGTGTTCGGCGGGCCGTACGCGTAGACGGCACGGATACCAGCATCCTTGAGCCCCTGAATCGCCGCATCCGGATGTTCTGGCGTATTGTTGATGTGCGACCAGTCGACCAGTGTCGTGATGCCCGCATTCAGGCACTCGAGCGCACCGGCCAGGTTGCTGGCGTAGACGTCCTCCGGACGATAGAGCGGTGCGAACGTATCGAGCACCTCGACGAAATAGTCCTCCAGCGTCGCGTCCGGCGCGCAGCCACGGATCGCTGTCTCCCACGTGTGCCGGTGCGTGTCGATGAACCCCGGTAGCACGACTTTGCCGGTAGCGTCCACGACCTCGGCATCGGCCGCCGCGATCTCCCGCCCGACCTGGACGATCCGGTTCCCCTCGATCAGGACATCCCCGTTCGGGATATCACCCAGGGCGTCGTCCATCGTGATGACATACCCGTTCCGGATGAGCACACGATCCGGCATGGCAGCACCTCCCGGCTCCTGCGCACGAACACACGCACGGCGAGCACGCACCGCGCTGCAGAGTCGATTCGTGGATTTCGCATCCAGACTAGTAGGAAAAGCTGGTGGTGTCAAGAGCTAAAGCGAAGGTCAGCGGAAGAGCAGCAAGCCTGGAAACGCTGGACGGGGACGTCGGCGCCCCCGTCCAGGTCGCTGCCGATCGCTAGCCTTACGAGCAGCCGTGCTCATCGACTCCTTGTCACTGCACGGACGACCAACACGACGATCACCGCGCCGATCGTCGCCACGACGATGCTCCCGATCAGCCCCGCGCTCCCACTGATGCCGAGGAGCGAGAAGAGGAGACCCCCGATGAAGGCACCGATCAGGCCGAGAACTAGATCCCCGACGAGCCCGCGATCGGTCCCCGTTAGCTTGCCGGCCAGCCAGCCGGCGACCAGCCCCACGATGATCCAGCCGATGATACCCCCTGGATTGAGTTCCATCTCTACCCTTCCCTTCCGCCTCTCGGCGCCCCGGCAGCGATGCGAGGACGATACCGAACAGACAGACCATTGTGCAACCACAGTGTTTCGATCCTCTCGCTACCCGAGCCCGCACTGCACCACCGGCGTCTCGGTCCCTTCCCCACCTACCGACAACTCTTGACAACGAAGGTTGACCTGGTTAGTCTCCGCTGGACGAGTCCGATCGGAGCGGTTCCGTGAACGAGTTCCAAACGCTTGTCGTCGCTGCGCTCCTGCACGACCTGGGCAAGCTCTGGCAGCGAACCGGCCAGCGCCACAGCGACCGCTACGCTGGCTACGGTCCGGACCTCTACGGACGCAACGGTGCGCACGCCAAGTGGAGCGCCGATGCGGTCGAACGGTGGCTGCCCGGGTGGTCCGGCGCAGCCGAGGCCATCCTCAGGCACCATAACCCCCGCGACCGACTCGCTGGACTCGTCGCGTTGGCCGACAGGCTCTCGGCTGCTGAGCGCGACGATGCCGAGTCGGACCAATCAGCCACACCGCGCGGCGGTGGGCAACTCTGGGCTGCGACGCGCACCGGCCAGCGCCAGTTGCGCAGTATCTTCACGCGTCTCCAGCTCGCCGGTGCCCCCGCCCCCTCACCGGCCTACTGGCCGCTGGCACCGCTGGCACTCGAGCCGACCGTGCTCTTCCCCAACGAGCGGCCGGTCGACGAGGCGAACGAGCGGCAGGCGTACGAGAACCTGTGGCAGCGTCTGGTCGACGATCTCCAGTCGCTCCCCTCGACGCTCGACTTCGACGCCCGCCTGACCACCGTGCTCCATCTCCTCCACCGGTACGCCTGGAGCGTCCCGTCGGCCTACTACCAGCAGAACGTCGCCGATATCTCGTTGTACGACCACCTCCGGACCACTGCGGCGATCGCCGCGGCACTCGACCGCTCCGGTCTCGACGACGAAACGCTCGCCGCACTCCTCGAGCGCCGGTCGCCGCACTGGGACACTCCGCGCCTAGCGCTGCTCGCAGCCGACGTCACCGGGATCCAGCGATTCCTCTACACGCTCACCGCTGCACGCGCCGCACGCAGCCTGCGCGGTCGATCCTTTTTTCTTGCAGCTCGTCACCGAAGCGGTCGGCCGCTGGCTCCTCCGCCGCCTCGAGTTGCCGCTCGTCAACCTGCTCTACGCTGGCGGCGGTCGCTGCTACCTCCTCGCCCAGCTGCCGAGCGACGACCAGCTCGCCACGCTCCGCCGCGACCTCGACCGGATCCTCCTCGCCACGACCGACGGCGAGCTGTACCTGGCACTGGCCTGCCAGCCGCTCACCTGTGCCGATCTCACCGAATCGGACCGTTTCCGCAGGGCATGGAACCAGCTGCACGCTGTTCTCCAGGAGGCCAAGGCACGCAAGTTCGCCGCGCTCGACCCGGACGAGTTGGCCGATCGCCTGTTCGCCCCGCGCGGTGCGGGCGGTCCCGAACCGCCTTGCGTGATCTGCCGCCACGAGGATCCCCGAGCGCGTCGCGAGGACGACGAGCGTATCTGTCGCCGCTGCGACTCCTTCATCGACCTCGGTACCCGCCTGCGTCGCGCTCGCTGGCTCTTCCTCCGCGCGATCGAGCCGGTTCTGCCGGACACGCTCGACGGCTCGCACTACCAGACGACGCTCCAGGCACTCGGCCTCGAACTCCATCTCGCCGAGACGGACGACGAGCTGAGAGCCTTCGCCCAGCGCGGACCGGGAACGCTGCTCCGGATCGACGACACCGACTTCCTGACTGGCCCCGCCCTCGACGTCGCCGAGGCCAGCGGCACGATCGGGCTGGGCTTCGCCTTCCTCGCCAACGTGGTGCCGCTCGACCCCGACGGCTCGGTCACCGAGTTCGCGACGATCGCGACCTCCGGTGCGGGAGCGAGCGGACTCGGCATGCTGCGGATGGACGTGGACGACCTCGGTCGGCTCTTCGCCGAGGGGCTGGGCCAGCACCTCTCCCTCTCGCGGCTGGCCAGTCTGTCGAGTGGCCTCCGGCTCTTCTTCGAAGGCTGGCTGGCCGAACTCGCCCGGCACGCGAACAAGAACAAGACGCAGCGGCCGGTCTACCTCGTCTATGCTGGTGGCGATGACGTCTTCGCTGTCGGGCACTGGCACACGATCGCCAGCTTCGCCCGCACGATCCGCGACGACTTCCACCGCTTCACGCACGACAACCCGTCGCTCCACCTCTCGGCCGGGATCGCCGTCGTCCCCGAGCACGCTCCGCTCTACCAGGCAGCCGAGGAAGCCAAAGCAGCGCTCGAAGCAGCCAAGCTGCGGAGCGAGGACGGTCGTGTGGTCAAGAATGCCGTCACCTTCCTCGGCCGCACCCTCGATTGGTCGCGCTTCCGGGACGTCGCCACGCGGGTCGAGCAGCTCGCCCACTTCGTCGAACGCGGAGAAGTGCCCCGCTCGTTCCTCCACGGGCTAGCTGCGATCGGCCGGCTCTACGAGGAAGCCCGCGACGAAGCGCGGCGGCGCGGCACGCTCCGTCCCGGCCAGCTCGTCTACGGGCGCTGGTTGTGGCTCGCCGCCTACTTCCTCACCCGGGCCACCGAGCGGCTGCCGGAACACTCGGACGCCCGCGCGTGGATCCAACGTCTCCGCGAGGAGATCCGACATCCCGACGTCATCGAGACGCTCTGGCTGACTGCCCGCTGGACCGAACTCGCCACGCGAAAGGAGGAGAAGGGATGAGCCAGCAACGTCGGTCAGTCCAGCAAGACCCGCGCTTCCGACCACCGTCGAATGACGAACTGCAGAAGATCATCGTCGAGGGAGACGTCGAAACACTCATATCGGTAGCTGACCGTTTAGGCTGCGACCTCGCCAACAACCGGCTCACGACCAGCCAAATACGCGCCATCTTCTCGCGCGTCCGTGAACTCGAGTCTCGCGTACGACACCGGGCGACTTCCCAGCTGCCGGACGAGGTACGGGCCGAACTGCTGCTGCTCCGGCCGAAGCTCGCTTACCAAGCAGCTCGGTTCCGACAACAGAACAACCAGAACAGTCCGGTGGACCTCCTTCGAAAGGCCTTGGACCCCGCCATCCAACTCGTCGGCACGGACCCGCAGCGCTTCACGCGGTTCGTTCAGTATTTCGAGGCAATTCTCGCTTACCATCGTTTCTACGGTGGACGAGAGTCGTAGTTGACCCCGTGCTTGCCGGAAGGTGGTGCGCCAGTGAGTGGGAATGCACGCCGTGTTCGAATGCAAGCGCACATTCTTCTGACAGCTGACATACACGTCCTCACCGGCCTCCGCATCGGAGGTGCGAGCGGCGGCCTGGCTATCGGCGCCCTCGATAATCCGGTCATCCGCGACTCGTTAACCGGACAACCGTACATTCCCGGCTCATCGCTCAAGGGAAAGTTGCGATCGCTCACAGAGCGCTTGTTCGGCTTGCCGCTGACACAACCGATCAAGCGTAGCCACCCGGTTGTCGAAATCCATGTCTGCAAGGCTCAAGGAGACGGGAACCCCGATTACGTCGAGTGCCCTGTCTGTCCGGTCTTCGGTGTACCAGGGGACCACTATCCGACCGCCCCGACGCGGCTGATCGTTCGGGATACATTTTTACAACCTTCGAGTGCCGAGCAGCTCCGCAGCATGCCGACGGATACGCTCTATGCGGAAATCAAGTGGGAGGCCGCGATCGACCGCGTTACCTCCGCTGCGTCACCGCGCCAGATCGAGCGCGTTCCCGCGGGAGCAGTCTTCGGCCCGTGCGAACTCGTCTACACCGTCTACGAGCCCCGCGACGTCGACCGTTTCTGGACGGTCGTCCGCGCCCTCGCGCTCCTCGAGGACGACTACCTGGGGAGCTACGGCTCGCGCGGCAGCGGCAAGGTCCGCTTCGAGAACCTGACGCTCACCGTCCGCCCGCGCGCAGTACGATCAGCCGGCAGCTCAGCTCCCCCAGCGGACGTTCGACTCGGTCGATGCGCTGCTCGCGGCACGCGACGAGGTGCTCGCCTGGTTGCGCGAGGCAGCCGGTCTCGCGGGACAGACAGGATGACCCGATGGCAACGGTGACGACCTACCTCCTCCGTTTCCGCGGACCGCTCCACGTCGCCGAACGGGGTGTCGGCATCGAGGAGACGGCCGAGTTCGTCCACTCGGACACGCTCTTCAGCGCGCTCTGCTCGGTGGTCCGTCTCGGTTGGGGAGAGAGCGAGCTGGAGCGCTTCCTCGCGCCCTTCCGAGCTGGCGAGCCGCCGTTCCTCGTCTCCAGCGCGTTCCCGTTCGCTGGCCCCGTCCGCTTCCTGCCCAAACCGCAGCTGGCGCTGCCCAGCCCGCCGCCCGATGACGCACGCAAGCGGCTGCGCCAGACCCGCTGGGTCTCCTTCGGCCTGTTCCAGGCCTGGCTCAGCGGCCAGCTGCCCGGCGACGCTTTCACACCGGAGGCCTTCCTCCCCGCTGTCGCAGCCTGGCTTCTCCCCAGCGAGCGCCGTGCCCTTCCCCGCAGCTTCACCCGTGACGGCATCCCACTCTGGGTCCGCGACGTCGTCCCGCGCGTCGCCATCGACCGCGTCACCAGTGCCTCGCAAGTGTTCCGCTCGGGCCGGCTCCGCTTCGGACCGGAGAGCGGTCTCTTCGTCCTCGTCGAATGGCGCGACGCGAGCTGGCGTCCGCTCGTCGAGACGGCGCTCGCTGAACTCGGGCAGCTGGGACTGGGCGGCTTGCGCTCGACCGGCCACGGCCAGTTCACCCTCGAGCCCGGCGAGGAGATCGACGTCCCGGAACAGGAACAGCCGGTTGGCCTGGTGACGCTCTCCCTCTACGCTCCCACCCGGCACGAACTCGCGGCCGGAGTCCTGGGTCCGGCTGCTCGGTACGACCTCGTCCTGCGCGGCGGCTGGATCGCCTCGCCCGACGGATCGAGCTACCGGCGCCGCGAGCTCCGCATGATCAGCGAAGGTTCGCTCGTCGCCCAGCCACCGGGCACGACCGTCCGCGGCCACCTCGTCGACGTCACACCGGAGGTCATGCGCACCGTGCATCCAGTCTATCGCTACGGGTTCGCCTTCGCCGTGCCGGTCGGACCGAAGGAGTAGCGCGATGTCGCGACCAGCCTCCACTCGCCCACACCTGGAACTCCGCTCCTACCAGCTCGAACTCGAGGTGCTTTCCCCGCTCCACGTCGGTGCCGGCGGACCACCGCTCGTCGGCGGCTACGACGTGGTCGCCGATACCGACCGGGGACGCTTCTACCTCATCGACGTCGAGCGCCTCATCGCCGAGCGAATGACCGAGGAGCGGATCCTCCGCGGCGAGGATCCCCGCGTCGACAACCTGATCGCCCCGGCCGAATGTCCCCAGTACGCCCGAGCGATCCTACCCGGTCCGCGCGGCGAGGACGTCGCCAGCCAGACCCGGCAGCACTGGACCCTGCTCCCCTTCGAACGCGACGCACGCGGTAACCCCTATCTCCCCGGCAGCAGCCTCAAGGGCGCGCTGCGCACCGCGCTCGCCTACGCGTTCCTCCGCGACCAGCTGCGCCGGCTCGCTGGGCAGGAGGGGAAGGCCAGGTTCGCCGACACTGCCGTCGGGCAGGCTCTGCTGGCCCAGTTCTCCGCGGGAAACCTCCGTCGCGAGCAGTTCGCCCGCCCGCTCGAGACGCGTCTCTTCCAGCAGAGCGAGGGGTTCGACCCCACTCACGACCTCTTGCGCGCCGTCCGGCCCGCCGACTCCGCCCCGCTCCCACCCGACGCGACCGTCGTCGAGCAGGTAGGGATCTACCGGCTGACCGGCGGGAGTTTGCAGCTCGTCAGCCCGAAGCACCGCTGGCTGGTCGAGGCACTGCCCGAGGGGACGAGACTCCAGCTCCGGCTCGACCTCGACTTCGGCCCCTTCGGCGTCGAGCGAGGGCTTCCCGAGCGGGCACGCCAGTATGTCGAGATCGAGCAGCTCTTCCGCGCCTGCCGTAATTTCGCCCGGGGATTGGTGCGGGTCGAGCTCAAACTCGAGCGGCAAACACCAAGCCCCATCACCGCCTTCTACCGCGAGCTCGCGAAACGCATCGAGGCGGCTGCCCACGCCGCGACGCCGGAGACCTACCTCCAGCTCGGCTGGGGGACCGGCTGGCGCGCCAAGACGATCGGCCCGCTCCTCGAACTCTCCGACATTGAGGACGGCGAAGAAGTGCTGGGCACGCTCATCAAGGAACTGCGGCTGGGACGCGGCGCGCAAGGGCTCCCCTTTCCGCGCACCCGGCGGTTCGTTGAACGCAATGGTCGCGCCAGCCTGCCGCTGGGCTGGGTTCGCCTCCGCGTCCTCGCCGCTGGAGGAGGATGACCATGCCGCAACACCACGTCCTCCTGTTCACCACCCTGGGCCATCGTGACATCGAGTGGGACGGCCAGCGCCTGCCGGACGACCGTTTCCGCAGCGTATGCCGCGAGCTGCACGAGCAGGTAAAGGCCGACCCCGCCACTTGGGATCGTCTCGCGTTTCCTGTCCTCTCGGTCGTGCTCGACTGGATCGTCAGGCGCACGCGCCAGCGTCTCCGGCGCTCGGACGATGCGGCGCGCAAAGCCCTCCACCTCACCTTCTATCTCGTCGCCACCAGCCAGGCCGACCCCCGCTTCGCCGAGACTGACACTGAACCACTGGGGAAACTCGTCGAAGACTGGCTCGTGCGTCAGCGTGACCGGTTCGGCGGCCTAGCGGTCAAGTCGTGGCGCTTCCAGGGGAATCCAGCAGCGTTCGACGAAACGCTCGCCTTTTTCCGGGCGCGGCTGGCGAGCGTCCCGTCGATCGCGGCTGGGGGCGACGTGGTCGTCAACGCGACGAGCGGCACGCCTGCGCTGATTTTCGGCCTGCTCGTCGGGCTCGAGCCTGCTTTGCCCGAGACCACCCACGTGATCGTCGTTCCACCGGGCGCCGAGCGGCCCCTCCCCTTCGCGCTCCTGCCCGAGCTCCGTCGTCTCCAGCTCCTCCGCGACGCCCGTACCGCCTTGCTCCGCTGGGAACCAGCACTCGCCGCCACGTTCCTCGCCGATGCGCAGGCCCCGCCAGCGTTGGTCACGTTCACCCGCGCGCTCGCCGAGCGATTGGCATTCGACTTCTCCGCTGCGCTCTCCCTGGTCGACGAGGTCATCGCCACCTCGACCGGCCAGCTGCGCAAGCTGGTAGCTCAGGTCCAGGCCGAGCTGCTGGAGCTGGAGCGAGCGGCCGCCCGCGCTCTCGCCGCGCGCGAACCGCTACCCGACGTCTATCCGCTGCTCCTCCGCGAGGTGTGGCAGAGCGCTCGCATCGTCTGGGAGCAGGAACACTACGCCGACTTCCTGGCCCGCCTCTTCCGGCTGGAAGAGGGTGCGCTCCGCTGGGCCGTCGAGCGGTTCCTCGGCATCCCGACCGGAGTCGAGTTTGGGCACGGCGGTCGAGCGTTTGCCCTCACACGGTACCGGGAAGCACTCCGCAACGATGTCGCTCTCCGCACGCTCGCCGAACGACACCGGATCGACCCGGACCGACCGCCCGATCGTCACGCGCTGCGCGCCCTGCTCCAGCACCCGAGCCTCGGGCAGGAAGCGACCGTCCGTGAGCTCCTCACAGCGAGCAACCAGGTCGCGGCGCTCACCCCACTGCGCAACGCGAGCGTCGTCGGCCACGGCTTCGCGCCCGTCTCGGCCGCCGCTCTCGACCAGAAGCTGGCCGAGGCGGGTACGCGGGCCGATCCGCTCCTGCTCCTCGACCAGCTGACGCGGGCAGTCGGCATCGAAACCACCAGCCTGCCGGCCGAACCGTGGCGACAGGGCATCCTGCACGAGATCGAACGGGTCGAGCGTGCCGCACGCGGCACGTGACCCCTTGTGCTCCCGCATGAGAAACTGCTAGGCTGGACACGGCTGGTCCCCGTGCCTGCCGGGAAGCTGGGAGAGTCCCCTCACCCGACGACCCACGGGAGTTGCGAGAACGATGACGACGCTCGTCTGCTGCGTCGGCAACAGCGACCTCACCCTGGACGGCCAGTACCTCGCTGTCCGCAACCCGGCCGGGGCGGCTCCCTCGTTCCGCGCCGCGACCGAGCAGCTCCTGACGCAGGCCGCGGACGCGCTCGACCGCCTCGACGCTCCCGTACTCCGTCCCCTCCTCGACTGGGCGATCGCCCGTCTGCGCCCGCAGCCGCAGGCCCTCCACGTCGTCCTGCTCGCGACCGACCAGGACCCACCGCACCCGCAGGATACGGTCTTCGCGGCTCGCCTCCTGGAACGCTGGCTCGAGCACCGCTACGCCGCACGTGCCCACCTGACGGTCCACCTCCGGAACCTCCACGGTAACCCGACCGACTACGACGCCATGTACCGTGCCGTCGGTGACGTGCTGCGTGAGCTTGCCGGCTCCGCGTTGCCGCGGCCGATCGTCGTCTCGCTCACCGCTGGGACGCCGGCCGTCACCTTCGCGCTCACGGTCCATGCCGTCGACCGGTTCGGCAGCCACTGTAGCTTCGTGTACCTCCCGCGGGGGAGCGAGACACCGCAGGAGTTGCAGGTGCGGCGGTGGCTGCAGCGTTCGGCCCTGCTCGCGGACGCGCGGCGGGAACTCGAGCGCGGTGAGTTCGGTCGGGCCGCCCTCCTGCTCCAACAGGCTGGCGTCCCGCGCGCCGTCTGGCAGCTGGCCCAGGCCGGCGATCACCGTCTCGCCTATCACTTCGACGAGGCCCGATCGAGCGCTCGCCAGGCGCTGCGCGACCCGCGCACCCGGCCGCTCGCCCAGGAGTTCCTCCGCGAGCTCGAGGAACTCGCCACTGCCCAGCGGACGCTCGTCGAGCGGGGTGGGCAGGAGCCCATTCCCCGCGCCTGCGAGCCCCTGCTCGCCGAGATGGTCGCCAACCTGCGGCTCGTCTGGCAGCAGGGCCGCGAGGCCGACTTCCTCGCCCGTCTCTACCGCTTCCACGAGATGATGCTCCGCTGGCTGGTCGAGGAGCAGCTCGGCGCGCCGGTCCACACCGCCAGCGGCGAAGCGACTCCCGCCTTCCGCCGCTGGTGGCAGGCGCGCCCCGAACTGCACCGCCAGGCGGCAGCGCGCAACCTCAACCCCGACCGCATCACCCGCCCCTTGCTCGACTTCCTCCTCGCCAGCGTGCCAGCCGTGCGGCGCGACCGCGAGATCCTGCAGCAGCTCAACCGGCTCACCCAGTTCCGCAGCCAGACGTTCGTCGGGCACGGCTTCCTCGGTGTCCGCCGCGACGATATCCTGGCACTGTACCGTGAGCGCGCTGGGCCCCACGCCGACCCGATGGAGGACATCGAGCACCTCGCCCACCGGCTGCAGCTCGGCGCGCAGGCCAGCTGGCCCGAGCGCCTGCGCGATGCCCTCCTCGAGTTGCTCGCCAGCTGGGAGCAGGAACGCCACGAGACGTGACGGGAGGCTCCGATGCCGGTCGCGCTCGTCTACCCGCTCTCTCCCGAGCGTGATGCGCTGCTGCCGCCCTTCCTCGGCCGGGCAGCCCATGCCGCCTTGCTGCGGGCAGTCGCCGCGGTCGACCCGGCAGCTGCCAGCCGGTTGCACGATGCGCCCGGTCCACGCCCGTTCACCGTCACCGTCCTGGAGGAGGGGGTCCGCGCTGGCCGCCGCGAGACGGCAGCGCGCGCCGGCGTACCGTTGCACCTCCGCCTCACCCTGCTCGACGACACGCTCGAGCCGCTCGTCAGGCAAGCGCTGGTACCCGGTGCAGCCTTCCAGCTCGGCCCGCTCACCCTCCGCCTCGGCGAGCCAGTCGAGCACCCCGAGGCCGGTCGCGCTGGGTACGACGAGCTGGTCGCCTCGCTCGAGCCGGCCCAGCGCAGCCCGGTACGGCTCCGCCTGCGTTTCCGCTCGCCGGCGAGCTTCCACCAGGGAACGCACCACCTGCCGCTCCCGTTGCCGCAGCTCGTGTTCGGCAGCCTGGCCGAGCGCTGGAACGCCTTCGCGCCCGTGCACCTGGCGCCGGAGATCGTGCGGGAGTTCGAGCGCGTCTGGATCGGCGCCTACCGGCTCGAGACACGGCTGGTCGATACCGGCCAGGGCAAGGTCGTCGGCTTCCTCGGCTGGTGCGAGTACCGGAGCGAGGGGGTCGAGCCCCCGGTGCAGGCCGCGCTGCTCGCGCTGGCCGAGTTCGCACGCTTCGCTGGTGTCGGTCACAAAGCTGCGATGGGCCTCGGCCAGGCCGAGCGCATCGCGGTCGGGCGCAGCCAGCCGGAGCGTCCGCCGGCAGCGTGACGCACGACCGGTTCCCGGTGCGCGCTCCGTTGCAACCGCGCTTGAGCAGGTCGGGCTACCGGGCGACGCAGCGCGGGACCAGGAAGGCAAGACGGATACGCGCGAGCAGGACGCTGTGTCGCGGGTGCGATCCGGACGAGACCGCGGAGGGAGTTCCCATGCTGGTGGTGATCTGCTATGATATCGTTGACGACAGCAAGCGGACGCGCCTTTACAAGTGGCTGCAGGGATACGGGACACCAGTCCAGCGCTCGGTATTCGAGTGCGACCTGCGGGCGAACGAGCTGGACCGGGTGCGGCGCTACCTGCGCCGGATCGCCGACCCCCGCGCTGACGGGGTGCGCGTCTACACGCTGTGCGAAGCCTGCTCGCGCCGGGTCGAGATCGTCGCCGGGACACCGCGTGAGGTTCCACCGGACTTCCTGATCGTGTGACGACCAGCTCGTCCGAACATATGCTCCTAGCCCGAAAGTACTAGGCGCGTAGCCCGAAAGTCAGGGGTCGGTCGCAATGTGCTCAATCCCCTTCAGGGGATTGCAACCTCGCCTGGCGAGGTCGAGAAGCCATGGCCATCCGGTCATGGCGTCGCAATGTGCTCAATCCCCTTCAGGGGA
>Ga0066871_100341_pt1 | contig 32669 bp, 25 predicted proteins | sample CeladaPassage60B_FD_62209 | JGI IMG/M metagenome (GOLD analysis project Ga0066871, IMG submission 62209) | Cellulose-adapted microbial communities from the Joint BioEnergy Institute, USA - Passage3 60B | ecosystem: Engineered > Bioreactor > Continuous culture > Unclassified | place: USA...
CGAAAAAATCGGCCTTTTTGAGGGCAAACAGGCCGGTTCCAACGAGCCCCGTAACAATGGGGTCTGAAGACCTGACCCGATGAAAAGGGGATTACGACGTGCGTCGCGGTGACCGCTCACCGCGACACGCAACGGCCCGTCTGAAGACCTGACCCGATGAAAAGGGGATTACGACCGTTCTCCGGGTCACGTGCAGATACACGTTACCCATCTGGGTCTGAAGACCTGACCCGATGAAAAGGGGATTACGACCTGGGAGGAGTACGCCGCCACGCTTCCCAAAGAGGTAGAAATTCGTCTGAAGACCTGACCCGATGAAAAGGGGATTACGACTAATGTAAGGCATCAACTCGTTCAAAAACGGCCGATAAATAATCGCGCGTCTGAAGACCTGACCCGATGAAAAGGGGATTACGACACTGGCTTCAAGGAGCAGTTCGCCAATCAGATCGTGTCTGAAGACCTGACCCGATGAAAAGGGGATTACGACCTGTCTCCCTCACAATGTTGTAGGGCAAGTTCTTATGTCTGAAGACCTGACCCGATGAAAAGGGGATTACGACTTGGATAGGATCGGAACCGCTCAAAACGAAAATGGACGATTTTGTCTGAAGACCTGACCCGATGAAAAGGGGATTACGACCGTCTGGATCGACGCTGTCGTGAACGATAAGACTATCCAGTCTGAAGACCTGACCCGATGAAAAGGGGATTACGACGGTTAAAGATATGTTCAACAGCCCGCCGCCGTTCAAAAAGAAGTCTGAAGACCTGACCCGATGAAAAGGGGATTACGACGAGGGACGTCGCCATTCATGAGTCGAGGGTTGACAACAGCTGAAGTTTGAGGTATCATTCATGAAACTTTATGATATTCTGTGGAATTATGAAGCTGTCCGATTGGGCCAGCAAGCACGGCGTCTCTTACAAGACGGCGTAGGACTTGTGACCGTATGGGCTGGCCCACCTGACGGGCCCTACCGCGAGTTCCGCGGGAAGTGACGCCTGTGGAGACTCCTCTGACGGCGGAACCCTCCGAGTCATGGGTCGAGGAAGCAGGAAGAAGTCCGGGAATAAAATTCCATGGATTTCGGAACGGCACGTGTCTCTGGATCCGAGTTGATAAAGCATGGCGGTTTGGGTCTGACGCGAGGCGCCTTTCAAGTGGTCGTTGGCCTTGTGTAAAGAGGTGGTGCTGCGCAAACGACTTCTTACACAAGGTTCTGGTCTCTATGCGGCTTTGAGCGTCAGACAGGCAAGATTGGCACTTCAGGAGGGACGGACACAACCCGGGCAGGGGAACGCTGCACGAGCTTGGCTCGAATGCGCCCGTCAGACGAAAAGCCGGCCCATCGGGTTGGATCAGGTGGGCGTTTGTCCGGCCCCATAGTGGTGGCGGCCCGGGCGCTGCCTGCTCGCCTAGTAGGCTGCGGGAATTGTCCCGGCCAGCAGGGGCACCGCATGGTAGATTGGGAAAGGCGAATTTCCTGGCGGCTCTGAAAGAGAACTTTTTTGCAATTTATCCCCTGGAAAAGTCGGGAAAATGATTCGTAGGTGGTGGTTTTCCCGATGGTGTGTATTGTCCGAGCAAGAAGCTGGGAAAGCCTGCGAAGAGCGCTGCGCATGTCCATTGCTGAGAAGTTTGCGCCCGCGTATCTGGTGCTTCCTGATAGGCGACTGCATCATGATGTGCTTCGAGGTGGAATGCGCACGCTTTGAAAGCGGCAAGCTTTCCCGCTGGTTGGAAAATCGGAAGCGCTGGCTGCAGCACCTTATGTCCGGAGAGGAACCCATGCGCTTGAATCTGGAATTTCTGGGATAGGCCCCGTTTGGCTTGAACGCGTGGCCCGGGAGCTGCGGAAATACCGAGGGGTGACCGAAGAGCAACTGGCCACGAATATCAGTCTGTGTTGGACGGCGGAGCGCGGCCTGCTGGCCGGGCTTGTGCTTGTGTTTCAAACCGCCGAACACATTTTAGCCCGAGCCTCTGGGTTGCTGGCTAAACTCTGTAATGGATACAGGGGCAAACTGAAGAGTATCGCCCTGGACACCTTGTGTAAGAAAGGTATACCAGTGCATTTCTGATCTTACACAAGGAGCCGTTGTGATCTTCTGGAGTCACGGGCTTTCCGTGTGCACGGGCAACAAACAGCGAGGGCAAAAGCGGTGAACTGCTTTCACAGGCTTGCCAGGTTAAGCTTGTGTGTTTTGTCAGCCGGCAGATCTGCTTGAGATGTGCCGTCCGGGAGACGGTGACGGTGTTGGTACACAGAGACACTCGAGTATTCGCACGAGATGTTTTTCAGCGAGACTGAGGTATGTGCGCATTCAGGTCAAAAAATCTAGCCTCCTGGATTGGGGTCAGGTTGGGGTGGGCTGGCGATTCCGTTATTGCTATGTTCACACACCCCAACAAAGCAAATGGCACCCGACGGGAGTGGCGGTGTCGCCGCAGCATTCTACTTCTGATAAGTGGATTTATCGCAACTCAAAATAGGGGCCGCGTTATGGGCTCTTGTGCCGGTTTTGTTGGGCTGTTTAGCATGGCAATAACGGAAAAGCCGTCGCTCTCCCCACATTCATCTCGAGACCCATCGTGTTCGTCAGAATGTCCGCATAGCAACCCGTCTAGGCAACATGGAACCGGAACAGGCCCGCCACCTCTCGCAATCATTCTCCAGCGTCCACCTTCCGCACGGCTTTGAAACGGCAAGACCTGAGCAATGCCCTACCTTGTGTAAAAATTGATCGATCGCTCACTTTCTGACCTTACACAAGGTCCGGTTGCACTCCTTCTCGGCTCCGAGAAATCGGACAACGTTTTAAAAAGAACGCCGGAGCCAGCCAGCCCCGCCAGACATTCTCCCCGATGCGCCTACTTCACGTGCACTACAGGCTCAACCTTCTCGTAGATCTGACCTGTGACTCCACGCGCCTGCACACGCAGGATGTACACCCCCGCCGGCAGATCGCTACCCTTAATGACAAGCTCCCGTCCAGCCCCCGCCGGTAGTATACCCTCTTCAAAGACCCGAATCTCACGGCCCAGAACGTCATATAGTACTACTTTTACCTCCATCGAGGCTGGCATATCCATCCGCAGTTTGAGCACTCCGGCAAACGGATTCGGATACAAACCACTGATAGCGAACTCCTTCGGAAGCTCCGTTTTCTCATTGGCCACCACACTGAGTATGTCCCCCAACTCTACAGCCAGCAGCTGATACTTCGCATCATACTGAACCAAAACGCCCGTAAACGCAAGCGGTGACTGCGGAATGCTCTGCCCCTCCCACTCCGTGTCGCTGGCACTCGGTATCCGAAGATCCACCAGACCAAAATCCTCCACCGAGGCATCTTTAATCGGGTAGTTCCGGCTCGCCGAAAATACCGTGTCCCCCTTCGTGTCCAACTCGAATCCGTAAAGGGTGATGAGCTCGGCCTCGTAGTTCTCTCCGTTGGCCGCAAGTTCGGCCACGGTTACTTGCTGGGCCTCCGGAAGCGGGTTGTTGCGGGAAACCACCAGGTATTTCGAAGGATAGATTTCCTTCAACTCGTGAAAGGACGCCACCTCCCCGTACACACGCAGACGGTCACCTTTCTTGATCATACCGCCCTCGATGGCATCCCGAAAGGCTCCGCTACCCTGGAAGAGCGTGATAGCCACGTCGCCCTCCTGGATGTAGGCAAACCGCCCCATGGCGCGCGTGACCACACCTTCCGTCGTCAGGAATTCGCCATCCGCAGTACCCCGTACCGTGGCTATGGCCGCCGGGGATAATACCCTGCCGGTAAGAACCGCCAGCGTGCTATCCAGACCATCGGTTACGCCAACGGTAATGCTGTAAAGCCCCGGCTCGGCGTCCATGGGCACTTCATAGACAACTTCCCCCGTCGCGGCATCAAACGAAAAACCTGGATCTAAGGGTGGATTCTCTACAAAGAACCATAGACTATCGCCATCGACATCGGTCACGTCAAAATCATGCTGGAGGGTGGCTCCCTGATAGACGGAGACCGTATCCGCAGGTGCGTTTGTGAACACCGGCGCACTGTTACCTACGCTTACATTCGCCCTTGTCGTCGTCGTATCGATGCCATCGGTCGCTCCAATGCTTACCGTGTAGGATCCCGGTGCCACACTGGCCACCCATAAAAGGGCACCCGTCGCCGCATCAAACGTCGCTCCAGCAGGCAGCTCCACGGCAAAGAGCGTCACCGCATCACCATCGGCATCGGTGGCCACATACCGGTAGTTCAGGGTGTCGTTGCGACCAATGGTGGTGTCTGCAAGAGCCTCTGTAAAATCAGGCCTCGTATTACCCAGAACCTGCGTATGCAAGGTGTGACTTTCTTCATTGATATTTCCGTTAACCTCCACGGTTAACACCACATCCAGTTTAACCGTGGTCGTCCCCTTCTTGAGAATTAAAAAGCCCATCTTGAGCAGTGCTTCCCTGGTCACATCCACCCCGGAAGCAGCTGCTACGGCATAACTTGAAACACCTGTCACTTCAATGCCCCCCGAGGCTTTAACATCGCCGGCTACCGTGCTATCGCTGTCGAATCCCACCAGTTTAGCCACAGTAGTATCGGTTACCGTGATATCTACCTGGATGCCAGCGATTTTAGCCGTCGTAATCACCTTGATGGCTGCCCGGACGGTGTCCCCGGGTTCTCCTTTGATATTATCCACCTCCACAGAGGTATAGCTCTGCGCATACAGAGAACCTGCAATAAGGGTTATCATACCAGATAGGACAGATATAATCCATTGCTTCATCGGCGCCTTCGTTTTTCTGGGGAAACATTACTTGACCAGCACGATCTTCTTCGTGGCCACGTACTCGGGCGTTTCCAGTCGCACAAAGTACACCCCCGCCGCCAACGGCCGCCCATCCTCTCCACGTCCATCCCAAACCACACGGTGCTCGCCCTCCTCCTGCATCCCCTCCACCAACCGACGTACCTCTCGCCCCACCGCATCGTATACCACCAGCCGTACCTCCGCCTCCTCTGCAAGCGCATACCGTATGGCCGCCTCCCCACGCACCGGATTCGGATACACACCCTCAAGGCCAAAAACCACCGGCACCTCGTCACCAAGTCGCTCCTCCTTCACACCGTTGAGGCTTACCACACCCCTCAACCCCGCCTCCGGCACCACCCCTCGAAGACTCAGTACCACAACCTCTCCCTGCGCCTCATTCAACCCCGCCGCGGCCAGATGCAACCAACCGCCCTCAACCCGATGCGCCTCCAACCACCCTTCGGGAACCTCCACGCCCTCAAACTCTACCCCTTCCGGTAACGCAACCTGCAATTCCAGTCCGTAAACATTCGAGGCCCCCTCTACCACCAGCGGCAAACGCTTTCGCCCGGCTGCCTCGATGACCCTACCCCATCGCACCTGTCCACGCACATCCTCCAGACGGGCAAACCGCTTGCCTCCAACTATCGAACGAAGAATAAGCACCGCATCGGTGATATTGACCTTACCGTCCTGATTAAAGTCTGCCGCTATTTTCTGGGTATCGCTCAGCGTGATAAGCCCCACAATGTACCGAAGCGTAAGCACCACGTCGGTCACCGTCACCTGCCCGTCGCCAGAGACATCACCCGGGAGGATCAACTCCTGATAGACGGCAAGACCATCACTTGTCCCGATCCACACCCTTCCCGCAGCATCTACGGCAAGCGCATAGACCATGTTAGATGGCAGGCCGGAATTCCACGGGGTATAGACCGTCCAGTTTGTGCCATCGAAAACCGTAAGACCCCATCTCCCGATCCACACTCTTCCCGCAGCATCTGCGGCAAGCGCATTGACCCCGTAAGATGGCAGGCCGGAATTCCACCGGTTGTAGACCGTCCAGTCTGTGCCATCGAAAACCACTAGACCATCACCATTTGTCCCGATCCACACGCTCCCCCCAGCATCGATGGCAAGGGCACTGATCCAGTCAGCTGGCAGAGTGGAATTTTCCGTGTTGTAGATCGTCCAGTCTGTGCCATCGAACACCGCAAGACCCCAATTTGCCCCGATCCAAGCCCTTCCCGCAGCATCGATGGCAAGCGCACTGATCCAGTCAACTGGCAGAGGGGAATTCCCTGTGTTGTAGACCGTCCAGTCTGTACCATCAAAAACCGCAAGACCACCACCCATTGTCCCGATCCAAGCCCTTCCCGCAGCATCGATGGCAAGCGCACTGATCCAGTCATTTGGCAGAGGGGAATTCCCTGTGTTGTAGACCGTCCAGTCTGTGCCATCAAAAACCGCAAGACCACCACCGCCTGTCCCGATCCACACCCTTCCCGCAGCATCGATGGCAAGCGCATTGACTATGTTAGATGGCAGGCCGGAATTCTAGGTACCATAGTGTGTGACTACACCTGTGGCCTTATCCACCTTTGCCAGACCATTGGTCATACCTGCCCATACCACACTACCTCCATCAGCCACGGTAGTGACGTGCTCCCCCGCCGTCCATGCATTCCACCGTACCTGCTGGGCTACGGCCAGAATGGGAATACAGACGAGTATCAGCGCACGTATCAGGTGCTTCATCATATCTTGCTATCCTGTTTACTTCAAAAAATTTACGTTATGTTTGCAAAGACTTTGATGTGGCTGTAACCGCCATGTATGCTGTTTGGCAAAATGCGTTATATTTTTTCAATATATAGCGAGCATGAACAAATATGTCAAGGCGGTATATGAAGCTCAGACATGAATTGGGACAGCAGGCATGACAAAGGAGGCAAAAGCCGCCACAGCCTGTCTGGCCACCCGTGCGTAGCTCGCCGACGAAAGCGACCACCGCCCCCTTAACCAGACAAAAGCACCACCATAGCATCGCCACTTGCCCTGAGGCGAAGGCAACAGCGCGGCATCGTCCCCCGAAACCGCTCCTTCCACCCTTCAAAACAACGCATCCCGCGGCCGCCCTCCAGCCCACAGCGCAATCACATAGGCCAACAGCACCAACGCCAGCACCTTCTCCATCAACTCCTGCCGCTTGTTCATCCCCCGCTCCACGGCTTTTCTCGATTTTCATCCGATGTCGATAATAGCCTGGGGCCTGCTCCGGCTCCAGATCAGTCATGAGCCACAGCGGCTTGACTTCGGTCCAGGGCCACACCCCCAGCAGATGCACCGGCAGCTGCCCCTTGTAGAAAAGCAGACAATAGACGTGGTGCTAACCCCGCTTAACGTGCAGCGCTACCCTCTTTGTTAGAGAACCCGGGCGGCTGCGCGCCCAGTTGCAGCCGAAGCACAAAATGAATCCCTTCTTGCCGAAAAAACGGCAACAGCTCCAGACCGCTGAATTCCCTATCCAGTACTAGCGAACGCTCCCCCGGTTAAAAGCTTGCGCGATGAGATGGGCGACGGGCAACCTGTTCACCAGCCCCGCTCTCCAGCAAAGGTTGCCGGCTTAAGGAGTCACATTTGGTAAAAGCTAAGAGCTAATGACTTACAGCGGCTCTCTCGCTCAGAACCAGATTCACAACAGGAAGGGCTCTTAGCTCCACTTTCGACATATCAACAAACTTGCTGGCATCCTCAATTTCAATTCCAATAACACGATTGTGCTCATCAAAGTCCAGCACAACCCCTAGTGCAATCTTCGGTACTCACGCCGTCGATCAGTTTGGTATACAGCGTGTCGGTCTCCGGGTAGTATTCAAAAACCATCGTTTGCTCCCATCAAGGCTTAAAACTACGATTTCTGAGATCATTACATCCGTCCTTCTTCGATGAGCGCTTTGATCGTCAACCCGCCCAGGCTGTGCTGGCGACCGAACTCCAGAATGTCTCGAATCACTTCTTCCACCTTCCGCTTTCGACGAGAAGGTACCGGCTTCAGGATCGCAACGGGCAGACCGTAGCGTGTGATCACGAAACACTCCCCCTTCTCTACGCGCCGGAGCAGCTCGGAGAAGCGGGTTTTTGCCTCATAGGCGCCGATTTCAGACATAGATATCACCCCTTTTAGACCGATCTGAGACTGGTCTAAAGGTGGCGTCAAAAAGACCTGCTTGTCAAGCACCAGAAAGCGACGTGGTCCGGTGGCCGGGTGCAGCTGGCGTGTGCAGCGCGTTGCGTGTGCATGGGGCCAGCGGTCGTCCAGAAAAGAACTTTTTTCAGAAGCTCATCGCCACCGAGTGAGAAATGACAACCGTAACGTGCTGGACGGATTCCCGGCCGCCCGACTGCCCGCGCAAAGCCTGACCGCCGGTCCGGGATTGCCAGCCCGAACACCTCAGGAGGCCGCCACGGCTTCAATCGCGCGTGGCTTAACCCTGCGCATACCGCCGCAACCTATCGCTCGCAGCCCTCTGGTGCCCTCCGCAGCGACTCTCCGGAAACGAATCGCTCAATATCCAGCAACCAGTTCGAGGCGCCCGCAATGCTACCAGTCAGTGAAACACTGATTTTGTCCGGTAAAAGATGAAGAAAAATCAGAAATTTCGGACTGTAGTACTCGCCGCCGACAACCTCTACCAGCAAACCGCCATGTCGCCGGAGGCCTGCACCATCCTGGAAAACCTCCACCAACCCGAGCGGCTCGAAGCGCTCTACCGCGAAAATCCCGTCGCCTTCCGACAGGCCCTCGAGGAAGCCCTCCAGCACCGACCCGACTCGGAAACCGTTCCATGGCGCATCGTCATCTGTTTCAGTCCGGAAGGCAATCCAGATGACCGGCCACTTCCTGCTTCCTCGACCCATGACTCGTAGACCGGCCTCCAGAGGCCGTTCCGCCGTCAGAGGAGTCTCCACAGGCGTCACTTCCCGGGGAACTCCCGGTAGGGCCCGTCAGGTGGGCCAGCCCGTAACGCCAGAGATTCAAGGCCGCGTTCAAGTCGCGGTCCAGCTCCAGACCGCACTGCTCACACCGGAACGTCCGCTCAGACAGCGGAAGCTTCCGTCCAGCAGTGCCACATTGAGCGCATGTCTGCGTCGAGGGGAAGAAACGGTCCACCACGATCAGCCTGCTCCCGTACCAGTGGCACTTGTACTCCAGCAGCCGCCGGAACTCGCTCCAGCTCACATCGGCCACCGACCGAGACAGACGACCACGAATCAGACCCTTCACGTTGAGGTCTTCAATCACCAGCACTGGCTTGGTCCTCGCCAGCTCAGTGGTGACCTTGTGCAAGAAGTCCCGGCGAATGTTCCGCACCCTGCGGTGGAGCCTCGCCAGTCGGAGCGTGGCCTTGCGGTAATTATTGGAACCGTTTTGCTTACGACTCAGCGCTTTGCTTCGCCGCCTCAGCAACCGAAGGGCTTTCCACAGAGGTCTGGGGGCTTCTATCCGGGTGCCGTCGGAGAGGACGGCGAAGGCGGAAAGGCCGAGGTCTATGCCCACGACATCGTGCTCGCTTCTCACCTCCTTGGGCTCGGGGTCGGGGCGCTCCACCTCACAGGTCAGGCTCACATACCAGCGGTCGGCCTCCCGAGAGATCGTGGCAGACAGAATGCGCGCCTTGCCCGCGGAAAGAAGAGTCAGAAGCCTGTCCGTCTTCTCTTTGCTCCGGACTTTCCCGATGCGGGGGAGCTGAATGTGACGGGCAAAGACCCGAATGGCCCCGGTAAAGCGGGCTTTGTTGTCGTCAAGGCTCTTCTTTCGCTTGAAGCGGGGAAAGCCGGCCCTCCCCTCCCGCCAGCTCCGGAAGGCCCGCTCGAGGTCTCGGAAGGCCTCTTGCGGCGCGCACTTGGAGACCTCCACCCACCAGGGGGCATGCGCCCGCTTCCAGCGGTTCCAGGCCCTGTGAAGCTCCACGGCTGAAGGAATCCGCTCCCCCGCTTCCAGAGCCTTCAGACACTGTTCCAGGCCCCAGTTGTAGGCAAAGCGGGCAGCGCCCACGTGCTGGGCCAGGGCTCTGCGTTGTTCCACGTTGGGAGCCAGTTCATAACGAAAGGCCTGGTGCACGTTCATTGCATCGCCTCCAGCGCTCTCCGAGCCCGGCGGCGCGCCGAACGCCGACCGTAGAGCCGCGCCGCCAGCGACGTCAATACCTCCAGCACGTCCCGCTCGAGGTCGTCCTCCACCTCTCGGTCGTCAACCACCAGGATCCTGCGTCCCTGCGCCGTGAGGGCCGCCTCCACAAGATCGAAACCCCAACGCATGAGTCGGTCCCGCGTCTCCACGATGATAACCGCTACCCGCGGGTCCGCAAGTAGCGCCCGCAGTCGCCTGCGCCGTCCGTTGAGACCAGAGGCCACCTCCGTCACCACCCGCGCCACACGCAAGTGTCTTTCGGTCGCCCACCCGACCAACCGCGCCACCTGTCGGTCCAGATCCCCTTTTTGCTCGGCCGACGACACCCGCGCGTAGATCACTACCTCCCCATGAGCTTCAGGCACCGCCTCTTCCTCTACCAGAATCGTACCCGTCGGCAGTTGCCGTGCCCGTACCGGCAAAATGCCCGCCTTCCACCACTTCCACGCCGTCTTGTAAGAGACGCCGTGCTTTCTGGCCCAATCGGACAGTTTCATAATTCCACAGAATACCATCAAATTCCATAAATGATACTTCAAACTTCAGCTGTTGTCAACCCTTTCCTTACACAAGGTCGCGTGGCATGCTACAACTGCTGACGCTGCAGGCCGAGCATCGTCCTCCACACTATCACACTACAAAACATGAATGATGCATTTGGTCTGTTTGCTCGGAACAACTTTGTTATATCGCTTATATGCTATCAGTCAATGCCCGAAACCCAACGGCTTCATCTGGCACGACAATAACACGAGATCCTCGTTTGCTTTAGGCACTTAAGATGAGCAGATTTGGAATGATTCTGTAAGTTTGTACGTGGCTTCAGGAAACCCGACGTATACAAGTGTACGAGATGGACTTCGCCATTGCCTGGTTCTTTTGCATGCTCATACACTTTGACGACCTAGAACGTCAGGAGCCGTTGGCCAGAAAGTTCGTGCAGATTTTGCGAGGGGTAGAGGGAAAGAACAATCGTCATACGCTTCGCTCGATATTACATTACATGGAACGCTCGTTGCTTTCGGTACTTGCGTCGCTGGAGGAGGTGCTTCGCGGGGAGATGGAGCTTGTTCAACAGAAACGGAGGTGGCCATGGTACGTATCGCTACGCTCATCGCCACGCTGCTGGTTCTGAGCTACGACGTCAGCGCGCAGTGTTTTCGTCCCGTGGACCCGACAAATCACAAATCGGCTGGCTGGTCGTGAGGTGGACGTAAAGGAGCTCTACAGCAAGCTGGAAGAGCTTGTTCGGGACATCGGGAAGTACGAGACTTCAAGTTCCTACGTCCGCTACCTGGACAGTCTTCTACTGCAGCACCCGTGGATGAAGGACACGCTGGTGGTGACTAAAAGTGCCAAGTATTTTAGCTACAACCCGGATCGTTCGGAACTATCACTTATAGCTCCGCTTCGAAGTTTAGACGTCGAGCTTGGGTCACTTACTTTCCCAGGAGCGTCGAGAAATCTCCCAGGCTACAATGTCTACATCAATAGGTGGAATCAGGCTGTGGTATACCTGATTTCCGACTTACAGGATTTGGGTACGTACACAGCATCTAACGCGCTGGGTGTCACGGTGGAAGTAAAGAGACGCCTAACGACTCATTACGGGTTTCTCTCTGTCAACTTAGAGGGTTCCGAGTGTACGCTCGGGTTCAGGCCGGTGCTTCGTATAGAGCCAGCAGAAGCTCAGCAGCTGGAGGGTGTGCTTCAGTATGCCTACGAGTTTGTGCTTGATTTCCCGTATTGGGTGCGGGTGTTTGAAAAAATTAATCCGACAGTAAGCCATCCGTTTGACATAGAGTCGTTCAGCTACTTTGTAGCGGGTCGTCTGCTTCGGTTGCACGTGGTGGCACCGGACGGACGTATTCTGGCCACCTTTGATCCGGTACGATGAGTCCCGTTATCAAAGAAGAACGTCCGTAATGGCGTAGTCGGCTCCCGGAAACTCCCGGATCGCACAACCGCCCAGAAGCTCCGGAAACCGCGCCTGCAACGCTTCCAGATGGGCACGTACGCGCGCCCGAACCATCACGAAATTATGGCAAGGAAGCCCACGGCTTCAGCCGTGAGAGGAATTGCCTCATACCCATGACATACCGTTGACACCGGCGCATAATACCTTACCACAAACGCTCGCACCATGCAGACGCTGACGCTGCGCACACGGCTCGATCCTACACCCGCGCAGGCGGCTGCTCTGGAGGAAACCCTCGAGCGCTTCGCGCAGGCGTGCAATCTGACGCTGGAGGTGGCCCGTGCATGCCGCACCTTCAACAAGTTCAAACTCCAGCGGCTCGTCTATGGACAACTCCGCGCGCTGGGCCTGTCGGCCAACCTGGCCATTCGGGCCATCGCCCGCGTGGGAAGGCGCAAAGGCCATCGCGCAAAGCACTACTGCCCCACCTCCTGCGACTACGACCAGCGCACGCTTTCGCTGCAAGGCGAAAGCGTCAGCCTTTCGACTACGCACGGGCGCCTGCGCATTCCCATGCGGCTGAGTCCATACCATCGCTACTGGCTTGCTCGGGCGCGCAGCGTGCAGGGTGGGAGGCTGCGTCGCGACCGACGCGGACGCTGGTATGTCCACCTGACCGTTCGCGTTGCGGTGCCGGATGCCCCACCGACCGGTCGGGTGGTGGGTGTCGATCTGGGGCAGCGCCTCTTGGCGGCGCTTTCGACGGGCGAGTGTCTCTCCGGGGGTGCGCTCAAGACGAAGCGGCTCCACTACCGCGCAAAACGCGCCGAGATCCGCTCGAAGCTGGATCGCCCTTCCGAACGCACCCGGTCGCTGAGGCGGCTGTGGGCACGGCTTTCGGGAAGGGAGCGGCGCTTTGTGCGGCAGGTGTTGCATGAGGCGAGCCGCCGCATTGTGGACGGCTTTGCGCCCGGTGACGTGCTGGCCATTGAAGACCTTCGCGGTCTTCGCAGACGCACGAAGCGAAAGGGCAAAGCGGCGCGCCACCTGCACCATCTGTGGCCGTACGGTTTGTTTCGGCACTTGCTGGAATACAAGGCGCGGCTCAAGGGGGTGCGGGTGGTGGTCGATCCGGCGCATACGAGCCAGACATGTCCGCGCTGTGGGCACGTTGATCGGCGCAATCGTCGGAGTGGGCGGCTGTTTCGATGCCGGGCGTGTGGATTTCAGCACAATGCGGACGTGGTGGCGGCGATGAACCTTGCCCGAAGAGCGGGCTCTGAGGGCATGGGCCGTTGTCAGCCGGCCCCTGGTGCTATCCCGGCCGGTGGTCGGGAGGGCAAGCCCACGACTTCAGTCGTGGGTAGCTGACGCGTTCTGGGTCGATGGGTCGGCCACGCTGCCCATCACCCTGCCGCGCACATACCACGCTGAAGAAGCCTTCCCTTACAAAAAGCCACATCGCTGAATAACCTCATTTTGATTTATACTCCAAAGTATTATACTTGAAAGTATAACCGTGATAGCGATCAGCACTTCCCTAGCGGACGCATTGAGTTGCATCGATCAGGCCCTCACGACCGGCAGCTCGGCCCACGATGTTGTATATCGCGGGGAGCGTCGCTGCTGTCGCATATCCCACGGTCGCGCAAAACCCGCACTGGCCAGGCGGATCGTCTCTCCGCCCCAGCGGCGGTTGAGCGCGTCCACCGCCCGCATCAAGGACCTGGATCGCTCATCCAGAGCGGCGAAGAGATCTCCCTGCACGCCCCCAGCTGGCACCAGATCCAGCAACAGCACGCCGGCCTTCCGGTATGCACAGTCTGCCCGGTAGACCCGCCGCAATCCGTCCCAGGCCGCCCGGGCAAGCATGCGCATGTCGTTGCTCGGCAGCGGTAATCCCACTAGCTGGCTCCCGCTGTAGTGCGGGCCCTGACCATAGGCGCCCGTCGAGACAAACACCACCAGCGCTCCGGCAGCCAACCCCAGCGCACGCAGTTTCTCTGCCGCCCGGCTCGCATGCATCGTCACCGCCTCCCGCAATTCCATCAGATCAGTTACCGCGCGTCCAAACGATCGACTCCGCACCAGCGTTCGTCGGGGCGGAGCCGCCAGCTCCAGCGGCAGACAGGAAATGCCTCGCAACTCCCACACTGTTCGGAGCCCCGTGACGCTCAGATGCCTTCGCACCCATCGATCCGGCAGATCCCGCAGCTGCCGCGCCGTACGAACACCAAGTGCTTCGAGACGGGCCGCATGTCGGCGCCCTATGCCCCACACCTCTTCCACCGGCGTTTCCTCCAGCACCGCTTCGATGTGCTCCGGACGCATCAACGCCAGCACCTGCTCCGGCACCGCCTTCGCCCGCTCGCTGGCCAGCTTCGCCAGTGTCTTCGTCGGGCCAACGCCAACCCGCACCGGAATCCCCGTCCAGCGCCCCACCCGCTCCCGGATCCGGAGCGCCTCGCTCCTCAGCTCCTCCTCCGACGCTCTCGGAAGCTCCAGGAACGCCTCGTCAATCGAATAAACCTCCACGTGCGGGCTGAACGAACGCAGTACGGCCATCACCCGGCGCGACATGTCCCCGTAGAGCGCATAGTTGCTCGAAAAAACCCGCACTCCCTCCCGCTCCAGCTTTTCTCGAAGCTGGAAATATGGCGCGCCCATCGCAATACCCAGCGCCTTCGCCTCCTCTGAGCGGGCAATCACGCAACCGTCGTTGTTGCTCAGCACTACGACCGGCACCCCTCGAAGCGAAGGATCGAAAACCCGCTCACAGGACACGTAGAACGACGCACAATCAACCAGAGCAATCGCACCGGGCATAGGCTGTTCAAACAAGTGGGTGGATAACACAGGTGACCACGCCCCAGATGACCACTTCCATCTCTTCGCGGATCGGCAGCGGCTCATGGGAGCCGTCTTCCGGCATCAGGCACAACCGCCCTTCGTGCAACTTCAGGCGCTTGACGGTCAGCTCGCCGCAGACCGCCGCCACCACCACATACCCCGGTCGCGGCTCGATCGCCCGATCGACGATCAGGAGATCTCCCGAATGGATGCCCGCCCCGACCATCGAGTCGCCCTCGACGCGCATGAAGAACGTGGCCGCGGGATGGCGGATGAGCAGTTCGTTCAGGTCGAGCGCCTCTTCGATGTAGTCATCAGCGGGCGAAGGAAAACCGGCCGGCACCCGGCTCAGCAGCAGCGGCAAGCGCAGCGGTTCCCCGATACGAACCGGCACCACTTCGACAACGCGTGTGCTCATGCGTCCTGTCGAAAAAAGTTCTTTTTTTGACTGGTATCGGCGGAATTTGACAGGATGATAGCCTCTGGCGCCGAGTTTGTAAAGAGGAGCGAAGCGTTATCTGGCAAGCCAGCTATTGTCGGATCTGCAATACGACTTGTTCAGCAAGACGTATGCTGTCTCTGACCATCTGATGCAATCGATTTACACTATCATCGTAATCACATTGATTACGCCATTGCCTCAATCTGTTTAAATTGGAAGCCACTCTTCCATGATTGTGCCTGCTCAGATGCTTTCTTAGCTGCGCATGTTCAGCTGCTAAACTGCTTCTCTGGAAGCCCAGATGTTGCTCGGCGTAATTTCGACAAAAGCAAAAAGCAGCATAGTAAGCTCTGCTCACCGCAGAACGATTTGCTGCCTCCCGTAAATGACTCGCGTTGCCCTGCCTGGCCAGCTCTCTGGCCAACTCCAGATACGAAAGCCAGTCAAAGGACATTGCTCCCGCCCGGCTCACGAAAATCCGTGGTCAGCTGAATCCATCCTTCTCTGTCAGCAAGGGCCTCCAAAAACGCGGCTTCTGCTTTCTGCAATCGTTCAAGCGTTGTCTCATCGTAGTGCGCAAGTCTGACATACAGAACAAGATACTGGTCTTCAATCTCAGGATCCCGGTAAATGTCAAGCGTCAGCTGCCCCTCGGGGAAATGCTTTCTTGTCGAATAAATCACAACGGGTACTATATCCAACAGGTCTGGAAACTGCAGTAGATATTCTCTCACCTGATCAATTCTTCCCAGGACAACTCCCTGTTCTCTGATCCCTCGCAACAGTGTCTCAATCTCTACTTGAAGCGAAACCTCCCCCGCTGCTCCAAACTGGCCAGGGAGCGACATCCAGGCAAGACCTGAATGGGAATAGGCCACCTCGGATCCTTCTGAGCTTAAAGTAACGGGCCTGTCCGGCTCTTCGAAGATAAAATCATTTACAGCAGACCCGCCCTGATATAACGGCTCCTTTGCCAATTCAGCAGTCAGTGTAAGCGAGTCGGCAAACATATCGGCCTTCAAGTATTAAGGATTCGTCTCAGTTCATCGGTAATACATCCCTCAAATATCTCTTCTACCCTGCTGTGGGCTTCCTCAACCCAATCGAGGGCCCTGTCAATTGCAACCGCATCTGAACGAGCCCAGTGGTAGTCGATGTCCAGAAGCACAGCCATTCGCTGTGCTTCGCTCTCAGCTGAAACCAACCTGACCAGGCAATGATCTCTTCCGCCGGCAAATGAAAACAAAGCCTGGGCAACGAACGAAGCGTATTCTTGAGGTAGCCGAGCGCCTGTGTACAGGTAAAAATCAAAATATGCCTTCAGGTCAACTCTGGAAGTCTCAAACTCGACCCGGTTAATATAACGCAATCCAATTCGGTCCAGCGTCTTTAGAGCCACCACCTGCCGCAATGCCTCCCAGGCTGTCTCAATAAGCGGCTTAAACCCCTTCCAAGAGGGATATGGTTTTAACACATTAACGACCAGCAATCGGGGTCCTATCTGTACCAGTGCCTTGCGATCGGGTGTAAAGAGCAAAACACGCTCTTCCGTCCGAATCTGCTGTTGAACGTTCTGTGGCTGAAACGCAAACTCAACCACCTGAACCGTACGATGCTCTCGAAGCGGAAATTGACTTTTGACCTTTTCGTAAAGTTGGCCTGGAATAGTCAGATCCCACTCTGTGTCCTTGCCAAGACGGAATTCACAGAGCGCCTCTACGATGGGCGGGTTTTTGTATTGGACAGCCATTAAGTCTGTTCTTTAAAGGTTCAGATTCTAATTGTTAATTCCAATTCAAAGAGGATATCTGTCAACATATCACTACTTGCCAGTTGTTGGGCGTAGCAGAATCAAATCCTGATCCAGACTGTGTCTTAGCACCTCGAGCCGCTCTGATCCTGAAGCCAGCTGGGCGGCCGAGATGGGGTCGATTCGGAAGGGAAAAAAAACCGGAGCGTTGAGAATTAGCTCCAGTGATCCGGAACCGTTAGGTTGAGCATGTAAGAATGCTTCCACCAGCCAGGCGATCAATCTGACATCGGTTATGCTTAAAGATCGTCCGTGCACATATGCACCTCGACTATGGGAGTCCCTGCGCTCATCTAAAACACCCCAGTCGATCATGGATCGGAGCACTCGCCGAACGGCGTCTTTGACCGTTGGACGCTGACCATACTGTTCCATAATACGGCGCCTCACCTGGGCATGCCTTACGGCTCCCTGGAGCCTGAGCAGCCGCCCCACTTGAGTCGCGACGGCTCCCCAGAACGGGTACGCTGCCATGGTCATGCCCCAGTGCGCCGCAAGATGTTCCTCTGCGGGCAATCGAGAAAGAAGGTTAAGCCCATCCCGATGCAAGGGTCGCAGGATGCGAGGCGGTCGCACCCATATCCGCATCAAGATAGAAATTGTCTTGGCACGGTTGCCCCATCTGGCATTGCTTCCAACAGAGAGCTTATCCTTCAGAAACTCCTGAAGGCTGCTGTAGACAACGCTTTCATCGTTTCCGGCAAGCACCAGGTTTGCCGTTAGTTCCAGCCAGTCCAGGCGAATACGCTGGCTAAATCCAATATGGTCGACACGCTGCGTCATGGTTGGCCTCTCCGATAACAAGCACACAAAGGTGTGTTCTATTGTCTTTCAACCTGAACAAAAGGCACAATCAGTTCTTCGAGGCTGATGCCTCCATGAGCCACCACGGTCTTGTCCGACTGCACAAACGCAGTTCGTCCCGAGGCAATGAGGGGAAGATAGTTTTCCGGAAGGCCAATTGGTGGCCATTCTAGGGCATCTGGAAATTGTCTCTTAATCTGCGCTCTGAGCATAGCGTCAGGGTATACTCGCACTCGTTCTCCCCGCACGTCTGCCACCGCACCCTCTCGTGGGCTGCCTATACCCCTTGCCTCAATGTTCCCGTGATCTGAGGTAAGGAAAACATTGAATCCACGCTCAAGCAAAAAAAGCAAAAGCTCCTTTAGAAATCCATTCCTGACCCACTGGCGTACCTGGTTGTGCATCCCTGCAGCCCCCAGTTCTATGCCATGCATAATTCGATCCACTTTGTCAACTACCAGCCCGACAACGCGCAGTTCGGGTTGTTTCAGTAATTCAGTAAAACGCTCTCTGCCTGTTTCATCCAATCCCTTTTCGTAAGCCACCTCTTCCTGTTTCAGGCCCTGCTCGGCCCAGAATTTAGTCCACAGATATAATTCCCTGGCCGTAGTCTGAATGCTTTCCGGAAAGAAAAGCGGAGCCTTTCCAGCAAATGCGGCCTGGCGACACACTGGGGTAATCGTTGGTATCCATGCAAACACTGATGCCTCTCGGAACCGGAGGCCTGCGTTCTGTTGTTCGAGCTCCTGGCGCAGCGCAACCCATTGGTCCAGAGCCAGCCCATCCACCAGCAGAAGCGCAATCTTTCCGGCTTGTTTTCCCTCAAGCTCCCGGGCAAGATAGCGTGGGATATGATGTAACATGACCGGAGGATTAGGCGGAAGGTTGATCAAACTGGCGTAGCGTTTCCACACCCATGTGTAAAAACTTTTGTCCACCCGAGAGCGCAACGCTTCCACTCGCTCGTGATATGCGTGATACGTGGATTCGTCGGTGTAGATAAGTGCCCAGAGTTCCGCCCATCTGCTGGCGAAATGCATCCAGGCCTCATGCCGCACATCCACCGTGGAAAGCACCGCATCGTTCTCCAGGGCCTCAAGCAATTTCTCTACGCGCCGCTGCCGAGTCTCTTCCGCAGACAGCCGAAGTCCGCATTCGACCCAGCGGCAGCTCTGAATAATCCGCTCAGCCTGCGGATGTGAGACGGGCTGCAGCATCCCGTCGAGAAACAGATTGTCTACATAAACGCGCACGCCTTCGTGATCAAAGGGCAAAAGCGCCGGTCCCGGCAATTTTAGCCCATAATGCACGCGCGGATCTTGTATAGCCCTAACATTTTCTGCCTCAGCAAGCCAATCGAGGAAGACCGGCCAGCGCTCCTGTAGAAATGCAAAAAAAGCCTGCGCATCTGTAACGATCGCCTCAAGAGGCCAGTCCTGGAAATGCGCATTCTGGCGCAGAAGATCATTCAGGCGCCTGGCGAGAATTTCCGGAATACGTTGCTGCCGATAGTGAAACCGCAGCAACACCCGGAGCAGATCTGCTGGCTCCCTGATAGTCTCCGGCACAATGCCGAACACATAATGCAGAATAAAATCCTTTGTAGCATTCTCTCCAAGTAATTCAGGCCGGTGTTCCTCCTGAGCTTCATATAGCCTGTCGAGATCGGCTCGATCCAGTGCCGCTACGACCGAATAGCTCAGATTGGGAAAAAGATCGGTTAGGCTGAACGATAGCTTCCGTCCGGCCTGTAACAAATCGTACGGCAAGCAATCAAGTTGGCTTGACGGCAAGCGTAACACAACAACCAACTCGGTTTCCTCATTGCGATCCCAATGAGCGCGAAACCTGGACTCGTAGATATAGCGAAAGGCCACGGGATCCTCGAAAGGAATTAGTTCAAATCCCCGCGCACGGATTTCCTGAAGCACGTCCTCGTCCAGCAGCAGATCATCCGGATCCGCCACCAGGGTAAGCCGGGCAGTCCCTGGCACAAACTCTTTCAAAATATGGTCACGCCAACTGCTCATGGCTCTCTGTTCCCACACGGATCAGAATGAGCGCCTTCATTTCTGGAACGATCTGTGCCGCCATTACAAGTTGCTCCCTGAAACAGGCCTCCTCTTTCTCAAGAAGTCGCAGCCGATGATTCCGCACCTGCGGCAGCCCTATACGCTCTATAACCCGACGCCGAGCCGCGAACGCATACGCCGCTTTCTGGCGCTCCCGCTCCAGTTGCTCCCGACGCACACGCACCAACTCTTCATACAGGGATTCTCCCTGTTCTTCTGCTACCCTGCGAAGGCGCTCAAACACAAGCCGGGAATCTTCGCTGTCCAGATGCCGAAGAACGATGAACGGTCTGGTCAACAGAAGATCCCAGATGTGTCGTGCTGTCGGCACGTACACACGCCCGCTGTCCGCCAGAAAAACCGGCAACATACGCCGCTGCCGTGCAAATGTCAAAACGGACATGCCGGGTATTGTTATCGTGTTCGATTGAACGGAGATTTCCCACAGCGACCAGAACCCCTGCACCTCCGGGCTCAGCTCAGGAATGGAAACTACCGGGACAGGCTGACCTGGCACAAAAGCGGGCAGGCGCATGGCCAGGCCGCGCACTCTGGGATGCTCAAGCGTCAGATGAATGCTCGCCGGATTCTCTTCTGCCTCTCGAGCAGAAAATACAACCCCCCTCATCTGCTCGCCATCCGGCCAGGTAAGTACCCAGTAGCCGCTCTGTTTTTCCGCGCGCCCTCCATGTGCTTGTAGATAGCTAACCGTCATGCGTTCCACCCAGTGCGGCAATGGATGAGCAATCATGCGCTGCGCTTCTCGCGCGTCCAGCTCCGTTGTCGATCCGAGCAGCGAGAGACTCTGGCGCACATCCCGGGCCAGCTCTCGAAAGCTTGCGAGCATCTCTTCAGCCTTTTCCTCAAGTCTCTCAGGATGAAGAATGGCTTCGAGATACAGCTCATCAAAGAGCTGCTCCGCTTGAGCGGAATCCAGTACATCTCCCGTTTTGTCCACCCCGAGTTCCTCTAGAATCACCGCAAGTTTTCGCTCCAACACCTGCAGCACGCGGTGCTCGACGGAGTCCTCCAGCACGAAATTTACGGCCCGCACCACCTTTGCCTGGCCAATGCGGTCAACCCGACCGATCCGCTGCTCCAGGCGCATCGGATTCCAGGGAATATCGTAGTTAATCACCACATGACAGAACTGAAGATTGAGACCTTCTCCGCCCGCATCCGTGGAAACAAGAATCCGCGCATCTCCGGCAAAATCCTGCTGAGCGCGTCGACGCTCTTCCAGATCCATAGACCCGTTGAGACATACCACCTTAAAGCCCCGTCCAGAAAGAAATTCGTAGAGCATCTCTTGAGTCGAAACAAATTCTGTAAAGATGAGCACCTTCAGATTGGGATCGTTCTCTTCAGCCTGAAGACGGTAAATCCAGTCCAGCAGAGCCTCCGCCTTGGCGTCCGGTCCCTGACGTTCGCAGCGCCTGGCCACTTCAAGAAGATGTTCAACCTCCTTCCGTTCCTGCGCCCACGCTTCAAATGAAAAGGAGTTCAGGAGCCATTCCACCTGTTCTTCCCCGTCCAGATCGGCCCATTCCTCCTCGTCGAAGAATTCTATTCGGGGAAGTCGCTTCGGCCGGGTCTTCAGCGTCTCCAGACGCCGCTCCAGTGTGGTACGGATGGCCCGGGTACTAGAGGCAACCAGCCGCTGCATCAGGACCATCAGAAACCCGATGTAGTGGCGCCGTTCAACAGCGGCCCGGTTGTATCCCTGGCGCACGTATTCGGTAACCGCCTCGTAGAGCAGTCGCTCATTCTGATGGCGATCGTCCCAAACGATCGGTGCAAGCTGTGTGAAGCGGGGCTTAAAAAGTGGCTTCCCTTCCGCATCAATGGCATGGCGTTTCTCCGTGCGAATCACATAAGGACGCACCCGCTCACGGGTGATACTCGTGTCTTCGGGAAAAGCTATCGGATCGAGCAGTGAAATGAGGCGACGAAACTGGTCCGTTTTCCCCTGATGCGGCGTGGCCGAGAGCAGAAGCAGATAGGGTGCCGCCTCGGCCAGAGCCTGTCCAAGCCTGTAGCGGGCCACCTGATCGGTACTACCACCCAGCCGGTGCGCCTCGTCCACGATAATCAGATCCCACCCGGCGGCAATCAGGTCTTCGAAACGTTCCCGAGCAGGATCATCTGGCTGTTTCAGTCTGGGGGGCTTGACCGAATCCATAGAGACGACTACCTGATCAAATGCCTGAAACGGATTAGGATGGAGCTCCAGACGCTTCAGGCTTCGATAATCCTCAGAAAGAACCAGATGAAAGGTCTCATTGAAATGGGTAGCCATCTCGGCGATCCATTGACGGACCAGTCCCTTAGGAGCCACAACCAGCGTGCGCTTCACCAGCCCCCGAAGCTTAAGCTCTCGCATGATGAGCCCGGCCTCAATGGTCTTGCCCAAGCCGACTTCGTCGGCCAGCAGATAGCGCACGCGGTCGCCCGAAATAGCCCGAGAAAGAGCGTAAATCTGGTGAGGAAGCGGAATGACGGAAGAGGCCACGGGCGCCAGCAACACGTCCCGGCTAAGCGCATCCGCCACACGCGCCGCAGCAACTGTATAGGCCAGGCTCTCTTCGGTCCTGGGCCCCGCCTCTTTTACCGGCTTCAGACGTGAAGCCGGTAGCTGCACAATGGCATTTCGACCCGGCAACCAGACGCGACAGACCGTCTCGCCCCAGAGCGAATGGGCCTCAATAAGCTGGCAAACTTCGCCGTACTCGGGGAGATAGTACCAGTTCGTCCCATGCACAACGGGCCCTGTCATCTTGACTCTAAAAATCGTTGCCTTACCAGATCTGACAGATCATCTCGAATTCTGTAAAAGTCTTTCTCTCGCAGCACAAGACCCTGAAGCTGTAATTGTTCAAGGTAATCCATTGCCTCATCCCTGGAAAAACCCGAATCAGCTATGAGTTCTTCTACGCGCTTGGGAGAAGCTACCAACAGCCCAAGTAGAGCTACTTCCTCCGTCCTGACCGAAACGCCCAGTTTTTCTTTGAAAAATGCGTCTATGTTTTCCTCAACAGGTCGCCAATCCAGTCGTACTGTAAAATTGTTAGCTTTGCGATCCGAAAACACCTCTGGAGGTCGGCGTTTCTCTCTGGCCCATGCCTCACGCAATGCTCGAATACCCGAACCCGCTAGTTCGGCAAACCCCAATAAACGAAAAGCCCGGGCAATCAGGGGGTTTCGAGACTGGCTTTTATTTCCTTCCTGCAGCCCTCTCTCATCAACCAGTGAAAATCCTGGATTAAACAATTCAGTATAGTTACGTTCAATTGTAATCTGACCCGGTGCACTGGCATCTTTGTAGTCCTGATGAATGAAAAGATTAACCAGCGCCTCGCGCACCGCAATATAATCCGGCGTTCCAGCGGTCGAAGAAAGGTTTTCTACAGCCAACTCTTCATTATTAAGATGCCTACACAGAAAGGCAACGGCTCTGCGGAGCGCCCCCAGCAGGTTATCATTTTCAACAAGCTCTCGCTCATCCCACCTGCTCGTTTCGCTTTTTCTGGCACGCAAATCTAAAATTGGTCTACGACAGAGCTTTTTAACCTCACCAGGTTTGCCCAGGAGTAATATTAATTGTATTGCTTCGTCCGCATCAATTCTTGTTCTACCATCCAAAAGCTTCTCCCGAATCACCTCTCTGGACGAAACCTGCGCCTCAGAATCAAGACGAGCAGCGAACCACTCGACTGTACTGTCATCTAGGGCTTGCCAAGGAATCTCCTCTCCCACTGACCTTACAGCTGCTAAGCGCTTATCCTGTTCGATTCGCCAGAATCTACCCAGGGTCTCCCCCTCTTCTAAGACCAACATTTCCGACTCCCTGTGTTCTCCGCACAAAAGAGCCTGCAGCGTCTCGCCAAGATCCCTGCTTGTTTCATAACGATCCCCACTCAAAGACTTATACACCACCCGATTTGGATCTACTACATCAATAAAGAAGAGACGGTAGTTCTGGCGACTCTCTACGAGATGCCATAAAAGGAAAGGCCACAGGTTAATCGCCTGGTCATTCAGGGCTAAATATACCTGCCATTTTTTCCTTATTCCCGATTGCAAAACAAGTGTGCGGGGAGGAGGATCAAAAGACTCTCCCATAAGAAGCAGGGTCGTCGCAAGTATTTTACCATCTTCCAGTTCCTGCGCTTCAATCAGAAACAGAGGAGACTCTATCAATGCTTTAACACCTCGAAGAGCCTGCTTGAGTAGGAGGAAAGGTCTCCTGGTGTCCAGAACGGATTGCGCGACCGCTCCGGTGATCGTATTCAGCTCATGCCCCAGCTGATTTCGTATCTCCAGAAGAGCAATGAGAGCCTCTTCCGTAGGTCCTTGTTTAGATCCCCTTCGGGGCCCGAATCCTGCATTCAGATAAGGCCCGGCGGGGTGCGTAACCTTTGCCCTACTAACTTCTTGAATGAGCTGAAGAAACCGGCCCCATGCAAGACTTCCATTTAAGGATGTAGTAAGCTCGCAAATCATCTCCTCTTGACGACAGGCAAAGGAACACAACGCGATACCGGCCAGATATCGCGTAAGTATTTCACCAGCACGCAAGGTGCTGTCGAGCAATTCCGGAGCTGTACGGGCACGACAAATGCGCCCACACGCTACGGCTACAGGATGGGCATAGATCGTTGACCCTTCTTCAAAGAATGCCTGCAAATCCGGGTCAATCCGGCAACCCATCTTCATCCGCCCATTCTTGTTACAGCCTGGTCATACCACATGATCAGCTTGGGATCTTCCTGAAGGACGGTTTCGGGAATTTTGCGGGCCACCTGGATAATGGTCTGATAGTCCCGCTCCTGCCAGGCCTTCTTGAAGCCAGCCCGCACGGCCTCAAGACGGAAAACCTTGAGTCGACGCCCGGTGAACTGCTTGTACTCTTCAAATTCCCGCAGCAGAGCCCGCTCACGCAGCTTCTCCAGGTCGGCCGCCCGGTTGGGATCCGGCACATACCAGCGGTCTTTCGCCCGCCGCAGCAGTTCCGCCCGGGTCGTATGCAATCCTTGATTGTCTTCAGTGGCCCGGCCGGCGTCCAGCTCTTCCTGGATAATCTTGCGCAGCTCCGCGCTCTGCCGCATCCACGAGACAATCTGCGGCGGGATCGGGCCCCTGCCATCGTAGCGCAGGAAGTTCTGCTCCAGGAGCTCCATGAGCTCAAGCGGCTTTTCGTGCTTCTGCCACCCGCCGATCTCTTTGAGAAACTGCGGGTGGAGCTCCTGATAGGTCTGTGGCTTTTTGCTGAGCTGTTGGCGCAGCCACTGAATGGCCGAGGCTTCGTCGGTCACAAAAATGGAGAGCTGCAGAATCTCCTTTGCTTTGAGACGCCTCCGGTCGTACTCCGCCACCTGTTCGGGCAGGAAGTACATCCCGTCGCGCTCCGGGAAGCGCTGGGCCAGGCCAGCATAGAATTCCGCCGCGGAGAGCGGCACCATCACGCCCCGCTGAACATGGAAGGCCACCATGCGGTCGAAAAGCAAATAGGCCTGCCGCTCGGCAATCACCTCCAGTTTACCATTATTTTCGACCACCACCGGCAATTGCCTCAGGTGTGCGCGCACGAAGTCCCAGACGCCTTCCTCGGTGCCAGCTTCTCGTTTGAAGCGCTCTTCCAGACCGCCATTGGGCTTGTAACATGAGATAACCAGGTCCTGCTTCACGGCATTGGCGCTGGTCACCTGCTTGAACGAGCCCTGCCTTTTGTCCAGCGTGCGCACATCGGCGATCACAAAACCGGCGGTCTGCAGCGCTTCCTGAATGGCGTTCCAGACGCTGTTCTTGGAGTTATGAAACACCACCGTCATCCACCGGCCCGGCTTGAGCACGCGGTAGTATTCCCTGAAGCACTCGGTCATCAGGCGCTGGTATTTCGGCAGTCCCTTACCCTGTACCTTGTTTTCGATGGCTTCTGGCTTGTTGTTGGTAAAAACCTTGAGCCAGGCTTCCCAGAGGAAGTTCAGCTCCGAATACATCAGGTTGCCGCCAAAGGGCGGGTCGGTGAAGATGTAATCGACTTGGACGCTTCTTGTGTTTACATCAGTTGCAGAATTCGTGCTCGTAGCGGTATTGATGTCATGAGAGATAGAGAACGTGAAATCGCCGACTTTTGAAGCCAGTAATTCGAATGGAGAATTCTCATCAGCCATGGACGGGACATAGAGAGTTCCTGAAACCGTTCCAGTACGGCGATCCGTGATTTGGCCGTTCCTAAGGACAGGCATGTACTTATACATTTTAGTTGTCCGCGTCATGGCTGACGTAACCCACACGCCTAACCGGAGATTTGCCGCAAGAGATCGAGATAGAGCAGCCCCCAACACCCACAAATTCCGCTTCGTGTAGAAATGGTGCACGTGGGTGAGGCCGATGTCGTCGTTGCGACGCGATTCCTCGCCCTCCGGCATTCGGTCGGTCGGGAACCAGTAGGGAATGTCCAGCTCCTCGATCTTCTCGATCAGCGCCAGGTCGAAGGCGTCGGGCGTCTTTTCGTGGCGTTTCTTTCCGACGCTGTAGTTGATGAGCACCGGTACCTGTTTGGCCTGGCGGATCGTCTGGCCGATGGCCCTGTCGTACTTCGTCACCCAGGCCCGATCCATGTTGCGCTTGGTGAGCATCGCGCCGCAGTGGGGACAGGGAAATTCCTTGTGGACCTTGCCCGCTTCCTTGTCCACCGCCGCCTCCCAGAAGATCACCTCCTGCGTGCACTCCGGGCAGACGAACACATCCGACCAGACGGTATAGTTGATCCTGCCCACGTTTCCCAAAGTCCCTATCAGCTGTCGTGCTTCGTCGGCTGTTTTGCAGGCGCGCAGCCTGTCGGCCAACACCTCCGGCACCCCCGCTTCCGGCGCATGCAGGGTGGCGTACATCCAGCCACACTCCTCCTCTACCTCCTCTAGAATGCGCTTCGCCTCCCGCTCGAACGCCTGCACGTCCACCGGTGTGTTGTAGTTGTAGGCGATGAAGGTGGCTGCCGGTGACAGGTCGTTGAGCACCGCACGCCGGGCGCCGAGCTTCGAGAACGGCACCCAGACCGTCTTGCCATGCTCGTCGGTTTCCTGCCGGTAGATGATGCCCTGGTCGTCCACCCTGTAGCCAAGCGACTCCACCGTCTTGCGGTCGCCGCAGAGCTGCGCCGCCACACCGGTCATCCCCGTCCCGCAGAAGCCGTCGAAGACGATATCCCCCGGCTCGGTATAGTGCAGGATGTACCGCATGATCGCCTTGTGCGGCACCTTGGTGTGGTAGGAGTGCGCGTTGTAGATGGGATCGTTCCTCCCCTCGCTCACGTCTGCCGCGAAGGGCTCCCGGTGGTAGTCGTCCGTCTCCGGATCGTAGGGCTTGCCGTAGTGACGGATGAACTCCTCAATAAATGGGTTGGGACAGGCCGTGTAATAGGGTGGATCAGAGAGGTTCAGAATGTCCTCAATCGTACCATGCGGAAAGCCAACCTGATCTTTCCAGAGCTGAAGCAGATCCTTCTGCGACTCCTGGCGGTGTGCCTCCCACATCCGCTGAGCCAGCTCCCACAGGCGAGTCTCATCGCCCATGGGCCATTTCTGGACCGACTTCATTCGCTCCACGGCATCCTCCACCGTGGTGAAGGGCACGCCGCCGAGTTTCGCATGGAGCTCCTCCAGCCCCTCACGCAGACGCTGCTGGAAGTAGGCGCGCCGCGCTTCATCGCTGGGAAACGTCAGTCCCAGACATTCGACGGAATGTTCTTCTTGCTGACCTTGCGTCTCTGCATGCACAAGTTCCAACTTCAACTGACCATGTGTGCCGCCCATTGCCGTTCCCTGTTTTTATTCCCTGGTTGTGTTTGTCACACGTATCGGTATAGTGGCAACGACCGCCCCTCTATCATTCCAGCACAATGCGCACCTTTCCCTGATCATGGCCCCGGGTGAGTTTTGCCAGATAAGCCTGGAAACGTCGCAAAAGCTCCTCCGGCGTAGCCGGCGACCCGTCTTCGAAAAGCGCGGCACTCAGGTCTTCGGTTTTTATCGCGACCCTGACCAGACCGGATAGCACCTCCTGGAGTGCCCGAACGAACTCGGGCGTCAGCGGATCGGGAAGCCGACCGGAGTTCCGAAACATCTCCACCTGCTCTCTGACATCGGTTTTGAGCAGTTCGAGATTGGCGCGAATGGTCGGGTCTTCCAGATTGTCCAGCAACGCGCGCGTCCAGGCCTCCAGCAGGCGATCAATCTCCTGGTCAAGATTCTCAAGTACGACTTCCGCTGCGGTCGTCACCGGCTCTGTAGCGGGATTAAAGTTGCAATGGGGACAGATCGGCGACGTCTCCAGCTCGTTTTCGATAAGCGCAAAGCAGCTTTTCAGGTTACCCAGACGATTTTGCAGCGAGGTGAGTTGTTGGCGTGGCAGGAGTTCGATCGTGGCCAGATGTTGCAGGATTTCCAGTCGCTCGTCATTCAGCAGTTCCGCCTTACGCCGGTCGTCATTGACGCCCAGCCGGGCCCGTGCGTGCAACTCAAGGTAGTGTGTTATGTAGTCCCGCTTGAGGGATTCAAGCCTCTGGCGAAGCGGCCCGACTGCACCAGCAGTTGGGCCCTGCCCCACAAGGTCTGCAACCTGGTTCAGTTCCTTCTCGAGCACCTCTCGCGCCTGTTCCCTCCACGGATGGCCTTCAGGCATCAGACGCATAGCTTCGAAGAGATACGAAACCAGCGGTCCGAGAGTCTGAGACAATTCCTGCAGGGATTTGATTTCTTCCAGGACTTTCAGGCCATCCTCGTGACGCCTGATCTCAGCAGCGTCATAACGAAGGTTCTTAAGCCGGCCTGGAGAATTGAAGGCCCGCAGCGACTCCAGAAAGGTTTTGGTTTCCTTGAGCTGTGCGAGCCACGTCCGTGCCTGCTCTTCTCCGATCAGGGGAAGGCTTCCCAGCTTAAGTCCTTCCTGCAGGCGCTGTTGAGCCCGGGCCAGTTCCTCTACCTTCGAAGCAACGGCCTTCTGAAGTTGCTGGACCGGCTCGTCTTTCCCCTGCGTAACAAACTGCGCCATGCCCGGCGCCAGGCCAAGCAACTCGAAAAGCGCCCGAAGCGCGGGCATATTCCAGTCCTTGGGTGGTTCGATATGCTTGAACCGGATCAGATCGGCAATGGGTGTGGCCGCAAGCTCAACAAGGCTCGTCGCATCGAATTTTTTCCCGGGAATGGCCAGCACCAGGTCTCCCGAGTAAACCAGAGCGGCAAGGATCACAATGGCCAGCTCTGGCTCCAGTCGGTATCCCTTTTCCGGCGCAAAATATTCCACACCATGAACATCCTGAATGAGCTCTGAACGCAGGGTCACCTGCCCCGGCCCTTTCTGTTTGAGTGTGTCCAGCACATATCGGGCATAGCGGGAGCGGTGCGGGTCAAGCCGTTCACCGTCGAGGAGCTCCAGAGCATCAAGTACGGCATTGGCCTGTTTGGTACGCCCCTGTCCGGCAATCGCGCGCAGCGCATCCTGCGCCGCCTGCGCTCTGTTCTGGCCGGTTATCAGCACCGAAAAGCGCGGATATTCCGGTGCCAGGTCTTGAAAGTGGGTTGCGAGAATGTGCGCGGCGATGGTGTTGATCAGATCTCGGAAGCCGATCCGCTCGTGGGGCGAAATGCCGGCCGCTTCACGAATGGTTTTCCCCTGAATCCATTCATGCAGGGACTTACTGCGCCCCTGATAGGTGATCCTGAATGCTTCAACATGCCCCTGCAGCCATTGTACCAGCTGCTGCAGGTATCCTGCGGCTTTGTCTTCATAGGCTTTCTTTGCGTGCCCGGTTGCGGTAGTGGCCAGATCCCGCGCGGCCGCATAGAAACTCAGGATTCGACGGAATTCCTCACCGGAGTCCTGATAGAAGAAAAAGACCTCATCGGCCTTTTTTTCATCTCTGAAAGGCGGCGGAGCAAACGGCTGGATGAAATAGAGGTAGAAATCCTGCGGCGGAACTGCCGTGGAGCGTTCATTGGGCGATCCGAAGAACAGGTATCCCTTCCGCCCGGCATTCCGATCCGGCCAGATCAGTTCGTGTTCCCAGATGCGGTACCCGGTCACATGGGTCGGTACGTCTTTCTTTTCCATCGCAGTCAGCAACGCCTCATAGTAGGCGCGATCCAGAGCCGTGTCGTCCAGGCTCTCGGTACGTCTTTCAATGAGGGCATCGAAGTCTTCTGTTTTTTTAAGATCCAGGTACCACTGACCATTATTCGGGTTGTAAGAGATGAACTGTCCACTGACGGTCTGCTGAATTAAATTCAGGACTGTCTCAATGAGAGTAAGCAGATCGTCGGCCGGATCTCCTCCCAACTCTTCAATCTCTGGTTGGTACAGGCAGAGGCTGTCTCGCAGCTCCTGGGCGGTTGGGCCAATGGGTGCGTAGATGTCTCCCGTGGTCAGCCGATGAACCGAAAGGGCATGAATGATTCGAAGAGCCAGCGGCTTGTACGCGGGACGAGGAAAAGCCTGTTGAATGCGCGCTTCCAGTACCTGACTGGCCTCAATGACCTCCTTCACTTTAGGAATTGTACGGAAAGCGGGATTGCTGCGCAGGATTTCCCAGTAGCTATCGTATGCAATCAGACCGGGACGGTCCTTCGGAACTTCCTCGTCGAGAAGCGCTCGCATCGCCATCGACAGGGTCTTGAGCACCTCGCGCTTCTCGACCACCGTAATGCGCTCAAAGGTATCGATATAGTCCGGGTGCACCGGAAAGAGCCGGACGAACTCGTCCATTCGCTCGTTCATGTGGCCGTAGAAATGGGCGAAGGGCGTAAGATAGTCTCGTATCCGGGCCTGTTGCTCCCCGGTTTTTTTGAGCAGCCGCTCGGAGACAACGAACTTCACGTCACGACGGGCAATAAGGATCTGTTCGAAGCGATCTCTGACCCGAAGAATGCTGTCGGCCACGAAGTTAAAGCGGGGGCTGTCGAAGATGGCTTCCTGCACCCCCGCCATAAAGCGAAAACGCAAGTATCTGCAGACCTCGCCTATCTCACGAAGGAAATTGAGATCGAGGATCAAATCCTGATCCTTTCTGCTACGCAGATAGTCCAGAAGTTCGTCCACTACCAGAAGCAACCCGTGGTCCGGGTACTTCTTATTGAATGCACTCATCATTTCCTCGAAGGCCTTCTTATTGTTCGCTATTTGATCGGCCCTCGGGAACGAGTACGACACGCCTATCGCTGCCAGGTGGTCCTCCAGCTCTTTCGTGAGAATATCTCGTAGTGGCATGGTGGTGCTTCCGATCTCGGTGCGAACCACCTTGAACCGGCCGGCGACAGCACGTGCAGCCTCTGCTACCTGAGAATGGCTGAGTTCGTCCAGCAACTCGGCATTCTCACAGATGGCAGAAATGACGGCCATCAGGTGCGACTTACCCGTACCGTAGTTTCCTACCACCAGCAATCCCTTGTTGTCGGCCGGCCTATCGAACTGCAGGTTGGGTAAAATAACGTTCATAATCCGCTCAGCCATCTCATCGGAGATGACGTAGGTGCGGACCAGCTGGCGGGCAACATCCAGCTCATCTGATTTCAGCAACTGCACAACGGTCTCAACCGGATCAAATTGAATCAGATCGCGATACTTCATCGTGGTACAGCCTGTTGTTTTCAGTTGTTTGCTTCGACAGATACTACAAGCACGTCCCGAATGGGATAGTTTCGGTATTCTGGATGGTCTGGGCTTGCGTAGGTTATGCGGTCGTTTTCCAATGATCCATTCCAGGCCGCCACAATGGCTTTATTCCGAGAAAGCCGCTGGAGCAAGCGTAGCGGATCCTGTTGCAACTGAACTTCAAATAACATTTCAAGATTGTCAAGTAACACCAGGTCTCCTTCGATTTTGTCAACGATATCCTGAAGGATTTTCTGCACCTCAAGCGGGCGTCTCTGTACGTCCACTTCCAGTAAGCAGCGCGCAAGTTCAAGATTGACGTTGATTAACGGTGCAGCAACACACTCTGATACTGCCTGCAGAGCTTTTGTCTTGCCACTTCCTGAAGGACCGACCAGGAGCACAAGCCGGTAGTACAGCAATGGCGCTTCGTGTATCCTGGCCAGTATGCGGTCCACTACGTCCATTTGATCATCATCATCTGATCATTGCTACAATAGCCTTTCCTTCGTCTATTTTGGAAGCGAGGGTTGTTGCCCCTGGAGTTACAACTGACTCTCTTACTTTTAGAACCCGGAATCCTTCCATTGCAACCTGGCTTTTATTGGGCAAAGGGACAGGCAGGTCCTTCGGGACCTACCTGCCCCCTGCCCCGCTCACCGCGTGTATTTCAAACCGCCCTTCGGCAGCTCATAAACCCACAGCCTGCCCTGCTCGCCCACCACCGAAAGCAGATTCCCGCTTACGCTTACCTGCTCGATCCGCGTGGGCATCGTCCGCATAAACAGCATCCCGCCTCGATCGTCGTACACCCGAAGCGTCCGCCCATTGCTGTCTACTCTGACCACGTACATGGCTCCCTTCCAGGTTTAAGTTCAACATACGCCCTTTCCTTCAGGAGAGCACCGGCTCGCCCTGCGCTACACCATCGCCACCGACCGACACCGTCGCCAGCCACCGCTCCAGCGCCGACGACGCCGCCGACACGGCCGGATGCTTTACGCGCAGCAACTCCGCCTGCGGCTGCACCTCCAGCACCGGGATCTGGCGCGAAAGCTTCCGCAGCGTCGACTTCATGTAGTCGCCCCCCTCTTCGAGCACCAGCACGCCTCCGTGCACC
>Ga0066871_100349_pt1 | contig 32121 bp, 26 predicted proteins | sample CeladaPassage60B_FD_62209 | JGI IMG/M metagenome (GOLD analysis project Ga0066871, IMG submission 62209) | Cellulose-adapted microbial communities from the Joint BioEnergy Institute, USA - Passage3 60B | ecosystem: Engineered > Bioreactor > Continuous culture > Unclassified | place: USA...
CTGCGAGACTTGCGTCTTTTTGCCGCGGTAGCCAAAACGGGAAGCATCACCAAAGCGGCGGAACAGCTGGGATATGTCCAGTCCAATGTGACAGCCCGCATCCAGCAATTGGAAAACCATTTGAAGACGCCGCTCTTTTACCGCCATTCCCGCGGCGTTTCCCTGACCCCTCAGGGAAACATGTTGCTGAAATACGCCGAGCAAATTCTCCATCTGGCCAATCAGGCGGAACAGGCGGTAAGCCAGTCCTCGGTTCCCCGCGGTCCCCTGCGCATCGGCGCGATGGAGACCACCGCCGCCGTACGCCTTCCCGCACTGATGGCCGCCTTCCATCGAAGTTGTCCGGAAGTGGATTTGACCCTGCGCACCGGTCCCACGGAAGAGCTGCTGCATCTGGTACTGGATTATCAATTGGACGGGGCATTTGTCGCCGGACCTGTCAACCACCCGGAACTGGAGCAGGAAACCATTCTTGTGGAAAACCTTGTCTTTATCGCCGGCCGCGAAATCAACCATCCGTTTTCGGCGGACATCGCCCGAACGCTGCTGGTGTTTCGCAGCGGCTGTTCCTATCGCGCCCGCCTGGAACAATGGGTCCGTGCAAGGGGAATGCTGCCCGTGAAAATCATGGAATTTGGGACGCTGGAAGCGATCCTCGGCTGTGTCGAGGCAGGGATGGGCATTTCGCTTGTACCCGCTTCGGTCATCCAACACTATCACGGCAAGGGGATGCATCAGGGACTTTGGGTTCAGCCGATGGAAGAAAATGACGGGCGTGTGGAAACCCTGTTTGTGCGCCGGCGTGATGCTATGATGACACCTGCCCTTCACCATTTTCTCGCCCTGGGCAGGGAACTGCTTTCAACAGCAGGTTGAAAAAGTATAAATCCAATATTTCCAAATGGGTGTTTCCCTGGCCATGGATGATCCGGTTCAGTCGAGACGTCGGCCAAAAACAGCCTGAGCATTGCTGATCGGTGAATGGATGACATCAAAAAGCGAAGCGCCTCGCCCTGGAGCAGGCGAGGCGCATCAAGATTTTTTCTGATGCGTCAAGAATGTTTTTACTTTATTTCACATCCGGAGGAAGAAGATGTTAGGGAGCAGTCATCAGTTTCCCGATCATGGTAATCTTGCGGACCTTGTTTTGCTGGATATACTCATTGACACGATTCAGTAATTGCTCGGGTGGTGTGAGCAGAACAGGAGCTGCATGATCCACACTATAGCGACTGGTGGCTAGGACATCTGAATAAGTCAAGCCACTGGCGAGGATCATAGAATCGGAGTTTTTATAAAAACGTTTCGCCACTTCCAGTGCCGTTAAATAACGATCCGCACCGTAAATCCGCTCCACCTGAATCCCCATCTCTTGAAGCCTTGTCACCACTTTTTCAGAAACAGCTGCAGATCCGCCAACGATCGTTACTTTTTTCAAACGCTTCGTCTGCTGGGCTGCCAAGTAGTCTTTGATCTCTTGATCCAGTTCGTTTGCCGAACGATTCAAAAGCACTGGTGCCTTATTCTTACTAGCTAAAGGTGCAATCACCGAGGCATCGGGAAAGTGATTGCCGTTGACCAGGAAAATCTCTTCGGGGCTTTCATTCACCCATTTCGCGATGTTGACAGATGTCTCCTGACGATTTCTGCCCGCAATCCGTTCAATGCGATGTTGCTGGCCAAAGATATGAACCAGTTGCTGTTCCACCTTTGGCGGAATGGCTGAAGTACCGCCTATGATCAGAATGCGACCCTTTTGTTTCAACAACCTCTGGATGGTTTGGATCAGTTGTGAGTCCAAGGTGCTGGATTTCGGGTCGAGCAACAACACACTCCCGTTTAACGGCTGAACCATGGTACCACCGGCAATCGCGTCGGAAAAGTCATTTCCTGTGGCAAGGATCATTGTATCCAAACTGTGGTCAGGCAAGTGAGTGTTTAAGGCAATCGCCGTTTCGTATGGATTGCTTCCAGCAATGCGCTGCAAGATAGGTGGTTTAGGAACCTCATTGTCAGGAGGCGGGTTGCCTTCAGAAGGCGGACCGGGATTGTTTACAGGATCACCATTCTGGGGAGGTTGACCACCTTTGCTCTTTGTCGTGATCCGGCCTTCCACTTCTGGTTGAAGCGGCTTCCCTGTCTGCTGTTCCATGTGTTTGATGTATTCAATGAACACTTCATAGTCGACGTATCCCAAATCCTCGCGGTACTTCGCATCCAGGAACACCGTGTATCCGTCACCGCCGTTCAACATAAACCCGTTGGTGACAACGCGGTAGATTTTGTCCCGGCTGATCGGTTCGTAGGTTTCACCAGCGCCTTTCACCTGCACGGAAAGCACGCGCTGCCCTGCCGGTTGCGATGGATCCCAAACCACTTTCAGCCCCGAAACTTGCGGAAAGCGCCCGGCGCTGTTCCCTGGGGTTTCCAGGTTTACCTGGCTCAATCCATTTTCCAAAGCCTGGATGATCTGCGCGCCTGTCAGATCGGCAATCGCCAGCGTGTTGCCAAAGGGCATCACCGTCAGCACATCGCCCAGCGTGATTTCCCCTGCCTGAATCGAGGCGCGAATCCCGCCCCCGTTGGTGATGGCAATCTCGGCCAGCTTTCCGTTGGCTTCTTTCGCCAGCACATTGGCTTTCCACAGCATGCCGTCGGTGATCAAGTTCCCCAGGTTGGTTTCCTTGCTCCGCACATTGGCCCGTTCGCCGTCCAACAGCACGGCGGTATGCCCGATCACTTCATTGCGGAATTGATCCAGTACCTGCTTGTAGGCGTCGATGCGTGCCTTGACCTCAGGATCTTCCGGCACCTCCTTGACCGGCAGCAGGCGGCTGTGCGAACGGTCAACCAGCACGTTGCCCGCCTCGTCAAAGACCACATCCAAACGCCCCAGGTTTTCGCCGTATTCTCCTGTCTGGACGATCAATGTCGGCGTATTGTCTTCATCCACAACCACCATTTGATCCAACTTAGTGTGGCTGTGCCCGCCGATGATCACATCAATGCCCTCCACCTGTTCCGCCAACCGCCGATCCGCCTCAAAGCCAATATGGGTCAGGGCGATGATTTTGTTGACGCCTCGTTGCGTCAATGCATCGACGGCTGCCTGTGCCGATTGGACGGCATCATTGAAACGGGTTTCCTTGCTGGGACTGGATATATTGCGCGTATCCTCCGTCGTCAAACCGATAAAGCCAACTTTCTCCCCGTTGATCTCCATCGTGGCAAAGTTGTGGATTTTTCCAGATTCGACTGCTTCCTCCTTCTGGACCAATGGTCCTAGGTCGGGATCGGCGGTGACATCCACATTGCTGCTGACGAAGGGAAAGCGTGCGCCTTTGATGAAATCGGCCAGCACCTTTGAACCTTTGTCAAATTCGTGGTTGCCAAACGTCATCAGGTTGTAGCCCAGCAGATTCATAAACTCCAAGTCAGCCTGTCCTTGCCATTTCGTGAAATAAAGGGTGCCTGAAAACACGTCACCGGCATCCAGGAGCAAGGCGTCCGGCACTTCCTCACGCACCTGCTTGATCAATGTCGCCCGCCGGGCAATCTCATCCAAGTGGGAGTGGGTGTCGTTGGTGTGCATGAGGGTCAAGGGCCACACCGGGGTCGCGGAAAAGTCGATTTGCGCGACGACCGGATCATGGTCGCTGACACTGCCGTCAGCGCTCGTGAACTCAGCGTTGATATTGACGATGTCCGCTTCGGCACGATGGGCCAATTCACGGTTGACGAGAATGTGATCCAGGACTTGTGAATTCCCTTTGTATACATAGGTAAAACGCTCTTTTTCCGGCAATCGCTCAATCAGGCTGGCCAACACTTCTTCATTCCCCGCACCGCTGCCATATTTCAGGATGCGCAGCGTATCGGAAAACTCAAAATCGTTCAGGTCACCCAGGACAACTACGTTGGCATTGGCCCGCTTGTTCAACAACATGCGGACAAAATCATGGATCACTTGCGCTTGTTGGTGCCGCTTAGGCTCCGACAGGCGGGCGGGTGGCTGGGTCGTGCCAAATTCCCGGGTGTCGCCGGACTTTGAATTCAGGTGGTTGTTGATGACAAAGATGTCCTCCTGGCCAAAGCGGAACTGGGCAACAAGCGGTTTCCGGCTATCGGCAAATGCCGGATCGTTGGGTTGAATCCTGCCTGGATTCATCTTGAGGTTGCCGTTCTCGTCCATCTCGACTGGTGTTGTCGCGTCCCCTTTTGCGCCCACATCGACCAGTTGCACCCGTTCGGGATTGTAAAGGAAACCGACGCGGATGTTGCCGCCAGGCGCACCGCCATCTTGATTCTTCTGCGGTGCAATGTCGGTGTAACTGTATTCAGGGCCGCCTACTTTTTTGATTTCGTCGATCAACAGCTGGTAGGTCTGACTGGCATCAGTGACGTCTGTATTCTGTGTTCCGTCGTTATCCTGCACTTCTTGGAGGCCGATAATGTCCGGCGCTTTCAGCAGGTTGACGATAGAGTCGGCGATCCGGGCAGCTCTTGCCGTATCTTTAGCCGAAAAGTTCTCCACATTGTAAGTGGCGATGGTCAGCTTGCCCGGTACAGGGACAAAGCGGGATGCTTCTTTTGACCGGTCTGTCGCCCCGGCAGTGATATTGGGCAGCATTTCGGTGTGCCAGATGTTGTAGTAGCCGTAACTGTAGCCGAGAATCCCGTTAATCGGCGCGTCAAACATGTCTCCCGGTTTCGCCGTCAGGGGATCGGGCAACGGCATCAGCTTGTCGTAGATAATCAGCACTTCCGGATTGCCTTCATCGTCCCGCAATTTGATACCGTTGTGAACCGTCAGCTTTTCCTGAGAGGCAATGCCTCGATCGGCAAGCATGTAGATTTCCCGGTAACTCTCGTTGGTTCCCACAATGAGCGGTTCGCGCACTTGGACACGCATGAATTCAAGGCTCTCATAATAATCGATGGCGTACTTCTCCGGGTCATATTCGCTGAAGTTGTCACTGCTGCGGGCCGCTGGAATGGGCCGTCCCTCTTTCCCGATGACAACCGGCTCAGGGAGCGGGTTCCCTTGCGAAAGTAGCTTCACCTGAGGCTTTTCAAGCTCTGTGATCGGCAATTCTCCGGTGTATTGAAACTCTTTCACCTTACCACTCACGCTCACCTGATCGCCCTCGGAAAGCGAGGGGAGGCCAGTTACCCCTTTGGTAAAAACATAAATCGCGTCGGAAGTCCGCGGGTCCCCGTCCCCTTCATCCTGCATGTAGAACCCATTGGTGTCCCGGGCAGTGACAACACCTTTTATCTCAGTGACTGCTTGTCCTTCACACGGAGAACGGTGTCCAAGTCCCTGGATTTGGCCAATCTTGATCCCCGGTTGGCTGCAAAGGGGAACGTCCCCATCGCCGGTTGAAAAGGACCAGCTGATCTCCTGAGCAAGCCGATTTCCGGATAAATCCTCCAACGCACCTCCCGGAATGGTGACTGTATAGCGGGTGTCAGGGGAAAAGTCAGGGTGGTCGATCGTCAATGTCTGTTCATAAACATCTGCCGTCACGCCTGCCAGCGGTTGGTCCCCTTCTGGAACAATGGCAATGCTTGCACCGTCAACCAGCGTCACCGGTTCGTCGAACGTGACGCTCACCGCCGCGTCCAACGGCACATTGGCAGCATTTGCTTGCGGTTGCAACCCGCGAACGACGGGCGGTGTTGTATCCGGTCCGGGATCGCTCCCCGGATCGGGGTCGATATCCTGTCCGATGAGCTCGAAATCATCGATGTTAATCCGATTAGTGCCTCCGGCGGTTTTCAAAATTTTAAATCGAATCGGTTCAGAAGCAGAAATGGTAAACTCCGCTTCCGTCAGTTCAGAAGTTGGCGTCATTTCTGCACCTACATCGTGCCAGGTCGATCCCCCATCGGTGGATTGTTGCAATTTCCATTTATTTCCCGTATCAGTGCCATAATTGGCGTGTTTGAGCCGCACTTTTGTCACGCCGGAAACGTCAAACCTCATTTCGATGGAACCGGTATTACGGATGCGGACGGACCATTGGCCTATTCGCTTATCTTTTTGCGTACCATCTGGATTGTTTTCTTTCCCAATCAAAGCATCGTTCATATACCATCTGCCCGAATCCAGTTCCACTTCGTCAGCCGCATACGCGGGTTTAACATTTTTTTCAAACCCTTCGTACAAAAGCTGCGTTTCTGCGGCACCTGCCTGTGGTGGGGAAATAGGTGAAAGCAAACTGCCGAAAGCCAGAACCACGGCCATCAGCAGAGCGACCCAATTTTTCCCCAGTGAATTTCCTTTTCCTCCCCGCGCTACTGTCAACATTGCTTTTAGACTCCTCCTCTCGTCATATCAGCGGTTAAATCCTTTTCATTACGGAACAGGACATATGTGGACATGGTTATCGTAACAAATCAATGTTAAGACATTTTTAAGTAATTGTTGGTTATATTTATAAAACATTAACTTTATCTAAATTTTTTGTTAAATTAGCGGAAATTTTTAAATATTTGATAACATCATGAGATTTGGGTACTTTTTCCACAAGACTAAGGCCCGTCGTTTTCGTATGACGGGCCTGCGAAGCTGGAACGAATATGCAGATGGGATTTTTCGAGCCGGATTTTCCATATATGAACTTTGCTTAAAAAAGCTGGCGCATAAGCGACGACGCCAATGAAATTTACAGAAAGTACCGTCTGGAATGGCTCCGAAAAGAAAATCAGTGACAAAGCCACTTCGCATGCCTATATTGCCGTTTCGCCGCCATCCACAGGAATAATCACGCCGGTCATGATTTTTGCAAGATCAGAGGCAGCAAACAGAACGACTCTGGCAATGTCATCCGGCATGGCTGCACGTCCCAAAGGCAACCTTGAAGCAAATTTTCCCATCCCTTTCCTCACAAAAAACATTGGACTGTTGTATTTACAACATTTTGAAACAGTGGAGGAATTGCAGGTGTTGAAAAAGCGTGTAGCAGCGGTGGAGAAAATGATACGTGAAGTTGAATAGAAAACGATTATGAAGATAGCGATAATGATGATCCGAACCTTAACGTTTGAATCGTATCCAACAGCATCTGATTGACCCGTTCATTTTTCCGCAAAGCGCCCCTGTATTCTGGGTGAAAAATCGCAACCGGCGATACCGGATACTCCCCGCATATATCGATTCCGCAGATCTCCCGGTATTTCGCGATGCTACTGAGCAAGCCAATCAGTACTTGAAGCTTCATCGTTCCCTGTTCCCAGTCGGTCAGCACCTCGGTTCGATCCAGTACATCCTTGTCAATGCTGACATAGACAAGATTGGTCGGAAGCGACGAAATGATGGAACGGATGACCGGTTCCAGAGTTCCCGGAGGCACATTTTCTAGAATCGAAATTTTTCGTTTTAAATGAGACGGGATCTTCCACTTTGTTCCTTGTCTTGCGCCAATGATGACGACCTTCTTAAGCAAGGGAAGTTCTTCCATGGACTTTAAGACCCATGAACCGCAGGATACAATCGTAGCGCCAGGTGATTCCATCATATCGGTGTGATGATCAAACAATACCAATGTAAAAGGTTTTTTTATTTCAGACAAGAGCAAATAGGTCACGTAATGATAATTCCCGCTCCCTATCAATGTCACGCCTCGTTTTTTTCGTTTCCTTAACCTTTTACGGATGACAGACAACGATTCGGCGACACAATAACGTTTGGTGCCTGGAATATCTGATAAGTCAAGCCACTCATAGGCTGGATTTTGCAAATGAGCTTGCTGATGATAACTGTGATCAAAATCAAGTACGGTAACGCCAGAACACATCTGTTTGCGACCTTCCCTTCTCTTCGCCTCAGATGTTTTGGCAACCACCGTGCTTTGACGCCACGCAAAAAAGCTCTTAAGATCAGACCTCCGGAATCTTAAGAGCTTTCATGACATGTATGGTTGGTGCCGAAGGTCGGAGTCGAACCGACACGGGATAAACCCACACGATTTTGAGTCGTGCGCGTCTGCCAGTTCCGCCACTTCGGCATCCTTTGGTAAAGGAGGTGGTGTGCCCTGAGGGATTCGAACCCCCGACCTTCTGATTCGTAGTCAGACGCTCTATCCAACTGAGCTAAGGGCACATCATTTTCTTGACGCCTTTTATTTTACTACAGAATGGCCAGGAAGTAAAATCTTTGAGCGTTCGATGCAAGATCAAAACAAGATGAAAGATACATGTTTGATTCCTCACGGATCACAACATCATGTTTGTGCTTTGCGAGGCCACAAAGTGTAGCTAAAGCTCCAAATGAAATCAATGGCCAGCACAATGGACCACCGTACAATCGTCAGCCACAGTTCAGTCGTTCTGCTTTCGTCGCCTACAATTTGAATCATCCCGAAAAGGATTGCGCTCCCGATGAGCCAACCCAGCAAATGAAGGTACCACATCCGCCGCTCGTAGCGTGCGTGTTCCGTTCCGAACTTTGGTTTCACTGTCGGAGAGGGGCCATGGGCGAAATAATAGGCGAAGCGTTCGTCCGCCCAGCGAATCATCCGATGCCCGAAAGCGATCGACACGCCAATGTAAACAGCGGCCAAACCGTGAAAGAAACTGGCTGTCGCGCCGTTCCGCAGATCGACTGCCGTAAAGATTAACAACGCCAAATCGACGGCAACCGTGCAGAAAAGCAACCATGCGCCCAATCGGCGAGCCTTCAGGATATACCGGCAGAACAGGCCCGCCGCAACAAAAAGCCAAAACCCGATCTCACAAGCGATAATCAACGCTGCCATCATGATGATACGCCACCCTCTCCCCGCATGCGTCTCTTTTTATAATACATTCGTATTAAAATACGGAGTTATTTTAGCACATTTGTACGAAATAAACAATCATGCTAGAATAAAAACATGCCTAAAATTGTGGATCACGAAGCACGACGCAAACAATTGGGAGAAGCCGTATGGCGCATCATCCGCCGCGAGGGTCTGGAAGGCGTGTCGGTGCGAAGCGTCGCCAAGGAAGCAGGGATGTCTCTTGGGGCCTTGCGATATTATTTCTCAAGCCAGAACGATTTGTTGGCGTTCTCTTTGAAAATGGTCGGCGAGCGGATCAAAAAACGCATCGAAAATCTGAGTATGACGGGAGACATCCGCAAAGACATCGAGACCATCATCGGAGAAACACTCCCGCTGGATGAGGAACGGATCACCGAAGCCATCATCTGGCTCGCGTTTATCGGCAAATCGTTGGCGGACCCCACATTGGGCGTCTTGGCGGCCGAGGCACAGAAAGAATTATATGCTCTCTACAAGAAACTGACAGATGCCCTCATCCGCTGCGGACTGGTCCCGCTTGAGACAAACGCTGAGCTGGAAGCCATACGACTTCACGCGCTGATTGACGGGTTGGTCATCCATGCCCTGATCGATCCCCGCACCGTTACCCCGGAAACCATCCGGCGGACGATTGCTTACCATCTAAACAGCATCATGCAAAAGCACACCGATCACAGAGCGGATACGAACGGTGCAACCAGTCCATAAAAATACGGAAGACGACTTCATGGCAATGAAGTCGTCTTCTGAAGTTTCAACCTATTTTCGCTAGAATTTTTTCACCTTAACCGGTGGAAGCTGTACATGGCTTTATCGCTGTAATTATCGCCGACACAAGATAATCTTCGATGTTGGCTCCGGGCAGCCAATCTTTGATAAACGCCTTTGATTCGTCTTTTGGTTCAATGACGATACGGGTAAATCCGCTCTGTTGCAGCATCCATTCCAACTCGCCAATGAACGCCGCACCAGCTATACATCCTGGATACAACGCCTCGAGATCGTTTTGGATTTCATCCGGAAATTCCGCCGTCCTCACCACGTCAGTAATGGCCAGCCTCCCTCCCGGTTTCAACACCCGAAAGGCTTCCCGGAATACCTGAAGCTTATCCGGAGACAAATTAATGACACAGTTCGAAATAATGACATCGACCGAGTTGTCAGCCACCGGTAAATGTTCGATCTCGCCCAACCGAAACTCCGTGTTGGTAAAACCGCCTCGGATGGCAAGCTCACGTGCCTTGCTAATCATTTCGGGAGTCATGTCTACGCCGATGACACGACCGGTCTCCCCAACCTGACGGGCAGCCAAAAAGCAATCGAGCCCGCCGCCGCTGCCAAGATCCAACACCACCTCTCCCGGTTTCAAATCAGCGATGGCCTGCGGATTGCCGCAACCCAGTCCAAGATTGGCGCCTGCCGGAACAGCTGACAACTCTTCATCGGTATATCCCAATTTGGCCGACACCTCAACAGAAGTGCCGCAACATCCTGCCGTCGTGGTACAGCAACTGCCCGCATTCACATCTTGCAGCGCAATTTGCCGATAATGTCTGCGAACGTTTTGCCGAATTTGATCGCTGTTGATCTGATTCATGAGAGCCCCCCTTGCCTGAGAATTTTTTCCTGCATTCCTTACGAAATCACTTTCCTTCAGCGACAAACTTCTCGATGCGCGATCTTATCGCATCCCGGACCTCCCGAAACTTGTCCATGATTTCCTCTTCGGTTCCTGTCGCTTTGGCCGGATCATCAAACCCCCAATGCCATCTCACCACGTTGGGATTGGAAATGGCCGGACAATGTTCGTCGGCATGCCCGCATAATGTAATCACATAGTCCGCCCGATGCAAAATCTCCAGATCAATCACATCGGACGTATGGCCGCTGATATCCACACCCGCCTCCTTCATGACTTGTACCGCACGGGGATGCAACCCATGCGCGTGCAAACCGCCGCTTTTCACCTCGTACCGATCACCCCCCAACGCTTTCAACCAGCCCTCCGCCATCTGGCTGCGGCAAGCGTTTCCCGTACAAAGGAAATAAACCAATTTTTTGCCTGACATGTGTCATCACACCTCGTTGATGTGGAGCGTGATCCACAGGATCCCAATCGCATTCCAGACGAATCGTTTTACTTTATTTCCCGCCTTTGCTCTCCCATTGCTAGCAAGTTACCATCAGCCCTTTCTCTTCCAATTTCCGCAGCTCCTCAGACAGATCAGGCAAGTTGGACAACGCAAGCGCAATCTCCTCTAACCTTTTCTCGTTGATCGAATAGAACACCCACTGTCCCTTCCGCGTTTCTTGAACCAAACCGGCCGTTTTCAAACGACTTAAATGTTTCGAGATCGCCGGTTGGGAAATATTAAATATGGAGACCAGCTCACATACACAGCAATCGCGAGTCCGCAACAGCGAAAGAATCTTCAATCTCGTCGGATCGGCAAGCGCCTTGAGAAGATCCGCCAATTTTTCAAATTCCATGCCGTCCTCCCCAAAACATGAAGATAATGATATAATCATATTGTTATATGTTGATGAAAAAGTCAATTCCCGATTTGAAATGACGCTATCCGTTTGCCGGCTTATTATTTATGGGAATCATCGTCGGCCCCAATTGTTTAAAAAGGAGTGGGAATATGAAAGTACTTATTGCAGGCGCAAACGGACACACAGGCAGATTAATCGTGGAGCTGCTCGGGAAAAGCGATCGCCATGAAGCTTATGCCATGATCAGAGACGCAGCGCAAGCAGAAACATTGAAACAACTTGGCGCCAAAGAAACGGTGTTGGCCGACCTTGAAGAAGATGTTTCGCATGCCGTCAAAGGGATGGATGCGGTGATTTTCGCTGCCGGCTCCGGCTCACATACAGGTCCGGATAAAACGATCTCCGTAGACCAGGAAGGCGCAAAACGCCTGGTAAACGCGGCGAAAAAAGAAGGGGTCGCGCATTTTATCATGCTCAGTTCGTATGGATCCGGCGATCCGGATGCTTTGCCAAATTTGGCCCATTATCTTAAAGCAAAAGGGGAAGCGGACAGATACCTCATCGAAAGCGGATTGACATATACCATCGTTCGTCCGGGCTATCTCAGTTTCGACCCGCCTACGGGGAAAGTGGAAATTGCTGCGCATTTTGAAAGCATTGCAGGAAGAGATATCCCACGCAGCGATGTGGCACAGGTCATCGTATCTTGTCTTGATCTGGAAAATGCCAAAAACAAAACGTTTGAACTCCTTAGCGGCAACCAACCCATCCAAGACGCACTCAAGGCTCTCTGAAGCATGGATGCCGACGGGGTACGTCGGTTGCCCGGGTTAAGGTCCGGATTGAAAAAAATGCGTTGAAAAAATGCGGGCTTCGTGGGAAAACCTCACAAGCCCGCATCAAACACGCTGCGTTTGATTGCGTTTTATACCGTCTTTGACATATCTGGCCCCACTTTGCGCGAATAGGCCAAATTTTTCGTCTCAGGCGCAAACAGGCTCAAGATCAAACTGAGAGCGATGCCCGCCATCATGAACCCGCCAAATACCCACGGCGATGGACCATACAATTTCGCCATCGATGTCCAAAGCATGGGTCCAAAGCCGACAATGGCGGCCGCGATCTGATAACCGACCGACAAGCCTGTATAACGGACTTTAGGCGGAAACAGCTCGGAGAAAAACGTCCCCTGCGTGGCAAAAATCGCCGCCCAGATCACACCAAGCATGATGGCCTCCATGAAATAAAGCCAGCCGGTCCCTTGACCGATTAACGAAAAATACGGAACGGAAAGAAGGAACAAGAGGATCAACCCGCCGATATAGATCCGTTTCCGGCCGACAAAATCGGAAAGGTAGCCGACCACCGGGATGGTCACGAGCATGGTGGCACACCCGATCGTCAACGCATTCAAGGCAATTTCCCGGGAGTAGCTCAGGTAAACGGTTGCAAACGTAAGCACAAACGACATGGCAAAGACATTGAAGAACCCGTCCCCCAGTTTCAAGCCAATGGCGCGCAACACGTTTTTCCAGTCGGTGCGGATCGCTTCGACAATGGGCATCCTCGCAATATCCCCACTGTCCTTTTGCTCTTGAAAGACCGGCGTTTCCTCGATGCCGCTGCGGATCCAGAGCGCTAAACTGACGAGGAGAATGCTTGCGAGAAAGGGAATCCGCCATCCCCAGGCCATAAACTGCTCTTCGGTCGTCAAATGGCTGATGATCGAAAGGCTAAACGTCCCGAGGACCAACCCGATCGGAACCCCTAGTTGGGGAATCGAGCCGTAAAGTCCACGAACGCCCTTCGGCGCATATTCGGTGGCCAACAGAATCGCTCCACCCCATTCGCCACCCAAGGCAATTCCCTGAATCAACCGCAGCAAAACCAACAGAATGGGGGCTAGCAAGCCAATCTGCTCATACGTAGGCAACAAGCCAATGAGCGTCGAACTGACTCCCATACCGACAAGTGTATAAATGAGTGCCGCTTTGCGTCCCATGCGATCGCCGAGGTGTCCGAACAACAAACTGCCCAGCGGTCGGGCAGCATAACCGACGCCAAAGGTGGCAAACGCGAGAATCAGTGAAATGGCAGGATCGTGAGTCGGAAAGTAAAGCGTTGAAAAAACCAAAGCGGTGGCCGAACCGTACAGGTAAAAATCATACCACTCGATGATGGAACCGGAAATGCTGGCAAAAAGAACACGAAATTTGTTCACCGAAGATTTCCCTCCCTTTCCGCCATTTTTTGTAAGATGAAAAGGAAACTTTTCCGCCTTGCAGTCAACGGAGCGCCCTTTCCCACCTCCTTCCCTGCCCACGGGCCGGGCAGTGATGTTCAAACCCGCCGGAACCACCATGTCCCCTCACTCCACCGCACAAGCCGCAGGGGAGTGCCGAGCGGCAATTCCTCCTCTTGCTCTCCTTCCAAGCGGCCCGTCACCTGCACCCCCTCGGCCAAGCGGGCAACCAAGACGACGTAGGGGGCTTGTCCGGCAAAATCCGCCGGCGGCACGCGGATGCGCGTGTAGGTCTCCAATGTCGCCTCCGGCGGCAGACTGTCATCCTGGAGGTTCGTTCCGCCGCAGAAGCGGCAAACCAACCTGTCCGGCAACTGTGCGCGTCCGCATCTGTCACAACGCGATACCGGAAAAACGATGTCAGGTTCTCCCATGCCATTCACCCCGCTCCCAAGATATGGATCGTGGCCACGCCACCGGTGCCACCGACGTTATGCGCAAGACCGATGCGCGCACGCGGCGCCTGGTTATCCGCCTCGCCCCGAAGCTGCCGCACAATCTCGAACACTTGCGCCAGGCCGGTCGCCCCGACCGGGTGCCCCTTGGACAGGAGACCTCCCGAAGGATTCACCGTAACCCGTCCGCCCACGCGGGTCTCCCCCGCCATGGTGCGAGGACCCGCCTCTCCCCGAGGCATGAGCCCAAGATCCTCCAACGCGATCAATTCGGCAATGCTGAAGCAGTCGTGCACCTCAGCCACATCCACATCCTCGGGGCCCACCCCTGCCTGTTCGTAAGCCTGGCGGGCCGCTTTGACCACCGCTTCCAAGCTGCACAGGTTGTCCATTTCCTGGAGCGTCGTGCAACCCGTAGCCTGGCCCGATCCCAAGATGTGGATCGGCTGCCGGGCGAACTCACGGGCACGGTCGCTGGCCACCAGTACCGCCGCGCAGGCCCCGTCGCTGATGGGGGAACAGTCATACAAACGCAGGGGGTCCGCAACCAATCGAGATGACAGGATGTCGTCCAGGGTAGCGGATTTGCCGTAAAAATGTGCCCGCGGGTTGCGTTGGGCATTTTCCCGGTTCTTGAGAGCCACGGCCGCCAGGTGTTCCGGCGTCGCGCCATACTCGTGCATATATCGGCGGGCCACTGCCGCGAAAAAACCGGGAAAGGTGAGTCCAGTCGCACCCTCCGTTTGTTGGTCGGCCGCCGCGGAAAGCGCCGCCGTAACCTCGACGGTGCTGGCTTGCGTCATCTTCTCCACGCCGGCTACCAGCACCACGTCATAGTAGCCGGCCGCGATCATCATATAGCCGTGGCGGAGCGCAAGCCCTCCCGACGCACAAGCGCCCTCCACCTTCGTCGCCGGCACGGATCCAATCCCGAGGGCTCCGGCCACCAAAGCGGCCGTCAGCTCTTGCCGTGCCAGCATGCCCCCGGCAAAATTTCCAAGGTAAAAAGCCTCGACTTGGTTAGGCGCAACGCCGGCGTCTGCCAAAGCCTCCCTGCAGGCCTCCAAGGCCAGGTCCTTGATTGACCGCCCGTCCAGTTTGCCGAACGGCGTGCACCCTATCCCGATGATCGATACCCGGCGCATTCACGATCACTCTCCTCATCACGTCTCCTCATCACATACAGGACTCCACGGTCATACCTTGCGCGCATGCCCTTCCCAGTACTTGGCCCGGAGTTCGCGCTTGAGCACCTTGCCGTAGGCGTTCTTCGGCAGCTCCTGGACAAAGTCGACCGACTGGGGCTTCTTGTAACTGGCCAGGTGATTCCGGCAATGGCCAATCAGCTCCTCTTCCGTGACGGCATGCCCCGGCCTCGCCACGACGACGGCCTTGACCGCCTCTCCCCATTCCGCATCGGGCACACCGAAAACACAAACCTCCTGAACAGCCGGATGTCGCAACAACACCTCTTCCACCTCGCGGGGATAGATGTTGTTTCCGCCGCTGATGATCATGTCCTTCGTCCGGTCCAAGATATAGAGGTAACCCTGCTCGTCCATGTACCCGACGTCTCCCGTACGGATCCACCCGTTGACAATCGTCTCGGCGGTCGCCTCCGGATTGCGCCAGTATCCTTTCATCACCAGATCACTTCGCGCGACAATCTCACCGACCTCCCCTGCGGGCAGCATGCGGCCATCGGCATCCTGAATGCCCACCTGCACGCCCATGCGGGCAGTCCCGGCAGAGGCGAGACGTTCGGGCCGGTTCAGGTCGTGCTCTTCACGGCTGAGGCCGGTAATCGTCATGGGGCATTCACCCTGCCCGTATACTTGCACAAAGATCTTTCCGAATGTCTTCAGCCCTGCCATCAGATCTTCCACATACATGGGGGCGCCGCCATAAACAATGCACCGCAGGCTGCGCCAGTCGTATCTGGTAAGCGCTTCCGATTCGATCAATCGCTTCACCATGGTAGGGGCCATGAACGGAAGTACGGTGACGCGATGTTTTTCAATCGAAGCAAAGACGGTTTCCGGATCAAAACGGGGCGCGTCCAGAATGACGTTAGTCGCCGCTTTCGCGATCAGGGGAAGGGCATACAAACCTGAGCCATGGGTGAGCGGCGCCGCATGCAGCGCGACATCGTCGTGCCCGAACGGATAAACGTCTGCACAGGCGTTCAAAGCCGCCAACAACAGAATGCGGTGCGTCAGCATCGCTCCTTTGGGCCGCCCGGTTGTCCCCGAGGTATAAAAGAGCCATGCGATGTCGTCTCCATCAACCGGAGCCACCCACTCGGCAGCCTCCCCCCGGTTCAGCAGCCCGTGATAATAAAGGATCGGGAAAGCATGTCCCTGTCCCTCTCCCTTTCGATCATCCAGGCAAACCGCGGCGCGGACGGTCGAAAGATCCCCGGCGATGCGATCGATGTCATCCTGGTACACACCCGCGTACACCAAAACCTTGGCCTCGCTGTGGTTCAAGATGTAGCGCACCTCGTCCCGGTGAAGGCGAAAGTTCATCGGCACCGCCGCCAGGCCGCTCTTCCACACGGCAAAAAGCGTCTCAAGGATCTCCGGACGGTTTGGCGAAAAGACGGCCACCCGGTCTCCCGCTTCCAATCCTAACTGGCGCAAAGCGCTCGCAATCCGGTTGACGCGATCGTTAAACTCCCGGTAGGTCAACACCGTGTCACCGTAAATGATCGCCGAATGGTCCGGATGGGCTGCTGCCGAACCACTTAACAGATAGCCGATGTTCATCGCTGCCATGTTTATTCCTCCTGTGATTTCGACTGTCTGCAACAAAAAATTGAATATTTAGTATTTTTTGTTGTCAATTGTTCCAGTTTGCAATATAAATCCTTCTCTTATTCCGTTTTTTTGTTGTTTGATCTGCTCTTTAAAATATTTCGTTGTTAGCATATCATTGAAAATAAAGCGTCGTCCATGGCAATTTTTGATGAAAGTGGGGAGAGGTAATTGTCTACTCAATACAAAAACCAGGCGTTGGAAATCGCGGATTTTCTCGAAGAGTTGACAACATTGATGGAACAAGAAAACACATTATCGCCAGAACATCTCTTCTCGCTGGATTTGCACGCGCTCCCGGACTGTCTCCGGGATGCCGTGAGGCATTTTCTCTTGGCCTTGGAGAAACGGGAACAACGCACGGTTCGTCCCCAGCAAGAAATGCAGCGCAGCATCGCGCTTCAACAGCTGACCCTTGAAATCGCTTCGCTGGCGCCTCTGCAGCAGGTTCTCCATCGCATCTGCGAAACGGTCCGTTTATTGTTACAAACCGACATCGGGTACATTGCTTTGTACAACGAGGAAAAACAAACCATCACCATCCGCGCTTCATCCGGCACCAGCCCGCACTTGATCGGCGTCGAACAACGCCTGGGCCAGGGGATTGGCGGGCGCGTTGTCTTAACGAAACGTCCGCACATGTTTACGGACTACCCTCATGAGGCCCGCAGAGACCCAGAGGTTGAAGCGGCGATTGATTATGAAGGGATTATTTCCGCCATTGCCGTACCCCTGTTGTTGGGTTCCGACGTGATCGGGGTGCTCTACGCCGCGATGCGGGTACAGCGGGAATTCACGACGGAAGAAATCGATTTTCTCTCCAGTTTGGCCAGCCTGGCCAGCGTCGCCATCCGAAATGCGCAACTCTATGACCAATCGCAGCGTCTGATCCGGGTGCATCAACAGTTAAGCGAAGCGGCCCTGCAAAAAGAGGTTGTCGAATCCGTCATCCTCACCTTATCGTCGCTATTGTCTTGTGATGTGTGTTTACTCGACGCATCAGGCCAAATTCTTCATGCCCATTTCCGGAACACCCAGTTGGATGCCGAGTGCATTTCCGCCATCGTTCGCCATGCGAAAAGTTCAATCCAGACGGTTTCCGGGCAGAACAGCCTGTTCATTGAACAATCCAACCATAAGATCATGTGCTCTGCCATCATCAGCAATCAGGTTCTCGTCGGCATTTTAGCCACCGTACGCACTGCCGAGGAAACGTACGACGCGATCGACCGCATCGCCATCGAACGGGCAACGACGCTGCTCGCTCTTGCCATCAGCACACAAGAAATCCAACAGATGAATAAATTCTATCTGCGTACGGCACTTCTTTATCAACTGCTGTTTCGAGGGGAACAGGAAGCCATCTTGGGCGAGCGGGCAAAACATCTGGGGATCAATCTTTGGAAACCTTGTCATCTCATCGTCAGCATGTGCATGACCCACGCGCTTCCCCCGTCCCAGCAGGAAATCATCAACCGCATGCTGCGCTCGATCCAGTTGACGTTGGACGTCGCGAGATTTCCGCTCTCAACCGTAGACAATACCTGCTTGGTGGCCGCCATCCCGGAGCAAGAAAACCTCATGGCAAGGGCCGAAGAAATGCACGCGCTCATTGAGGCCTCTTTGCCACAGACAAAAGTTTTTACGGTGATCAGTGAACCATGCAACAAGCCGAGCGACTACCGCAACGAGTTTTTCAAATGCAAAAACGCCCTTTCCTGGCACGAACGCCTCGGCCGTGACGAACCCATCCTGTGGGCCAAATCCTTCGGGCTCGCCGGATTGCTCTTTGATGTTTCCAACATGGACGCCATCAAAGCATTCTGCGTTGAAACATTACGCCCGCTCACGCTTGCCGAACACCGGCATGCGGGAAACCTGCTCGAGACGCTAAAGGCTTATTTGGAAAACGAGTCCGAATTGCGCGCCACCGCATCATGCCTGCACATTCACTACAATACATTGCGCTACCGGCTGGAACGGATTGAACAGCTTTTGCAAATCAACTTGAACGATCCGGGAACCCGCCAAGCACTGCGTCTTGCGTTATTGCTAAACGACACGTTTCAATTTGTATAAGACGGATTCCTGTGAAATTTACGTCTTTTCACGAAACTTGTCTCTCATGGCTTGCCGCTTTTCCTCTTTCAACCGCGGACAGGTATAGCAGTATTCGCCGCCTTCCGTCTTGTAGTACAGACAGCAAGCGCTTTTCAACGGAACTTGCTTTTGCGGGTCTCTGATATCTTCCACCATACGCAACTTGATATTGAATGGATTTTTCTTTGTCCCAAAAACGGTCGGCTCCAGTTCGTGAACCAACGCGTTGTAATCATCGGTGATTCTGGTTCGCAGACCCGCATCCTCCATGTTGTCCAACAAGTTGTTCTTGAAGTAATAAAATCTGGCAGGCAACTGTCCCCAAAGCTGACCCACATGGATTTCAGCCGCGGCTGACACCGCCTCAAACAAAGGACGAACCGTCTTTCCGTAAAAATCGGCCAGAGCTTGATATCGTGAACGGGTTCTTTCCGTTTCGGACGCAGGCAACACCCGCTCCGACCAGCGATTGATTTTGAAAGAAAGCGGAAAATATTGGCCTTTGGGATACAACTGGACGGTAATATTGGAAAGAGATAAGTCGATCCGCTTATTTTCCACAGACAACATATACTGCAGGGCGAACGCCACGAATCCAAACCAGCCGCCGAAATAGGCAGCCGCCGGTTGCAGTTCCGGGGATTTGATGCACGAAGCATAAATGCGCAGGAAGTGTTTCGCGTTTTCTTGATCCAGCAAATCTTCGGCAGTCATTGAAAACAGCGCGCCTTCCCGGTCTTCCAGGGTGATATGAAACATCTCTTGGAGTCCTGCCAGATGATCGTTGGTCATGTTCCTTTTTCCTTCCCTACATGATCATGGCTTTCCAGCGGTAACCGGCAATCTCTCGCCGGTGAACGATGACGATGCCGGATTTGCCTGCGTCGTTTGCTGATTTTCCCGTGAAGAAGCAAGCTCATACGGTATACACAGCGGCACGCCCGTTCTCGGATCGGTCAGGATATCCGCCTCGATGCCAAACACCTCACGCAGCATGTCTTTTGTCATGACTTGATGCGGCGATCCTTCACTGACCACCATGCCCGATTTGATCGCCACCATATGATGGGCATAACGAGACGCATGGTTCAAATCGTGGACGACCATGACAATCGTTCGCCCTTCATCCCGGTTCAATTTCTGCAGCAATTGTAAGATTTCCAATTGATGAGCCATGTCCAGGTAGGTGGTCGGTTCATCCAAAAACAAAATATCGGTCTGCTGGGCAAGGGCCATCGCGATCCAGGCACGTTGCCGTTGCCCTCCGGACAGTTGATCGACCGGACGATCGGAAAAAGCTTCCAATCCCGTCACATGGATGGCCCAGCGGATAACTTCTCGATCATCTCGGGTCAAACTGCCAAAGCCTTTTTGGTGGGGAAACCTTCCATATCCGACGAGTTCGGAAACCGTCAGTCCTTCGGGTGCGATCGGATTTTGCGGCAAAATCGCCAATTGCTTGGCGACTTCCTTCGTGGACTGGCCATGAATGGCCTTTCCATCCAACAAAACAACACCCGCTCTCGGCTTCATAATCCGGGCCATGGTCTTTAAAATCGTGGACTTGCCGGAACCGTTCGCGCCGACGAGAGCCGTAATTTTTCCTGTCGGTATGCTCAGATTCAAATTTTTCACGATTAATGCTTCCCCATATCCGATATCGAGTTGTTGCGTATGCAGACGCTCCATGTCCGTCCTTCCCCTCAAAAAAAGTCCGTCTTTATGTCACGCTTTCGTTTTTGCCAGCAAATATAAGAAATACGGCGCACCGATGACCGCCACCACAATGCCGGTAGGGATTTCCGAAGGTTGCAAAAGCGAACGCCCCACCGTGTCTGCGACAATCATCAACAACCCGCCCGTCAGCGCGGACGCGGGAAGCAAATATTGATGTTTCGGCCCGACCAACCGCCGGGCGAGGTGAGGGGCAATCAACCCGACAAAGCCAATTCCGCCACTGACGGCGACGCAAGAGGCGGCCAAACCGACAGCCGCGGCAAGCAGGCCGAAACGTTCTTTTTCAATGGGAGCGCCAAGCCCCGTGGCGACATGGTCTCCCAAGTTCAGCACATTCAGCACCCCCGCTTTGTAAAAGACAAAGGGAAGCAGCACCAGCAACCACGGAAGCAAAGCCAACACAAACTTCCAATCCGTCCCCCAGATGCTCCCCGCCAGCCAAGTGGCCACAAATTGATAGCGGTCTGGATCCAGTTTAATCGACAAAACGATCATGGCCGCGCTGATGCCGGCCGCTACGGCGACCCCTGTCAAAGTCAGACGGGTCGGCTGAAGGCCTTCATGTTTGTTGAAAGCAAGCACGTAAATGAGCGCCGCGGTCAACCCCGCACCGAGCAAAGCGCAAAAAGGCAGGAAAAATACCGGTGCAGCCTCATTCACGGGATAAAAGGAAATGAACAAAATGACCATCAACCCCGCACCGGCGTTGATGCCGAGAATGCCCGGATCGGCAAGCGCGTTGCGGGAAAGTCCCTGCAGGATACATCCCGAGACGGCCAGGCCGGCTCCGACCAGCACGGCGATCACAATGCGCGGCAGCCGGAATTCGAACAAAATAAGTTCCTGCTTCTCAGTTCCGGCTCCGACCAACGTCTTCACCACATCCAACGGCGCCAGGCGGATATACCCGGTGTTCATGCTGATCACAAACATGACGACAATGAGGACGGCCAAAGCGGACAATACAACGGCAGCGCGAGCAGCTCTCCGGTGTTCCGCTTGCGGCTTGACTGCCTCCATCACAGCTCCCTCCTTTCGCGGCGCGCCAAATAGAGGAAGAAGGGAACGCCGATTAAGGCAATCAGTGCTCCGACAGGCGTTTCATAGGGAGGATTGATCATCCGCGCCCCGATGTCGGCCAAAATCATCAAAAGGCTGCCCAGCACCGCCGAACAGGGAATGATCCAGCGGTAATCCACGCCGACCAAAAAACGGGCAAAATGAGGAACGATCAAGCCGACGAAACTGATGGGCCCGGCGACGGAAACCGCCGTGCCGGCAAGCAAGAGAACGATGAGAACGGCCACCAGTTTCACTAGCCCTGTCCGCTGTCCCAAACCAGCGGCCACTTCCTCCCCAAGGCTGAGCAGCGTGATGGAACGTGAAATCAAGAGCGCTCCAACCAGCGCTGCCGTTACGAAGGGAAACATCCATTGAAGGTGAATCCATTTCACACCGGCCACCCCTCCCGCATACCAAAAGGCCAAATCCTGGCTGATACGAAAGGAGAGGGCGATCCCTTCGCTCAAAGCCACCAACAGCGCGCTCACGGCCGCTCCTGCCAGTGTCAGGCGGACCGGCGTCAGCCCGTTGATGGACAGCGAGCCTATCCCGTACACCATGCCCGCGCCAATGGCCGCGCCAAAAAAGGAACACAGGATCAGATATGGATACGGAAGCCCTGGAAAAAAAGCGAAACACAGCGCCAACGCAAATCCTGCGCCGGCATTCAGACCAAGCAGGCCGGAATCGGCCAGCGGATTGCGGGTCATCCCCTGCATCAAAGCACCGGCAACGGCAAAACAGGCCCCAACCATGGCTCCGGCCAGCGCGCGGGGGAGCCTCAATTCCTGGATGATTTGATGCTGGGTCAGATCAGGATTAAAATGAAAGACCGCCTGCCAAACGGTTTGCAATTGGATATCCGCGGCACCCACCGAGACCGCCAGTGCAATTCCCAGCACAACAGCGACGAGTCCGCCAATCAGAATCCCTGAGGCGGCAGCGGGCCGGCTCTTCAATTTGATCATGGATGTTTCCGACTGTGCGAGGGGATCATGTCGCAGGCCCATTCGAGGTTCATCCTTTGTTCGTCAAGGGAGATGTCATTGATAACGATTCTCATTGTCAGCTAAAATGTATCAAAAATCATTTCTCCTGTCAATTATAAACAACATCCGGGCTGCCGCCGGACCTGTCCATCTCCCGGAACGGGTGAACGAAGTCATCGGAAAATAAAAAAGCACCCCTTTCGGGTGCTTTTGCCAGCTGTCGTCTCCCCTGTTTCGACGCCGTGTACGTTCAATGCGACAGCCCAGTCGAGACGCTTTCAGTCCAAAAAACCTTGTTTCTTGGCATAGTTCCCCCAATGAGGCTTCCTGCCGTCCACATCGGTAAACCCGTACTCATCCGCCAAGTCCCAACTCCCCAACACTTGGCCGGTTTTCATGAATACATCGGGGTCAGCCGCCAGGGCCGCAATGCCTCGACCGATAAAATACGGCGTCTCCGACTCCATAAAGTGTTCGGCGTGGGGCAAGCCGCTTTTGACGGCGTCCCGCCAGTTGGCTTCCGTGACGCCAAAGTAGTCCAGCATTTCCTCGGAACGCAAAAATCCCGGGGTGACGGCCAGCACGGCAACGTGGTGCGGACGCAGTTCCTCGGCCATGGCTTGCGCCAAATGGATGGCCGAAATTTTGGCCAGGCTGTAATACAGATTTCCCCGGTACCGATAATCGACGCCGTCAGTCACTTCGATGATGAATCCTTTTTTCGCGGACACCATCAGAGGAGCCGCATAATAACTGGTAATCATATGTGTCCACACCGCTCTCTCCTGCATCCTCAGCCCGTCTGAAAGCGAATGTTCCCAAAAAGGCGTACCCCACTTGGTCAGTTGCTCGCCTCCCCAAATGTCGTTGACCAGCACATCCAGCCGGCCGTTCTGCTCATCCCCGATCCGCCTGAACAACGCTTCGACTTGCGCTTCATCACCATGATCGACTTGCACCGGAATCCCTACGCCGCCCGCGTCCGCCACCATTTCCGCCGTCTCTTCGATGGTCTCCGGCCGGTTCAAATCGGACGGATTTCCGCGCACACTGCGCCCCGTGCAATAAACGGTCGCACCGGCAGCCCCCAGCATGACCGCGATTCCTCTGCCGGCGCTTTTTGACAAAGACAGGATAGCCTCCCAATGATGACATCGATTGCCATATCCGTCAAAAACCTTTGGTAATCATCAGGTACAAAACGGCCACCGGCAGCAATGTGGCAATGGTTCCAAACACATCCCACAACAGAGACGCCCGCCGGTACCCCGCGTCAACCATGCCAGTTTCCAGTGCTTGCCGGCTCCGGCGGATCATGCTCCGCTGCAACGGAAGCAGCACCGCCAGCCAGAGCAGGCCTGACAGACCAAACAACCCCAACGAAAGCGTCAGCCAGTTGAACGCTCCCATCGAATACCCCGCCCGCTCGGCCATCCATGTGCCTGATGCGACAATCAGGAGGATGCCCGGCAGAGTAAACAGAAAATCGGCCAGCATGACATTTTTCGCCGCATGATGGATCACGGCCGGATTTCCCGTTTGGTTAGCACGCAGTTTCCAAAAAGCTGCCGTGATGATGTTGCCCAACAAAAGCACCGCCCCGAACACGTGGCAAAACAGCGCAATCGCCATCCCGTTCCACTCCCTTACCGCGCATGGTTTGCAGGCTGAAGCATGCCGGTCATCAACGCGGCAAATTCTGCGCTTCCGAAAGCGTCATTGCCCGAAGACAGAAAACCGCGCACGCGCAGCCCGATGGAAATCAACACAAACAATTCAGCCGTCTTGTCAGCATCCACGGATAAAGGAATGACCCCCGCCTCCTGCCCGGCGGCAATCCACCGTTTCGATGCCCGCAACGCCTGTTCGTAAAATCGGCCCATGACTTCTTTCACTTCCGGCTGATGGCATTTTCCCAGCAAATACATCAACACCTGGTTGCCCACACTCCCCGGATCTTCCAAATCCGGCAGGCGGGAGACAATTTCCTGCATGGGCCTATCGAACGTTTTGGGTTCAAGCGCCGTGGCCGCAAAAAACCGCCGGTTTGTTTCCTCAAGCCATTCCAGCAACACCCAGCTCAACAGTTCGTCCTTGCTTTTGACGTAGTGGTAAATCCCTCCTTTTGACAATCCCGATCGCTCCATGATGTCGCTCAACGTCATGTTGGCGCATCCTTTTTCCTGAATCAGCTGTTTGGCCGCATCCAGCATCAACTGCCTGGTCCGTTCCCGTTTCAGCTCCCGTTTCATCGCGCTGCTGTCCACCTTTCGCCAAACCCTTTTATCGGAACTGTATTTGTATTATAAAAACCAACCGACGGTCTGTAAACAGAAAAACCTTGCCGTCCGTTCTTCGGACGCAATCATTCGGGCGAAAGAAGACACCAAGCTGGACGCCCACGCCTATTGTGCAATTGATCGAAAATGGCACCTTACATGTGATTGACACTGAAAGTGATTATCAATATCATTATGGTCGTATACATACCCAATGCTACAGGAGGAGATATTCATGAGACGCGATCCATCGCGACTATGGCGTGGAATGAAGACCGCATTCATTCTGATTTTGGCTTTCGCGTTCGCTTTCGCCGTTACGGCATGCGGCCAGGGGTCGACCGGACCGGCGGATTCCGGCGGGGAAAAAGGGCAGAACCAGCAAGCGACTGAGGAAAAGAACAGCGGGAATGCAAACGGGACCGGAAAAGTGATGACGGACGCATTGGGCCATCAGGTGCCCATTCCCGCCAACCCGCAACGCATCTTGGCCACCTATCTGGAAGATCACCTTCTCTCCTTGGGCGTCAAACCTGTGGCGCAATGGATGGTTGCAAACGGAAAACAAGAATATCTGCAGTCGGAAGGTTTGGAGGGAATTCCGACAATCAGCTACAACCTCCCTCTGGAAGAAGTGCTCAGTTTCAATCCGGACCTTATCATCATCGGGTCGTCCACATTGGTGCAAAACGGCATGTACGAACAGTATGCCAAAATCGCTCCCACCTTTGTTCTGGGAGACGACCTGGTCAAGGACTGGCGCAAAACGCTGACAAAAATCGGTGAATTGCTGGGCCGGGAAGAACAGGCTCAAAAGGTCCTGCAAGAATACGACGCCAAAGTAGAGGAGACCAAAAAGAAAATTGCCCCCATCCTGGAAGGCAAGAAGGTCGCCACCTTGTGGCTGGTCCAAAAATCGTTCTTCATCGTCGATAAACAAATGGCATGCGGTTCGGTATTGTACGGGGATTTGGGGTTACAGCCTCCCGAGTTGGTGTTGAATTTGCCGAAGGATGACGACGCGTCATGGAAACCCGTCACGCTGGAAAAGCTTGCTGAACTGGATGCCGACTACATTTTCCTGGTCAACAGCGACGGCCCGGGAGGGAAAGAAGTGCTGGATCAGCCGATTTGGAAAAACCTTCCCGCTGTAAAAGAAAACCGCGTGTATGAATTGAGCTCCTCCAGCAGTTGGCTATACAGCGGCGCCATTGCCGGCAAACAAGTGATGGACGATCTGGTACGGTTGTTGACAAAATAAGCGCCGGCATGGCGCTTTTTTTGTCTTGAACGACGGAAAAGCTTAGCTCCTGGGCAAGGACGCTACGCCCCGAACTGCATGTTATACATCCGGCGGTACAAGCCGCCGGCTGACAGCAGCTCCTGGTGCGTTCCCATCTCGGCGATCCCTTGCTCCGTGATGACCACAATCCGATCCGCGTTTATGATCGTTGCGAGGCGGTGGGCAATCACCAGGGTTGTACGGCCTTCCGCCAACTCGGCGAGCGATTGCTGAATGGCCGCCTCCGTCTCCGCGTCAAGCGCAGAGGTGGCCTCATCCAAAATCAGGATGGACGGGTTTTTGAGAAACATCCGCGCGATGGCGATACGCTGCTTCTGCCCGCCGGAAAGCTTCACACCCCGTTCGCCGACCACCGTATCCAGCCCATGGGGGAGCGAACGGATAAAATCGTCCAGCCGCGCCCGTCTCGCCGCTTCCCAGATTTCTTCCTCCGATGCATCCAGACGGCCGTAAGCGATGTTCTCCCGAATCGTGCCGGAAAAAAGAAAAACATCCTGCTGCACGATGCCGATCTGCTTGCGCAACGAGGCCAGTTTGATCGTCCGAATGTCTCGCCCGTCGATGGTGATGCTGCCCTCCGTCACATCATAAAAACGGGGCAGCAGACTGCACAGCGTCGTTTTCCCCGCCCCCGACGGGCCGACAATCGCGACGGTTTCGCCGGCCCGTATGGACATGCAAATGTTTTTCAGGATCGGCTTGTCCTTCTCATAGCCAAACGTGACGCGGTCATACCGGATCTCTCCCCGAAGCGGGCCGATTTCCACGGCGTCCGGCGCATCGGTCACGTCCGGTTCAGTATCCAGGATTTCGAGATAACGCTTAAACCCCGCAATGCCTTTCGGGTATGTTTCGATGACGGCGTTGATTTTCTGGATCGGCCCCAAAAACACATTCGTCAGCAGCAAAAAGGCGAGAAATTCCCCATAGCTCAACTTGCCCCGGATGACAAACCAGGTTCCGCTCAACAGCACAAACACGGTAATGAGGCGCATCAACATGTAATTGGCGGAAAAACTCCACCCCATGATCTTGTAAGCAAGCAGCTTGGCCTTTCGATAGCGCTGGTTGTTCCGGGCAAACAATTCCTTTTCGTATTCGTCGTTGGCAAAGGCCTGGACGACGCGGATGCCGCCGATGCTTTCCTCGACGCGGGCATTGATGCCGGCCAGTTCGGCCATCATCCGCCGAAACGCTGCGGTCATTTTTTGATTGAAATAGGTCGCCAGCCACAGCAAGAACGGCACGACGGCGAACGTCAGCAAGGCCAGCTCCCAATTGATGGAAAGCATCACGCCGAATGCCCCGAGCAGCGTCATGACGGCGATGAACAGATCCTCCGGGCCATGATGCGCCACTTCCCCGATATCCAGCAAATCGTTGGAAATGCGGGACATCAGTTCTCCCGTTTGGTGGTTGTCATAAAAGCGGAAAGAAAGCTTCTGCAAGTGGTCAAACATTTTTTTGCGCATGTCGGTTTCGATGTTGATGCCGAGCATATGTCCCCAGTACGTGACCACAAAGTGCAGGCCCATGTTGATCAAATACAAGACCAGCAAGCCGACACAGGCCCAAAAAATCCACCACCAATTGCCCGTCGGCAACAAATCGTCCACCACTTTGTTCACGGCCAGGGGAAAACCCAGCTCCAAAAGGGCAGCCCCCACAGCGCAAAAAAAATCCAAAAGAAACAGCCCTTTGTAGGGCTGGTAATAGGCAAAAAACCGGCGCAGCAATCCGGATCCCTCCATTCTCCACCTTTACCGGTTGGCCAACACCATGATCATTTTTCCGCAGTCAGCGGCACACGGTCTACATTCTTCCATGCAAACGTTCTTCCACTCAAACGGATGCCATAAACCGTCCCTGCGCCAAGGACCTCTCCTGGATAAAGATCAAATACCGGTACGGCAATCCTGGCGAAACAGATCGCAAGATCGAAACAGATCGCAAGATGCGCAAATCATTTTTCGTTCCCTTTGCTTCTTTCCACAATCATCTCCACGAACAAATCAATTTGTTTCGTGATGGAAATCGGATCGTAAGGATAAAACGTGTTGAAGTCGTTGATGAACAACCTGTTGCTCTTGACGGCTTTCAAGTCACGCAAAATGGGAGAGTTTTGCAGTTGTTTCAACGCTTCGCCCCTGTTTTCCGGATCGTACACGGTCAGAAACATGTAATCCGCGGCATACTCGGGAAGCACTTCCATGGAAAGCTGAAACACTTGTTCTCCAGTGTTCGCCATCTTCTCCGGCATTTTCAATTTTAACGCATTGTAGATGGCTTGTCCGCCTCTTCCCGCATTATCCCCAAACATCCACAATTCGCCTTTATCCGTCAACTCATACAACCCGAAAGTAGCCGTCTCGTCGATCACGCCTTTCAGCTTCTCCCGGCCTTCCGCCGCCTTTTTTTCATACTCCGCGATAAACTGCTCGGCCTGTTCGGGCTGCCCCACGATGTCGCCAAACAACGTCAGGGTTTCATAAATATCGGACGCCGTGCCGTATGGAATATGCAATGTCGGGGCGATCTTGGAGAGGGCATCATAGTTTTTGTCATACATCACGATGATCAAATCCGGATTCAGTTCCAACACTTTTTCCACGTTGATCGGATCGCCCACATCTTCCGCCCGTTCCAGAAGATCCTTCAAAAACGGATTGTCAAAGGCGGTCGACACCGCTCCGACCACGTTGGCACCGACCGCGAGCAATTCGCCTGCATAATAATCGGTCACAATCCGCTGCGGATGGACCGGTATCTCCACCGCTCCCTTGACGGTCTGAAAGGAACGGGTTTTTGGCTCAGCCGATCCGGCGGACGAAGATGTTGAGGTTTCCTTTGATGACGGCGTCGCCGCATTTTCACCACCGGAATTGCCGGCACCTGCGCAAGCAGTCAGCAGCAGCATGAAAGCGACAAGAACAACACCGGCCAGTTGCAGTCTGTTTGTTGACATGACGCCCTCCTTTTTGCTCCATATGCCCTGATTCACCTTGACGGTTGGTCAACTTTTCAACGAAGATTCCGGGTGTTTTTCATTAATTGATAACGATTCTCATTATCGACGAATAATTTATCAAAGATCATGCTTTGTGTCAAATGCCGAAAAAAGGGGTAAATCCCAATGACGAAAATCACGCGATCAACCGTGTCGTGTCGCGTCGCTTGTGAAAAGCCCTGAAGATGCAAAATCGGACGCGGCGTTCACCGCGTCCGATGTCCTGTCCTGATGTCCTGTCCCGATGTCCTGTCACTCCGCGCATGCCCGTTCAGCGCCATATCCGCCGCTTCGGGTGTGCCCGGTATCCCATAAACATTCTACGTTCTTTCATCCGGTTTAACTGTAACGGGCTATCACGGAGCGAATGATTTCGGTCAAATGAGGAATATCCCGTTCCGAGACAAAAAATCTCACCAGGCTTTCATCCATTTCCAGCGCTTCGGCCAATAAGCTGGCAAATCCTCGCGCTTTCCTGTCCACTTCCATCAGCACTTCAACACCGTCAGGGTTCGGAAAAAAGACAACCTCCAATTCGTCCAGCTTCCCTCTAAACGCCCCGCTCACGGGTACAAATTCAAATTCCTGGATGAAGGGCAGCCGTTTGCGGAAAATCCCTTTTGCCTGTTCACAATCGGCATTCCGCAAGCGGAAACCCAATTTGCTCAATGAATCAAAAAATGCTCCGACCAATGGTGTCGGGACAATGGATATGTAATCACGGTCAGCGGGATCGACGGCATTTTTGATGTCCAGTCCAGTCCGCACCCATACCTTGGTTTTACCGATCGTAATCGGGGTATCCAGCGGCAGCTGAAAGGAAAACGGAACTTCTTTGACTTCATTTGGGCGAATGACCAGAGGCTGGGTCAATTGGTAGCGGCCGATCTCGGTTTGCGCGGTTACCCGATGGTCATCTTTTTTCAGCTCGTATGTCGTGAACAAAGAAAGGTAAATACCGTCAATGTTCTGCTCGACATTCCCTCCCCGGATTTGCACGATCCCATCCACGTTCTCCCCGGGAACCAGCTGGCTGCGAAAAATTTTCGTGTCCACCGTTGCCGAACCAATACCAACACTTGCCAACAGCTTGTTTACGAATGACATCTGTTTCTCCCCTCCTTTTTCAATCACGATCATTTTATCATGGAAACTTCTGAATTACCTATGTTTCGCGAACTCCCCGCCTTGGCCGGCAGTCCCGTCCATGCACCCATGGTGACTGTCAGGTGCGTGTTGCCTAGTGTCGCAACAACGGAGTAATATGGGAGTAATATGTATCTAATATATGGTTTTCCATCTGTATATGTGTTTGATGATGTGTCCGATCCAAACATGACATGGTGTGCCTAATCACACACTATCATCGGCAAGTTTAAGGAGGCGCCAACCGATGGAAATCGGCATCTATACCTTTGGCGAACGAACCGTTGATCCGGAAACCGGCCAGTTGATCAGCCCCTCCGAACGGTTGCAACGCCTGATGGAAGAAATCGAATTGGCCGATCAAGTCGGCCTCGACGTGTACGGCGTCGGCGAGCATCATCGTCCGGACTACACCGTTTCCGCACCGGCCGTGGTGCTGGCGGCCGCCGCTTCCCGCACGAAACGGATCCGGTTGACCAGCGCGGTGAACGTCTTGAGTTCCGACGATCCGGTCCGGGTGTTTCAGCAATTCGCCACCTTGGACTTGCTATCCCAAGGCCGGGCCGAAATCATGGTGGGCCGTGGTTCCTTTATCGAATCGTTCCCTCTTTTTGGCTACGACCTGAAGGACTACGACGAACTGTTTGCGGAAAAACTCGATCTGCTGCTCAAATTGCGGGAGTCGGAACATATCACCTGGTCGGGAAAACACCGCCCGCCCATCGACAACCGCGGCGTCTATCCCCGGCCGCTGCAAAATCCGCTGCCGGTCTGGGTGGCCGTCGGGGGAGCCCCTGAGTCGGCCATCCGCGCGGGCGCACTCGGTCTGCCCATGGCGCTGGCCATCATCGGCGGCTTGCCGGAACGGTTTGCGCCTTTTGCCCAATTGCACCGGACAGCCGCGCAAAAAGCCGGACATCCGAAGCCTCGCCTGAGCATCAACTCTCACGGCTTCCTCGCCGACACATCGCAAGAAGCGGTCGACACCGCGTTTCCCGCGTTCAAGACGGTTATGGACCGGTTGGGACGGGAACGGGGCTGGCCGCCCATGACGCGGGAGCAATTTGAGTTTTCCTGTTCGCTTCGGGGCGCCGATTTTGTCGGCAGTCCCCAGCAGGTGATTGAAAAAATCCTGTTCCAGCATGAAATCTTCGGCCACGATCGCTTCCTCTTGCAGTTGACCGTGGGCACGTTGCCGCACAAAAAAGTGCTGCGCGCCATCGAACTCTTGGGCACCGAAGTGGCCCCGGTGGTCAAGCGCGAACTTGCCCGATCCGACCGGAAGACAATGCCGTCTTCAACGCAGTAAAAGGAGCTGTCAAAGAAAAAACACCCCGTCACGTTTCTTGAACGTGACGGGGTGTTTCATCTGCCCTTTTTTTAAAAATAAACCAGCCAAATCACGATAGCCAAAACGATCCGGTAAATGGCAAACGGCAACAACTTGACCTTGGAAATCACTTTCAAGAAAAAACCGACGGACAGCCACGCAAACACAAAAGCGCTGATAAAGCCGGCCACAAAAAAGGGCAACATCTCCAACGTGATATATTCCCAGTTTTTGAGCAACGAAACCAGGCTGGCTCCGAACATGATCGGGACGGCCATGATGAACGTAAAATCAGCCGCCGCCCGGTGACTCATGCCGAGCAGCACACCGCCGGAAATGGTGGCGCCGGAAC
>Ga0066871_100361_pt1 | contig 31403 bp, 27 predicted proteins | sample CeladaPassage60B_FD_62209 | JGI IMG/M metagenome (GOLD analysis project Ga0066871, IMG submission 62209) | Cellulose-adapted microbial communities from the Joint BioEnergy Institute, USA - Passage3 60B | ecosystem: Engineered > Bioreactor > Continuous culture > Unclassified | place: USA...
GCTCGACCGCCAGGACGCCGTTGATCTTGAGGATTTCTTTCGGATCCACGGAACCTTCGGTCAATTCTTGTCCCGGCGACACCTGTTGCCCGACACTCACCCTGAGCCGCGAACCGTAAGAGACCGTGTAAACCTTGGTCTCTGTCTCCCCGGCCACTTCGATCTCGCGGCCGTCCCGCACTTCCCGGATATCCCGGACCACACCCCCGATTTCGGTGATGGTGGCCTGACCCTTCGGATTGCGCGCCTCAAACAGTTCCTGGATACGCGGCAAACCCTGGGTAATGTCGTCACCGGCCACGCCTCCGCTGTGGAAGGTCCGCATGGTCAGCTGCGTCCCTGGTTCACCGATCGACTGGGCGGCAATGATTCCGACCGCCTCCCCAATCTCTACCTGTGTGCCGGTCGCCAGGTTGCGCCCGTAACAAAGCTTGCACACCCCATGATGGCTGCGGCAGGTGAGCACGGAACGGATGTAGACCTTCTCGATGCCGAGATTGACGATCTGTTCGGCCAACTCTTCGGTGATCATCTGGTTCCGCTTGACCAGCACTTCACCTGTCTGCGGATGGCGGATGGTCTGGAAACTGTTTCTGCCGACAATCCGGTCGTACAGGCTTTCGATCAACTCGCTGCCCTCCCAGATGGCAGAAACCCACAGCCCGCGATCGGTGCCGCAGTCCTCTTCCCGCACGATCACATCTTGCGCCACGTCCACCAGACGGCGCGTCAGGTAACCGGAATCGGCCGTCCGCAGCGCCGTATCAGCCAGTCCCTTGCGCGCCCCGTGCGTGGAGATGAAGTACTCCAGCACGGTCAGCCCTTCGCGGAAGTTGGACTTAATCGGCATCTCGATGATGCGGCCGGACGGGTTGGCCATGAGTCCGCGCATGCCGGCCAGCTGGGCGATCTGCGAAACGCTTCCCCGTGCGCCGGAGTGGGCCATCATATAGATGGAGTTCTCTTTGCCGAGCGACTCCATGAGCGATTCGGTCAAATCATCCTTGGCCTTGCTCCAGATGGAGATCACCCGGTTGTACCGTTCCTCCTCGGTGATCAAACCGCGGCGGTACTGACGGAGAACTTTCTCCACTTCCTTTTCCGCATTGGCCAGAATCTCTTTCTTGCTCTCCGGAACGATGATGTCGGATACCGCGATCGTCAGGCCAGCCTTGGTCGAATAGCGGAAGCCCAGTTCCTTGATGCGATCCAGGATGATCGCTGTCCGGGTCGTGCCGAAGCGGCGGAAGCATTCCCCGATAATGGTCCCGAGAAATCCCTTTTTCACCGCTTCCACGTCCGGCAGTTGCTTGACGTATTCGCGCACATCGGTGCCTTTTTCGTAAATGAAGTAGACCTCCGGAACGCCTTTGGTCAGGTTTTCCTTGGTCGGGGTGTTGATGTACGGCATCTCAGCCGGAAAGATTTCGTTGAAGATGAGCTTTCCGACCGTCGTCACCATCAGCGCCCGCTGCTGTTGTTCCGTGAAGGTGGTCTTGCCGAGGCTTTTCACCGGCAGGGCAATCCGGGCATGCAGGCTGATCAACCCGTTCTCGTATGCCGCCATCGCCTCTGCCGGATCGGCAAAAACCTTCCCCTCACCAAGCACCCCTTCTTTCTCCAAGGTCAGGTAGTAGCAGCCCAGCACCATGTCCTGCGAAGGAGTGACCACCGGCTTGCCGTCCTTCGGGTTGAGAATGTTGTGGGCAGCCAGCATCAGCAGGCGGGCTTCCGCTTGGGCTTCCGCCGACAGCGGGACGTGAATGGCCATCTGGTCTCCGTCAAAGTCGGCGTTATAGGCCGTACAGACGAGCGGATGGAGGCGGATCGCCCGCCCTTCCACCAGCACCGGTTCAAAGGCCTGGATGCCCAAGCGGTGCAGGGTGGGCGCGCGGTTCAAGAGCACCGGATGTTCGCGGATCACCTCTTCCAGAACATCCCAGACCTCCGGATGGACGCGTTCCACTTTCCGTTTGGCCGATTTGATGTTGTGGGCAAGCCCTTTCTTCACCAATTCCTTCATTACGAAGGGCTTGAACAACTCCAGCGCCATCTCTTTCGGCACGCCGCACTGGTACATCTTGAGCGACGGCCCGACCACGATCACCGAACGCCCAGAGTAGTCCACCCGCTTTCCGAGCAAGTTTTGCCGGAAACGCCCCTGCTTTCCTTTCAGCATGTGGCTGAGCGACTTCAACGGCCGGTTGCCAGGGCCGCTGACCGGCCGGCCGCGCCGTCCGTTGTCAATCAGGGCGTCGACGGCTTCCTGGAGCATCCGTTTTTCATTCTGCACGATGATGTCCGGTGCGCCCAGCTCCAGGAGGCGCTTGAGACGGTTGTTGCGGTTGATCACGCGCCGGTACAGGTCATTGAGGTCAGAGGTGGCAAAGCGCCCTCCGTCCAGTTGCACCATGGGCCGCAAGTCCGGCGGGATCACGGGCAACACGTCCAAAATCATCCAGGCCGGATCGTTCCCGGAGTTGCGAAACGCTTCCAGCACTTCCAGGCGTTTAATGGCCCGGTTGCGACGTTGGCCCTGGGCCGTCTTCAGTTCTTCCTTGAGCATCTCCACTTCTTTGTCCAGGTCGATATCCTGAAGCAGCTTTTTCAAGGCTTCCGCGCCCATCCCAGCCTGGAAGGCATTGCCGTACTTTTCCCGGTAGTTGCGGTACTCCTTTTCCGTCAACAGCTGCTTCTTCTCAAGCGGCGTCTCCCCCGGATCGGTGACGACATAAGAGGCAAAATAAATCACTTCTTCCAGCGCCCGCGGCGACATGTCCAGAACCAGGCCCATCCGGCTGGGAATGCCCTTGAAATACCAGATGTGGGAAACCGGAGCCGCCAGTTCAATGTGGCCCATCCGCTCCCGGCGCACCTTCGCCCGCGTCACTTCCACGCCGCAACGGTCGCAGATCACGCCCTTATAGCGGATCCGCTTGTATTTTCCGCAGTGACACTCCCAATCCTTCGTCGGTCCAAAGATTTTTTCGCAAAACAGACCTTCTTTTTCGGGCTTCAGCGTCCGGTAGTTGATCGTCTCTGGCTTTTTCACCTCGCCGTAGGACCAGGATCGGATTTTTTCCGGTGAAGCGAGACCGATCTTCATGTATTCAAAATGATTCACGTCAAACACAGGGCCAGCCCTCCCTTTGGTGTTCGTCATGCCTTTGGCTGCGGTGGCAACATGCGATCACGATCCCTTTTCACGAACCGGCTCCAATCTCACTTCCTGTTGCTTGACATCCTCATCCTCATCGTCCCACTCTTTGATCTCGATCTCCTGCTCATCGTCCGATAGGATTTTGACATCCATCCCCAGACTCTGCAGTTCCTTGATCAGCACCTTGAATGACTCCGGAATCCCCGGTTCTGGGATATTTTCTCCTTTGACGATGCTTTCGTAGGTTTTCACCCGGCCTACCACGTCGTCTGACTTGACGGTCAGGATTTCCTGCAAGGTGTAGGCCGCGCCATAGGCCTCCAAAGCCCAGACCTCCATCTCTCCAAACCGCTGTCCGCCAAATTGGGCCTTTCCGCCCAGCGGTTGCTGGGTGACGAGGGAGTAAGGGCCGGTGGAACGCGCGTGAATCTTGTCGTCCACCAGGTGATGCAGTTTCAGCATGTACACATAGCCCACCGTAACTGGCTGGTCAAACGGTTCGCCCGTCCTCCCGTCATAGAGGATGGTTTTGCCGTCACGGCTGAAGCCCGCCTCCTCCAGCGCATCCCAAACGTCGTTTTCATTGGCGCCGTCAAACACCGGCGTGGCGATGTGAATACCCAACGCCTTGGCCGCCATGCCCAGGTGCGTCTCCAACACCTGGCCAATGTTCATCCGGGACGGGACACCCAGGGGGTTGAGCACGATCTCAACGGGTGTGCCATCCGGCAGGAAAGGCATGTCTTCCACCGGCAGGATGCGGGAGATGACCCCTTTGTTCCCGTGCCGCCCAGCCATTTTGTCCCCTTGGGAGATCTTGCGCTTCTGCGCGACGTAAACGCGCACCAGCTGGTTGACGCCAGGCGGCAGCTCATCGCCGTTCTCGCGCGAAAAGACGCGGGCATCCACCACAATACCCGAACCGCCGTGCGGGGCCCGCAAGGAGGTGTCCCGGACTTCCCGCGCTTTTTCGCCGAAAATCGCGTGCAGCAGGCGTTCTTCGGCGGTCAGCTCGGTCATCCCCTTTGGCGTCACCTTGCCGACCAGGATGTCGCCATCACGCACCTCCGCACCGACGCGGATAATGCCGCGTTCATCCAGATTCTTCAACGCATCCTCCCCGACGTTGGGGATGTCGCGCGTGATCTCCTCCGGTCCCAGCTTCGTGTCGCGCGCCTCGATCTCATATTCCTCAATGTGGATCGAGGTATAAATATCCTCCTGAACCAGCTTCTCACTCAGCAAGATGGCGTCTTCGTAGTTGTACCCTTCCCAGGTCATAAACGCCACCAGCACGTTGCGGCCCAGCGCCAGTTCGCCCTGGTCCGTGGAAGGGCCGTCCGCCAGGACATCGCCTTTTTTGACGCGATCCCCTTTTTTGACGATCGGATGCTGGTTGATGCACGTCCCCTGGTTGGAACGCTCAAACTTGTGCAACCGGTACTTGATCAGGTCTCCCTTGACCAGGCGGCCGTCCACCTCTTCCTCCTGGCGTACCCAGATCTCGTTGGCCGTCACCCGTTCCACGACCCCGTCGGTCTTGGAGATGACGCAGACGCCCGAGTCAATCGCCGCGCGGTACTCCATGCCGGTGCCGATCAACGGCGCTTCAGGGCGCAACAGCGGCACAGCCTGACGCTGCATGTTGGCCCCCATCAGGGCGCGGTTGGCGTCGTCGTTTTCCAGGAAAGGAATCAGCGCGGTGGCGACAGAGACCACCTGTTTCGGCGACACATCCATGAAATCGATGCGATCACGGGGAACCTTGAGGATCTCTTCTTTCCGGTAGCGGGCGGTCACCATCTCTTCCTTGAACGTGCCGTCTTCATTGAGCGGCTCGTTGGCCTGCGCGATGATATAGTTGTCTTCTTCATCCGCCGTCATGTAGACGATCTCGTCGGTCACCCTGCCCGTTTCCGGATCCACCCGCCGGTAGGGGGTTTCGATAAACCCGTATTCATTCACCCGCGCATAGGTGGAAAGGGAGTTGATCAGCCCGATGTTGGGTCCTTCCGGCGTTTCAATCGGACACATCCGGCCGTAATGGGAATAGTGCACATCGCGCACCTCAAATCCCGCCCGCTCCCGCGTCAACCCGCCGGGGCCCAGTGCGCTCAGGCGCCGCTTGTGGGTCAATTCGGCTAGCGGGTTGGTCTGATCCATGAACTGGGAAAGTTGGCTGGAACCGAAAAACTCCTTGATGGCTGCAATCACCGGCCGGATATTGATCAGGGCTTGCGGGGTCACGGCCTGGAGATCCTGAATGGACATCCGCTCACGGACCACCCGCTCCATCCGCGAAAGACCGATCCGAAACTGGTTTTGCAACAGTTCGCCGACACAGCGCAACCGCCGGTTGCCCAGGTGATCGATGTCATCCACATCGCCCACCCCGTGCAGCAGATTGAGGAAATAGTTAATCGAGGCGATGATATCGGCCGGCGTAATATGCTTGACATTTTTGTCAATGTTGCCGTTGCCGATGACCTTGATCACTTTGCCTTCCTCATCCGGGGCGTAAATATGGATCACCTGCAGCTTGATCGGCTCGTCTCCCAGGACACCGCCATAAGGGGTATAGGTCACTTCGCCCAATCCCTTGTCCAGGTACGGCAAAATCCGATCCAGCAGCCTTCTTTCCAGAACCTGGCCCTCTTCGGCCAGCATTTCGCCCGTCTCCGGATCGACCAGCTTTTCCGCCAGCCGTTGGTTGAAGAGGCGGTTTTTCAGGTGCAGCTTTTTGTTGATCTTATACCGTCCAACGTTGGCCAAGTCATACCGTTTCGGATCGAAAAAGCGGGAGATCAGCAAATTTTTGGCATTCTCCAGGGTGGGAGGCTCGCCTGGGCGCAGTCGCTCGTAGATCTCGATCAGCGCCTTTTCAGCCGAATCCGTGTTATCCTTGTCCAGGGTGTTTTTCAGGTACTCGTCCTCGCCGAGCAAATTCAAAATTTCCGCATCGGTACCAAATCCCAGAGCACGCAACAACACCGTTACCGGTATCTTCCGCGTTCGATCGATCCGGACATACAGAATGTCCTTGGCATCCGTTTCCAGTTCCAACCATGCGCCACGATTCGGAATCACCGTGGCCGTATAGGTCAACTTGCCGTTTTTATCCACTTTCTGATTAAAATAGACAGAGGGCGAACGGACCAACTGGCTGACGATGACGCGCTCCGCCCCATTGATGATGAAGGTACCGGTTTCCGTCATGAGCGGAAAGTCGCCCATGAACACTTCCTGTTCCTTGACCTCGCCCGTCTCCTTGTTGATCAGCCGCACTTTGACGCGCAGCGGCGCGGCATAGTTCGCATCCCGTTCCTTGCATTCATCCACCGAATATTTTGGCTCACCGAGCGAATAATCCACAAATTCCAGCGCCAGGTTGCCAGAAAAATCTTCAATGGGGGAAATGTCCCGAAATACTTCTCTCAATCCCTCGTCCAGAAACCACTGATAGGATTTGAGTTGAATCTCGATCAGGTTGGGTAGCTCCATCACCTCGCTGATCCGGGCGTAACTCCGTCGTTTCCGTCTGCCCAGTTGAACCTCTTTTCCCGCCAAATCTCTCACCCCTCAGCCCGTTATGTATTCCTTGAGCCAACCTTGGCTACAACCAAGAAAAGCGAACTTGCCCACGTTTTTCCAAAAGAACACCACCTAGAAATTTTTTCCAAATACTCCCCAAATTATTCATTTCCAGGTGGACAGACCACTTTTGCACTGGGAAGCACGCTTTCTGGAGCACACGTGTTATGGCTATTTAAGCTTTCAAACGGCAACGAATGGGTGGCTGGTACTCACGGATGTATGCATTATGCTATTTTATCATTTGTGAATATGAAGGTCAAACTTTTTTGCACCGGAACACGTGATACCCTTTCCGTCTGGCCACTTGTTCCACTGCCTCCGAACCGAACACATGCTGAAGATGGCTTTCTGTGGATGGAGCGCCCTGCTTCTTTTGAATGACAATCCACAGTTGCCCCCCCGGCGCCAGGTGTCGCCAGGACGCTTCATACAGTTGGAAAACCAGTTGCTTTCCAGCGCGAACCGGCGGGTTCATGTAAATGGCATCAAAACTGAGCCCACGAACGGCGGAAAAGCCGTCCCCGTGCCTCACCTCTGCATTGGCAAGCCGGTGACGCCGGATGTTTTCCTGGGCCAACTGGACGGCACGCCGGTTAATGTCGACCATCACCACACGGCTGGATGGCGAAAGGCGTGCCGCGACAATCCCGATGACCCCATAACCGCAGCCCATGTCCAACAGCCTCCCATGCTCAGGGACATCCATCACCTCAATCAGCAACGCGGTTCCCTGATCCACCTGGCGGCGCGAAAAAACACCGGTATCCGTCAGGAACCGATACCGTTCACCGCGCAATGTCGCCGTGATCTCCGTGAGCTGAGACGGCGTTTGCGGCTGCTCGGTATAGTAATGTTCATGCATGGGCACGCTCACCCTCGTTTTCCACCTGATAAAACAACCCGCAGGCAGTTCGCCTTGCGGGTTCCCCAGGTATTTTCCTTTTTTCGTCTTACTTCACTTCAACCGTAGCGCCGACTTCTTCCAGCTTGCTCTTGATCTGCTCAGCCTCTTCCTTGGACACTTTTTCCTTGATGGGTTTTGGCGCCTCATCCACAAGCGCCTTGGCTTCCTTCAGCCCGAGGCCGGTGATCTCACGGACGACCTTGATCACGTTGATCTTGGAAGCGCCTGCGTTGGCCAAAATCACGTCAAACTCGGTCTGCTCCGCCGCCGCTTCGGCTCCCGGCGCCGCTCCGCCAACCACGGCCACAGGCGCCGCGGCAGTGACGCCAAATTCTTCTTCAATGGCCTTGACCAACTCGTTGAGCTCCAGGACGGTCATCCCTTTAATGGCTTCGATGATTTCCTCTTTCGTCATGTTACTCCTCCTCACTTATGTCGTATTGATGATCAGCTTGAACGTCAGGCGATCAAGCCTCTTGTGGTTCCTGCTTTTCGGCAACCGCCTTGACTGCCAGCGCAAAATTGCGAATCGGCGCCTGCAGCACGCTGAGCAGCATGGAGAGCAATCCTTCGCGGGATGGGAGGTCGGCCAGCGCCTTGATTTCATCCAGGCTGACCACTTTCCCCTCGACGAGCCCGCCTTTAATCTCCAGTTCTTCGTGTTCCTTGGCAAACTTGGTCAGGATCTTGGCCGGCGCGACGACATCCTCCCGGCTGAAAGCGATGGCTGTCGGTCCAACCAAATACTGTTCCAGCCCTTCGATCTCGGCCGCCGCAGCCGCCCTGCGGGTCAAGGTGTTTTTCACGACTTTGAATTCTACACCTGCTTCCCGCAACTGCTTCCGCAGTTCTGTCATCTCGGCCACGGTCAGCCCACGGTAATCTGCCAGCAGGACGCAACTGTTGTTTTTCAACTGCTCCGTCAGGGCTTCGACCAATTTGACCTTTTCTTCTCTTGCGCCCATCTCATCCACCTCCTGTCGCCAACTGGCTTACCCTCAATAAAAAAGCGCCCTCGACCTGCCGAGAGCGCGGAAAAACACCGGAACAATGACGGCATGAAGCTTGGCCAGCTCCATCATCGCTCCGCTTGCGTTTCGCGCTTCCCTCGGCAGGATATTAAGTGGCCACCGCCACACCTGCTGTCAACGGAAAGCCTTATTCACTTAAGCTGGCAAATGAAAAGGCTCGTGAGCTTAAGAGGCTCGCGTCAACTTGGCGAGGGCGACACGTACTCCCGGGCCCATCGTGGAACAAAGCGTCACGTTCCGGATATACTGGCCCTTTGCCGCTGCCGGCTTGGCCTTCTGCAAGGCCTCGATCAGAGCATAAAAATTCTCCAGCAGCTTCTCATCGTCAAAAGAAATCTTGCCGATCGGCGCGTGTACGTTCCCCGCTTTATCCACACGGTATTCAATCTTACCAGCCTTGATTTCCTGTACCGCCTTTGCCATGTCAAAGGTCACGGTTCCCGTTTTGGGGTTGGGCATCAAGCCTTTCGGACCGAGGATCCGGCCCAATTGGCCCACCGAACCCATCATATCCGGCGTGGCGACAGCCACGTCAAATTCCAGCCAGCCCTGCTTGATCCGCTGCACCAGGTCGTCGTCACCGACCACATCGGCACCTGCGGCTTCCGCCTCCTTGGCCTTTTCTCCCTTGGCAAACACGAGCACACGCTTGGTCTTTCCTGTCCCATGAGGAAGCACCACCGCGCCGCGCACTTGCTGATCCGCCTTTCTGGGATCCACGCCCAGCCGGACCGCCACTTCCACCGTCTCGTCAAACTTGGCTTTGGCCATTTGCTTGACCAGCTGGATGGCCTCTTGCGGCGTATACGCTTCCTGACGATCCACCAGTTTTACAGCTTCTTGATAACGTTTGCCCTTCTTGGACAAGATGATTCCTCCTCACATTGTGGTCATCGCGGTTTCCCTGCCACATCGGCGCACAGCGGGCGGACAGCCAGGCTCCGGCCGAGCCCCGGCTTAATCCACAATCTCGATGCCCATGCTGCGCGCTGTCCCTTCCACCATCCGCATCGCCGCTTCCACCGTCGAAGCGTTGAGATCGGGCATCTTCAGCTCGGCAATTTCCCGAACCTTCTCCCGCTTGATGGTGGCCACTTTGGTCTTGTTCGGCTCGCTTGAGCCGGATTCAATCCCGGCCGCTTTCTTGAGCAGCACGGCTGCAGGAGGCGTTTTCGTGATGAAGGTAAAGGACCGGTCTTCAAAGACGGAGATCTCAACCGGAATGATCAACCCCGCCTTGTCTGCCGTCTTTTCATTGAACTCCTTGCAAAAGGCCATGATATTGACACCCGCCTGCCCCAAAGCCGGACCGACAGGAGGTGCAGGGTTCGCCTTGCCGGCGGGTATTTGCAGTTTCACGATCTTGATCACTTTTTTCGCCATGATCCTCACCCCCTTCAATCTCGCCACGCATCATCCCCATCACGAAAGAGACTCCCGAAAAAGGAGCGGCCGCATGTCAATCGATCTTTTCCACCTGATCAAAATTCAGTTCCACAGGCGTCTCACGACCGAACATGTTGATCATCACACGCAGCTTGTTTTTATCCAGCAATATCTCGTCGATTGTACCGACAAAATTGGCGAAAGGCCCTTCCACCACTCTGACGGGCTCCTTCACTTGAAAATCAGCCACAGGCTGGCTAACCGCCTCACCCATTTGACGCAAGATGGCACGCACTTCATGCTCTTTTAGCGGCGTCGGTTTTGAGCCAGCACCTGTCGAACCGACAAATCCAGTCACACCCGGCGTGTTCCGCACAAGGTACCAGGAATCATCGGTCATGATCATTTCAACCAGCACGTAGCCAGGAAAGACGCGTTTCTGCACCGTCTTCCGCTTGCCGTCTTTCAGCTCCACCGTTTCTTCGGTAGGCACGATGACGCGGAAGATCTTGTCGCCCATCCCCATCGACTCAACGCGCTTTTCAAGGTTGGTCTTCACCTTATTCTCATGACCGGAGTAAGTATGAATGACGTACCATCGCTTTTCCATGCCCGAGGACCCGATGCGTCCTTCCCTCCTCAATGGCCGTTCGCCCAAGATGACCCGTGGCTTATTTCAAAATCCAGTCCAGCAAAAAGCTCAACCCGAGATCGATGAGCCCGAAAAAGATGGCCATGAGCAAAACCGTGACCAGGACAATCGCCGTATAGTTTCTCAGCTCCTTGCGATTGGGCCAGCGAACTTTTTTCAGCTCAGACCAGCTTTCCTTGAAATAGCGACCCGTGGAAACAAACCCTCGCTTGACGCCTGTACCCAACCGCGCGATGAAGCTCACACCGGCCACCCCCATTACTTCGTCTCGCGATGCAGCGTATGATGATTGCATGTCCTGCAGTATTTTTTCAGTTCCAGGCGGTCAGGATGCGTACGCTTGTTTTTGGTCGTCGTGTAGTTGCGCTGTTGGCACTCCGTACAAGCCATCGTCACAATGACCCTCACTCCATCCACCTCCAACCCCAAAACGGAAAATCTGGCGAAAAGCGGCTGAACAAGCCATTATATCAACGACAAGCGCCGTTTCTGATAAAAAATCGTACACTCAAAAGAATTTATCACATGAGCAAAAAGATGTCAACTTTCCCCCGTGGTTCGCATGAGCCAAGCCAATGCGGGCCGTTTTTGCGTTCCATCGCCTCCCTGTCAGCGGCGGATCGTTTCAACGGCATCCTGTCGTTGCGCAGGATAAATGACCGACAGGGCGCTGTCGTCCAGCTCTTGCGGCGTGCCGTCGTAGACCACCTTGCCGCCGGCCAGGCCAATAATCCGGCTCGCGTACTGCTTGGCCACGGCCACGCTATGGAGATTTAACACCATCGTAATCCCTTCCTGCTGATTGATGCTTTTCAGCAGTTCCATCACGGCCGTCGCCGTCGCCGGATCGAGGCTGGAAATCGGCTCATCGCCGAGTATCAGCGCCGGCCTTTGCGCCAGCGCGCGGGCAATCGCCACACGTTGCCGCTGCCCGCCGCTCAGCCGGTCCGCCCTGACCCGGTGCAAATCCGCCATGCCGACACGCTCCAGCGCCTGCATCGCCATGCGTTTGTCTTCCTCGCGGAATCGCTGCAGCAATACGCGCCATAAAGGCGTCACACCGAACCGGCCGACCAGCACATTCTGGAAAACGGACAGGCGATCAATCAAATGGAAGTTTTGAAAGATCATACCAATCTGACGCCGATATGCGCGCAGCCCGTCCCCTTTTTTGCGCAGGACGTTTTCCCCTTGCCAAAGGATGGCGCCGCCTGTCGGCTCGATCAGGCGGTTGATGCAACGGATCAGCGTCGATTTTCCTGCTCCGCTCAAGCCCAGAATCGCGATAAATTCTCCCTTCTCAACGGTCAAATGGACGCCATCCAAGGCGGGCCGGCCACGCCCCGGATATTGTTTGACCAGATCGCGTATTTCCAACACTTGGATCACCTTTTGTTAGATCACCTTTGATCGAAGATAAGCCCCGAGATAATCGACGATCACGACCAAGCCCATGATCACGAGGACTTCAACAGCGACACGTGTGTAGTTTTGCAGATTGAAATCGATAAACAGCTGGGCGCCAATCCCTCCGGCACCGATGAATCCCAAGATGAGCGACGTTCTGACCCCCACTTCCAGCCGGTAAAAATAGTGCGACAAGATGTTTGGCCCTATTTGCGGAATGATCCCAAACAGTATCACCAGCACCTTTCTCGCGCCGACAGAGGCCACGGCTTCCTGCGGGCCGCGCTCGGCGGCCTCCACCAATTCCGACAGCAGTTTCCCAAGCACGCCGAGGTTGTGCAAAAAGATGGCCAAAACGCCGCCAAACGGCCCCAGCCCGATGGTGGGAACGAAAAGCAGCGCCCAAACGATTTCGGGAACCGAACGGGCAAAGCTCAGCAACGTTCTGACCAAGTGATAGACAGCCGGGTGCGGCGCTGTGTTCCATGCCGCCAAAAAGGCAATCGGCAGCGCGGCAACCAAGGCCCAAAACGTGCCGGTAATGGCGATCTGCAGAGTAATGATTGCCTGATGCAAGGCTTTCGGCAAAACAGACCAGTCGGGGGGAAACCACCGGGTCGCAACAAACTGCGCCGTCGCGCCAATATCGGCAAACTTCCGCACGTCACTTTCCGTGCCCATCGCGCTCCAGAACAAGATGCCCAAGACGGCAAGCCCGATCAACCACCGACGCATTCGCAACCGTACCCCATTGTCCATCGTTCTCCCCGTTTCTGTGCGCGATATGCCGTCACTTGATGCGGCCGTCCTTCATGGCCGCCTGGCGAATCGCCTCATAGTCCTGATCGCTGGCCTCCACAAAACCGTCTGCGGCAAAGGCTTTGAGAATCGCCTCATCTTTGATCGACGTAAAGGCCGCCTGAAGTTTGGCAACCGTCGCCTCATCCGTCCCCTTTTTCACGGCAAACGGATATTGGAAGAGCTTTTCCGATTGCCAAATCACTTTATAATCGCTTTCCTTCACTTTGCCGTCCTTGATCATCTGTTGAAAATAGGCGCTGTCAATCGCCCCGACATCCACCTGCTTGCTGGCGACCGAGAGCGCCGTCACGTTGTGGGCGCCGGTGAAAATGACCTTTTTGAACTTGTGGTCATCGGGACTGTTGTAAACCCCCAGTTCTTTCAATTGGATGCTGGGCACCAATGACCCGGACGTGGAATTGGGGTCGCCAAAAGCGAACGTGATCTGAGACGCATGAGCCACCACGTCCTCGATGCTGTCGTATGGCGAATCCGCCGGAGCGATCAGGAGGGAATGATAATATGGTTTGCCATCAAAGGTTTTGGCGACAATCGCCTGCACACCGCTTTCGTGATTGGCCAGCACGTAGGTTAACGGTCCGAGGTAAGCCATGTCCAGCTTACCGTAATTCAATGCCTCGACCACGCCGTTGTAATTGGGATAGGTGGCCGCTTTGACTTCACGCCCCAGCTTTTCCGAAAGGTAATGCTCGAGCTTGCGCAGCGTCTCCTCTGGGATGTCTGTTTCAGCTGGAATGATCCCGAACGTAAACACGCCTTTTGTGGCAGAAGCCGGTTCTTTTTGACCCGCGTCCGGCTGTCCGCCGGAACCGCAGGCCGGCAAAAGAAAAACCAATGCCGTGACGAACGCCAGACAGGCGAAAAAACGAATCTTTTTTTTCATCCGCTATCCCCCTAGTATGTATAACACTTTATAATCATGTAAATCAGTTTTTGTAATTATAACACCAACCCCGCCAAAACATGAAATGGAGCCTTCACCCAGCAAAAAAAGCCTGTTCCGAACGCTTGGATGTTCGGAACAGGCTTCAGCCCATTTCCCGTTCTTGCATGGTTTTCTCTTCCAGATATTTCTCCAGTTTTCGCTTTACCCGTTGCAGGGCATTGTCGATCGACTTGACATGCCGCTTGAGATCCTTGGCGATCTCCTGGTAGGAGCGCCCGTCCAAGTAAAGCATCAGCACTTCCCGTTCCAGTTCGCTGAGCAGCCGACTGATTTTCGTCTCAATCGCTGTGTACTCTTCCTGATGGATGATCAGCTGCTCGGGATCCGTTACTTTATGCCCGCCGATCACATCCATCAGCGTGCGTTCCGACTCTTCCTCGTACATGGGCTTGTCCAACGAAATGTAAGAGTTCAAGGGGATGTGCTTTTGCCGGGTGGCGGTCTTGATTGCCGTGATGATCTGGCGTGTGACGCACAATTCGGCAAACGCCCGAAAGGAGGTGAGCTTGTCCTCGCGATAATCACGAATCGACTTGTAGAGGCCGATCATCCCCTCCTGGATGATATCTTCCTTGTCAGCGCCAATCAGGAAGTAGGCTTTTGCCTTGGAGCGGACAAAATATTTGTACTTGTTGATCAAGTACTCCAACGCGCTGTCATCGCCTTGACGGGCCAGTTCCACCACTTCTTCGTCCGTCATCGATTCATACGCGATGGCTGCAGGTTGTTCGGCCCACTGTACACTGGGAGTCAATCCAATCTCCTCCGAACCGTTCCGATTGGTAAAGATGATTATACTTCAAAAGGGGCAGAAACTCAACACACAAATGCTGCCTCATTTGCCCCGCCGCCACTTCTCGAACAGCTCCCCCATCTCTTTTGGCAAACGCTGTCCGATGGTTGCGGGTTTGTTCTGCAGATTGGCCAGCTCCTGCCGCATCCGCTGCCTCGTGGCTTGCAGATCGTGGTACAATTCGCGCGCCGAGATGCGAAGCGCTCCTTGCGCAAACGTCACGCGTTGCTCGGTGTAATCCGACGTGGCCACATAAATGTGGCGATCCGGCCGGACCAGTGAGCGGACCAGCCGCTCAATCCGCCGATCGGCGCTCTCGTCCTGATCGGTATAGACGACCTCCACCTCGCTCAGCACTTCCATCGTTCCAGGCCCCTCTTTCTGGTGCGCATCGAAGACCAGAATGACGCGCCTGGCACGATAGGCCTGATAATCAGACAGTTCCTCAACCAGCCGGCTCCTGGCTTCTTCCAGCGATTCCTCCTTCAGCCTGCTTAGGTGCGGCCAGGCATGTATGCAATTGTACCCATCCACAATCAGTATTTCTTCCATACGCGCTCTTCATCTCTCTGCATTTCTCTGTTTGGATTCTTTCGTCTCTCCCTCTCTTTCAGCCCTTCTGACCGCCGACTCCCTTCGCCAGGTGCCGCTGGCGAAACACTTCGTACATCAGGACCGCAGCGGCAACAGAGGCGTTTAACGAATTGACGTGCCCGACCATCGGCAAGCGGACGAGGAAATCCGCCTTTTCCCTCGCCAGGCGGGAAAGCCCTTTTCCCTCGCCACCAATCATCAGCGCGATCGGTATATCGTATGCGGCCTCCGTGTACACTTGCCCGGCCGCGGGGTCGGTGCCGATCACCCAAATGCCGTCCTGCTGCAGCCTTTCGATACAGCGCGCCACGTTATTCACGCGCACGACAGGCACATACTCCACGGCACCGGTGGAGACCTTGGCCACTGTCTGCGTGAGACCGACCGAACGGCGTTTCGGGATGATCACGCCGTCAATCCCCACCGCGTCGCCGGTCCGGAGAATGGAGCCCAAATTATGCGGATCTTCGATCCCGTCCAGGAGGATGAGAAAAGGGGGGTTCTCCCGGCCCTGCAACTGTTGCAAAAGATCTTCCAGCTCGAGATAGGTGTAAGGGCTCACCCGCGCCACAACCCCCTGGTGGTGGGGGGTGCCAAGAAGCTCATCCAGCTTGCGGCGGGGAACCGTCTGCAGGACGACGCCACGTTGCTGCGCCAGCCGGCGGATCTCCCGCACTCCGGACTCCCGGATCCCCTCGGCGAAATAGATGGTGTCCACCGTCCGTCCGGAACGCAATGCCTCAAGGACGGGGTTGCGGCCGCCAATATGTTCTGTCAGTTTTTCGTCCCTCCTCGATCATGCTTCACCGTTTCCTACACCTGGCTTTTCCTGTACCAGCGGACCCCCTGCGGCGTATCCTCCACCACAATGCCCCGCGCCAGCAATTCAGCCCGGATCCGGTCACTCGTGGCCCAATCCTTTCTCGCCCGCGCCGCCTGCCGCTCCGCGATCAGGGCTTCAATCTCCCGGTCGCCACCGGCGGATGCCGACTCCAACGGGAAAATGCCCAGGATCTCATTCCAGCGGCTGAACAACTCCTTCCAGGCCAACAGGACAGGAGTTTCCACCGACCGTTGCTCCAAATACCGGTTCAACTCCTTGACCGCGTCAAAGACGACCGCCAACGCATCAGCCGTGTTAAAATCGTCGGACATCTCCCGGTCGAAACGCTCTTCCAGCTCCCGGATGACGGCGAAGTGGGGATGGCTTGCGTCATTTTGTCCGCCTGCCGCCGACGCGGCTCCTTGCGAGAGCCTGAAATCCAGGTTGCGCAGCGTGGTCTGGATCCGCTCCCAACCGCCTTCCGCCTGCGCCAGCAAATCATCACTGTATTGCACCGGGTTGCGATAGTAGGTGGAAAGCATCCAAAAACGGACCACCTCCGGCCGCACCCGCTGCAGCAGATCGCGGACGTCCAGCACATTCCCCAGTGACTTGGACATCTTTTGCTGCTCTACCGTCACATGTCCGGTATGCATCCAGTAACGAGCGAAGGGCTTCCCCGTCAGCGCCTCCGACTGGGCGATCTCATTTTCATGGTGAGGAAAGCGCAGGTCGCTGCCGCCGGCATGAATATCCAGCGTCTCCCCAAGATAACGCATCGCCATGGTAGAACATTCGATATGCCAGCCTGGCCGCCCTGGGCCCCAAGGGCTATCCCAGGCCACTTCACCCGGCCGGGCCTTTTTCCAAAGGGCAAAATCGAGCGGGTTTTCCTTCTTCTCCCCAATCTCCACCCTGGCCCCGGCCAGCAGATCATCGATCGACTGGTGGGAAAGTTTCCCGTAATCCGGAAACGCTCCCACACGGTAATACACATCGCCGTCCGCCTCGTAGGCCACGCCGCGTGCCACCAACTTCTCAATAAACCGGATGATCTCCTCCATGTGCTCGGTGACGCGGGGATGCACATCGGCGGGCCGGATCCCCAGGGCCTTCGTATCCTGCTTGAAAGCTTCGATATAATGATCCGCCACCTGCTGGACCGTCCAACCCAGCTCTTGCGCCTTGCGGATCAGCTTATCGTCCACATCGGTAAAGTTTTCCACATAGGTCACGTCATATCCTTTCGCCGTCAAATAACGGCGCACCACGTCAAAGAAAAGAAAGGTCCGTGCATTGCCGATATGGATCGTGCTCCATACCGTCGGCCCACAGACATACATTCTCACTTTGCCGGGTTCCAGCGTTTGAAAAACCTCTTTCTGTCTCGTCAGCGTGTTGTAAATCCTAATTGACATTCCGCAAAGGATCTCCTTTCCGTTCCGCCGCCTCTTTCAGCTCCGCCAGCTCCCGCTTCAGTTGTTCGATCTCACGCTGCATCGCACGGATGGTGTCGGCCACCGGATCAGGAAGGTTGACGTGATCCAGATCGTTTTGGACACGCACCCCGTTTTGCACCACCACCCGGCCGGGAATCCCCACCACCGTCGAATGGGGCGGAACCTCTTGCAGGACCACCGAACCAGCTCCAATCTTCGAGTAATCCCCAATTTTGAACGACCCCAGCACCTTAGCGCCCGTGGCGATCAGAACATGATTGCCAATCGTCGGGTGACGTTTGCCCTTCTCCTTGCCTGTGCCTCCCAGCGTGACGCCCTGATAAAGGGTCACATTATCCCCGATCTCGCACGTTTCACCAATCACCACACCCATGCCATGATCGATAAACAACTTCCGTCCAATCACCGCACCGGGATGGATCTCAATCCCTGTAAGAAAACGGGAAAACTGGGAAATTATCCTGGCCAGTGTACGAAACCCGCGTTTCCACAGCGCGTGTGCCAGGCGGTGAAACCAGATGGCGTGCAAGCCCGAATAGGTAAGCACCACTTCAAACACGTTACGCGCCGCTGGATCCCGTTCAAAAACCGCCTCAATATCCTCGCGCAAGGTTTTCCAAAAGGCCATGATCACTTCCCCCTTTCACAACTGAACCATGATCGCGGATGTATGATGATGACACATGTCCACATGAAGCAAAAAACGTCTCGACATGCTGTCAGAGACGTTTTTCCCGCGGTTCCACTCTGCTTAACCGGCCCCTCCGGGATCGGACAGGCACCGGTTCCCTCATTCCCGGATAACGGCTTTCCGTTCGGCCCTACTTTGGTTTCAGGCCGACAGCTCCAGGGTGCACTTCCAGATTGTCCCGCCAGGCTGCTTCCACCTGTTCAGCCCTCTCTGAAGACGGACGAACAACCTGTACTCTCCCTTTCCTCGCCTTTACATGATGTGTTTGTCGTCATCTTATTTTCCCGCATTGGCCGTTTGGCTGTCAAGTATTTGCTGCAAGCGCGCGGCCACCCGTTCCTTGCCGAGCAGCTGAATCGTCACCGGCAGGTCCGGACCTTGGGTCAGTCCCGTGACGGCCGCCCGGATCGGCATGAACAACTGCTTGCCTTTGAAGCCGGTCTCCTTTTGCACCTCTTTCAGCCACTGTTTGACGGTCTCGGCCTCCAGCCGGCTCGCCGCCTTCACCTTCTGCAAAAAGGCAGACAAAACCGCCGGCACCTGCTCTCCCTCCAGCACCTCCAGCGCCTCCGGCGTGTACTGGACCGTTTCCTCGAAAAACATCCCGCTCAGCGAAACAATTTCAGCGGCATAATGCATCTGCTCCTGGTAAAGTCCGACCAGTGCGCGAACCCACTGCTCCTGTTCCGGCGTGCGTTGCTTGGGCAGCCTCCCCGCCTTCTCGAGATGGGGCACCGCCAATGACACCACCCGCTCCAGGTCGGCCCGCTTGAGGTATTGGTTGTTCATCCAGGCCAGTTTCTGCGTGTCGAACACAGCCGGACTTTTGGAGACGCGGGAAAGGGAGAATTGGCGAATGAGTTCCTCTTTCGAGAAGATCTCCTCTTCCCCCTCCGGCGCCCAGCCCAGCAAGACCAGAAAATTCAGGATGGCTTCCGGCAGGTACCCCAGCTCCCGGTATTGCTCGATAAACTGAATGATCGTCTCATCCCGTTTGCTCATCTTCTGCCGTCTTTCATTAAAAATGAGCGAGACGTGCGCAAATGCCGGCACTTCCCAGCCCAGCGCCTGATAAATCAGCACCTGGCGTGGCGTGTTGGACAGATGTTCCTCGCCGCGGATGACGTGCGTAATCTCCATCAGGTGATCATCGATCACAACAGCCAGATTGTACACAGGAATGCCGTCCGGCCTGACGATCACAAAATCGCCGATGTCATTGGTGTGAAAGCGCACTTCGCCCCGCACTTCATCCCGGATCAGAATCCACTCGTCTTCCGGCACGCGAAAACGAATCGAGGGCTTGCGGCCTTCTGCTTCCAGCCGTCTTCGCTCCGCATCGCTGAGATGACGGCAGCGGCCATTGTACCGGGGCATCTCACCGGCTGCCTGTTGCTGTTCACGAACCGCCTGCAACTCCTCTTCCGTACAGTAGCAAGGGTAAGCCTTTCCCTCGTCCAACAGTTGTTGAACGTAAGGCCGGTATAAATGAAGCCGTTCCATGGACCGGTACGGCCCATACGGTCCCCCGATATCCACCGACTCATCCCAGTCAATCCCCAGCCAGCGCAAGCCTTCCAGTTGGGTTTGCTCGGCATTGGCCACATTCCGCTCCTGATCCGTGTCCTCAAAACGGATAATAAAAGCCCCACCCCTGTTTCGGGCAAACAGCCAGTTAAACAGGGCCGTCCTGGCCCCGCCAATATGGAGGTGTCCCGTCGGACTGGGGGCATAACGCACCCGAACCTTTTTCATCTTGCATCCTCCTTGTCTACCAACAAGACCACCGCCTGCGCGGCGATCCCTTCTCCCCTGCCGACAAATCCCAGGGACTCCGTCGTCGTCGCCTTGATATTGATCTGAGACTGGCTAGCCTCCAGCAAGCGGGCCAGATTGGCCCGCATCTGCGGCAGATAAGGCGCCATCTTCGGCGCCTGGGCAATAATGGTGGCATCCATGTTCCCTAACCTGTATCCCCGCTCCCGGGCCAGCACCCAGACATGCGCAAGCAGCAAGCCGCTGTCCGCCCCTTCAAACCGCGGATCGGTGTCGGGAAAATGCCGTCCGATATCCCCTTCTCCCAACGCGCCAAGCACGGCATCCGCCACCGCGTGGTACAGCACGTCGGCGTCGGAATGGCCGAGCAGCCCTTTCGCATAGGGGATCTCGACGCCGCCGATGATACACTTCCTCCCAGCGGCCCATTGATGCACGTCAAAGCCGATTCCGATCCTCATCGGCCGCTCCCCTCCGTTGTTCCAAAATCCACTCTGCCAGTTGCATATCCTGCGGGACGGTCAATTTGATGTTCGCTTCATCGCCGCGAATCACAGCCACCGGGTAGCCAGTCTGTTCCACGACCGATGCGTCATCCGTGTACAGACAGGACCTCCTTCGGAGGGCCTGCGCATACGCCTGCACCAGGCGCTCGGTGCGAAAACCCTGGGGAGTCTGAGCCACCCACAGCTGTCCCCGGTCGGGAGTATGTACGATCACGCCCCTGTCGTTCACCTGTTTGATGGTTTCCTTGACCGGGATGGCCGGGATGGCTGCCTCCGTTTCCACCGCTTTGGCCAAGACGTCGAGAATCAGCCAACGGGGTGTGAGCGGCCGGGCGCCATCGTGCACCAAAACATACGGGCAGGCGACCGCCTGCAAGCCCCGCCAGACGCTCTCCATCCGCTCCGAACCGCCGTAAACAAGGCGAAGGGGGATCTTCATCCCCCTTTGTCGCAGGATCGGTTCCAGCGCTGGTTCATCCTGCTCGGCAATCACCAGCACCACTTCCCCAACCCCGGGTATCCCTTCAAACAGGCGCAACGTATGAGACAATACCGGCTCTCCCGCCAGCGGGAGCAGCAATTTATTCCGTCCTGCGCCCATCCGCCGGCCCTGGCCCGCGGCTACAATCAGGGCACTGGCCTCCATGCCATCTCCTCCCGTCCGCCATGCTGACAGCCCTTCCATCTCTTTCCCTATTGCATGATACCACAGGTCAGGGAGGAATCACAGTACCCGTTCCAATACCTTCGGCTTGGCAAAAATCATCCGTCCGGCCGAGGTTTGCAAGACGCTGGTCACCAGCACGTCGATATGGTTCCCAATATAATCCTTGCCGCCTTCCACCACAATCATGGTGCCGTCATCCAGGTAGGCCACGCCCTGGCCATGTTCCTTGCCGTCCTTGATCACCTGCACGGTAAGCTCCTCGCCGGGCAGCACGACCGGCTTGACAGCATTGGCCAGATCGTTGATATTTAACACAGGCACACCTTGCAACTCACACACCTTGTTCAGGTTGAAATCATTGGTCACCACTTTGCCGTTCAACAACTTGGCCAGTTTGATCAACTTGCTGTCCACTTCCTGGATATCGTCGAAGTCTTTCTCATAGATGAGCACACGGACATGCAGTTCCTTCTGGATTTGATTGAGAATATCCAGTCCCCGGCGACCACGGTTTCGCTTGAGGATATCCGAAGAATCGGCGATATGGCGCAACTCCTCAAGGACAAAGGAGGGGATGACCAACGTTCCTTCCAGAAAGCCTGTCCGGCAAATGTCGGCAATCCGTCCGTCAATAATCACACTCGTATCCAGAATTTTATGTTCAAATCGTGGCGTCTGCTCCTTCCTTCCTTTCTCCCTTGTTTCTCTGGCTGCCTCTCTGATCGCTTTCGACGAGCTGAACAGACCCACAATTTCATCCCGCTTTTTGTAACCCACACGGAAACCAAGATACCCCAGAATCACCGTCAAGAGAATGGGCAACACCTGTCCCAGAATCGGAATGCTGGACACCGACAGCACCATCAGAAAGGCCACCAGCAAACCGACAATCAGACCCAGACCGCCAAACATCAAGTCCACCGCCGGGATTTTGACGAGGCTTTCTTCCCCTCGCTTCAGCCATCTCAGGACATGTCTGATTAACCAATGATTGAATAAGAGCATGAGTAAAGCACCCACACCGGCACCGACATATTCAGGAGCTGGCATCATCCCGAAGTTGAACAGCGTGTTCGCCCAAAGAAAAAATGGCGGTCCCAAAAAGTAGCCTACAGTTCCACCCACCAATGCCAAAATGACCTGGATCAAACGTTTGAACATGACTTCACCTCCTATCCCCATTATTCACTTTTTTTCCAATCTAAAACCATGCCAGGAGGAAATGACACTGGGGGTGCTGCCAGTTCGTGGGTTGTGGCTACTGTCAGGCTACCATAGGAGAAAGTTGAATGTCAATAAATAAAATTTTATTCTATCTCAAATGGTTGTCTACGTCAACAAAAAAACACGATTTTTCCCGATTTTTGACGAATGGTTGTCCCGGCTAGATGTGACGATCGATGAGCACCTGTTCCTGAATGCGCTTGAGGCCTTCTTTGATCGCCCTGGCTCTGACCTCTCCCACCCCTTCCACCTCGTCCAGTTCCTCAATCGTCGCCGTCAAGACCTGCGACAGCGTCTGAAAATAAGCAACCAGGTTGGTCACGATGGCATAGGGAAGCCGGGGGATTTTGTGCAGGATGCGGTATCCGCGCGGGTAGACCGGTTCCTCCAGCGTGCTGCCGGTAAACGGATAGCCCAGCATTTTGATGATGGTATTCAGATCGAAAAGTTCATCCCCGCTCTGCTTGCTCATTTCGGCCAGGATGTTTTTGGGGTCCTGCTCCTTTTCATCCACCACGTAATCGCGGATGAGAAGATAAGCCTCCTCCTCGATGTTGTGAACCAACTCGTCCAGTTGCATGCTGATCAAGCGGCCCTCGGAGCCCAGTTCGTTGATGTAATTGAGGATCTCCTGCTTAATCCGCAAGACCATTTGGATCCGCTGCAGGACGACCGCCACTTCGTAAAGCGTGACCATTTCCTCAAATTCCAGGGCGCTGAGATTGGTCAGGGATTGATCGAGGACGGACTTGTACTTCTCCAGCGTCTGGATCGCCTGATTGGCCTTGGCCAGGATCACGCCGATATCTTTCAGGGTGTAGCGCAGGTTCCCCTTGTAAAGGGTGATGATATGCCGGCGTTGGGAGATGGAGATGACCAACTTGCCAGTCTGCTTGGCCACCCGCTCGGCCGTCCTGTGGCGGGTGCCCGTCTCCAGGGTGGGAATGGAGGGGTCCGGATTGAGCTGGGTATTGGCATAGAGGATCCGCTTTCCGTCCTCACTGAGGATGATGGCCCCGTCCATTTTGGCCAGTTCATACAAATAGGCAGGCGAAAAATCAGCATTGATGGAAAATCCTCCATCCACAATCGCCATCACTTCCGGGCTGTAACCGACGACAATCAGTCCCCCTGTTTTCGCCCTCAGCACATTCTCCAGCCCCTCCCGGAAAGAGGTTCCCGGTGCCACAAAGCGCAAGATTTCACTTAACCGTTCTTGGTGCTTCCCGTCTTTCAAGCGTCTACCCCCCTAGGACTGCTTCCATCGCATCATGGATCGTCTTGACTTCCTGCACATCCAAATTTTCGGGAATATTCAGCTGACGTTTGCCATGAGCAGGCACAAACACGCGACGAAAGCCCAATTTTTGCGCCTCATATAATCGCTGTTCAAGGCGTGTGACGCCCCTCACCTCGCCGGTCAGCCCCACCTCGCCGATCACCACCGTATGAGGCGAAACGGGCTGATCGCGAAAACTGGAGGCCAGCGCGATGGCGATGCCCAAATCGATGGCCGGTTCGTTGATTTTGATGCCGCCGGCCACATTGACATAAGCGTCCGATTGTTGCATGAACAGGCCGGCCCGTTTTTCAAGCACCGCAATCAAAAGCGCGACCCGGTTGGCATCCACTCCCGTGGCCATCCGTTTAGGCGTCACAAAGCTGGTCGGCGCCACCAACGCCTGCACTTCGACCAAAACGGGCCGCGTACCCTCCAGGCTGGCGACGACCACCGATCCGGACACGCCTTGTGGCCGTTCCGCCAAAAACATCTCAGACGGGTTGCCCACCTCGACCAGGCCATGTTCTTTCATTTCAAACACGCCGATCTCATGTGTCGAACCGAACCGGTTCTTCACTCCTCGCAAGATGCGATACGTGTAATGACGCTCTCCTTCAAAGTAGAGCACCGTATCGACCATGTGTTCCAGAAGGCGCGGTCCCGCCAGATCTCCCTGCTTGGTCACGTGACCGACGATGAAGGTGGGTATCCCCTTGGATTTGGCCACCTGCATCAGCAGGCCGGTCGACTGGCGAACCTGGGCGACGCTCCCAGGCGCCGATGTCAGGGCAGGATCATAGACCGTCTGGATGGAATCGATGACGAGCAGCGCGGGCTGGAGTTCCTCCGCCTCACGGAGAATTTGCTGCATGTTGGTCTCCGCCAGCACGTAAATCCGATCAGACAAGGCGCCGAGCCGCTGGGCGCGCAGGCGGGTCTGCAGGACAGACTCCTCCCCCGTGACATAAAGGACGAGGTGGCCGCGCTGCGCCACCTGTTGCGAAAGCTGGAGAAGCAGCGTCGATTTCCCGATTCCAGGATCCCCGCCCAGCAGGACGAGTGAACCGGGAACCAACCCGCCTCCCAACACGCGGTTCAATTCCTCCATCCCCGTATCCAGCCTGCTTTCCTGTTTGAGAGCTACTTTCGTCATGGGAACAGGGCGGGATGAGGTCTGCGTGGGGAAAACATGTGGCGGCGAGGCGCTGGATACTTCCTCAATCAGCGTGTTCCACTGGCCGCAGCCCGGACATTTTCCAAGCCACTTTACTGCAGTATATCCACAAGAATGGCAGACATACTGGCGTTTGCTCTTTGACATTCGATTGCCCCTTTTTAGGCTCCTAGCCTCTCTATTCAATTTAAATGTATCATGCAGGCTGGCAAAACAAAAGATCCCGGCGCCGTGGCCAGCGTCGGGAGCCAATGATACAGTGAGGTTTTCAGATTCATGAAGTGATACAGTGTGGTTTTCAGATTCATGAAGCGGAGTCTTCAGATTCACGAAGCAGGTTGCGGAGAAGCCGCAGCTTTCTCCACGACCAGCTGCCCGTCCTGCACGTCGATCTTGACCGTATCCCCTTTTTGAACGGTGCCCTTCAGGATCTCTTCGGACAACTTATCCTCAATGTTTTTCTGTATGGCACGGCGCAGCGGGCGGGCGCCATAATTGGGGTCAAACCCTTCCTTGACCAGGAAGTTCAAGGCCTCCTCGGTCAGATAGAAATCGATATCCTGTTCCTTGAGCCGTTTGCGCAATTCCTCTGCCATCAGGGAAGCGATCTGGCGGATATGCTCCTGATCCAGAGCGTGAAACACGATCACCTCATCGATCCGGTTCAAAAACTCCGGCCGGAAGGTCCGGCGCAACTCCTCCATCACACGATCGCGCATGTTCTCGTATTCCTGATTGGCCCCTGTCGCGAAACCAAGCTTCTTGTTGCTGCGAATCGTCTCTGCGCCGACGTTGGAGGTCATGATCACCACGGTGTTGCGGAAGTCGACCGTCCGCCCCTTGGAGTCGGTCAACCGGCCATCCTCCAGCAATTGCAAAAGGATATTGAACACTTCCGGATGGGCCTTTTCCACTTCATCCAGCAGGACCACCGAATACGGGCGGCGCCGCACCTTTTCCGTCAATTGCCCGCCTTCCTCATACCCCACATAGCCGGGAGGGGCGCCTACCAGGCGGGACGTCGAGTGTTTCTCCATGTACTCCGACATGTCGATGCGGATCATCGCATCCTCGTCACCAAAGAGCGCCTCCGCCAGCGCGCGGGCCAATTCCGTTTTACCGACGCCTGTCGGCCCGAGGAAGATAAACGAACCGATCGGCCGCTTCGGATCTTTCAGTCCGGCACGGGAGCGGCGGATGGCCCGGGCGACCGCCTTGACCGCCTCATCCTGGCCAATCACTCGCTCATGCAGGATTTTCTCCATGTTCAACAGGCGCTCCGATTCATCCTCGGCCAGCTTCTTGACCGGGATGCCGGTCCAGCTGGCGACAATTTCCGCGATGTCATCGCCGGTGACTTCAGAGTCGGTTTGCCCCTGTTGTTCCTTCCACTTGCTTTTGGTCTCTTCCAGCTCTTCCCGCAGCCGTTGCTCCTTGTCGCGCAACGCGGCCGCCTTTTCAAACTCCTGGCTCTGGACCGCCGCCTCCTTCTCCTTGCGCACGGCCTCCACCTGTTGCTCCAGCTCTTTCAGGTTCGGCGGAACCGTAAAGGAACGCAGACGCACACGGGAAGCCGCCTCGTCGATCAGGTCGATCGCCTTGTCCGGCAGGAAGCGATCGGCGATGTACCGGTCAGACAACTTGACTGCCTGTTCAATGGCCTCATCGGTGATTTTTACCCGGTGATGCGCCTCGTAGCGATCCCGCAGCCCTTTCAAAATCTGTATCGCTTCCTCCGGTGTCGGCTGTTCCACCAAAATCGGCTGAAACCGCCGCTCCAGCGCCGCATCCTTCTCGATGTACTTGCGATATTCATCCAGCGTCGTCGCGCCAATGCACTGCAATTCGCCGCGGGCCAAGGCCGGCTTCAGAATGTTGGAGGCATCGATCGCCCCTTCGGCTCCACCGGCACCGATGAGCGTGTGAAGCTCATCGATAAACAGGATGATGTTTCCTGCCTGCCGGATTTCGTCCATGATCTTCTTCAATCGATCCTCAAATTCGCCGCGGTACTTGGTTCCCGCCACCACGGTTCCCATATCCAGCGTCATCACCCGCTTGTTGCGCAGGATCTCCGGAATTTCGTTGTCGACGATCCGCTGCGCCAAACCTTCCGCGATGGCGGTCTTGCCGACGCCCGGCTCGCCAATCAGCACCGGGTTGTTTTTCGTCCGGCGGCTCAATACCTGAATGACGCGTTCGATCTCCTTCTCGCGGCCGACCACCGGATCCAGATTCCCCTCACGGGCGATGGCGGTCAGGTCACGCGCCAGGCTGTCCAGGGTAGGCGTGCTGACCGCACCAACCCCGCCAGCCTGATGGGCCGCCATCGTCTCACTGCTGCCGAGCAGCTGCAGCACCTGCTGGCGGGCCTTGTTCAGCGACACGCCGAGATTGTTCAACACCCGGGCGGCCACGCCCTCCCCTTCCCGGATCAACCCGAGCAAAATATGTTCGGTGCCTACATAAGTATGCCCCAGTTTGCGCGCCTCGTCCATCGACAGTTCGATCACCTTTTTGGCGCGCGGGGTGTAGGTGATGGCCGCAGCCTGGCCGTCTCCCCTGCCGATCAGCGACTCGACTTCGGTTCGAATCTTGTCCAGGCTCAGGCCCAAGCCCTGCAGCGCACGGGCAGCAATCCCTTCTTCCTCGCGGATTAACCCGAGCAGGATATGTTCCGTTCCCGTGTTATGGTGCCCCAAACGGACCGCTTCTTCCTGGGCCAGTGCCAACACTTTCTGGGCTCGTTCAGTAAACCTTCCAAACATCATCACTGATACACCTCCATATGAGTCTTTCTGATTCGGATATTTTTTCCCTTGATGAGACGCTATATTTGCGAGAGATGCTACATTTGCGAACCTCCGTCTTGATGTGCCAAGTGTCCAAAGTCCAAATGCGCCATGTATCTAAATGTTTCATGTATCACTTACAACATCAGTCCAACATCGGTCCCTGCGCTAACCCCGATGCTTGGCCAGCCAATTCCGGATCATCTGGGCACGCACCACATCCCGCTCCTCTCCGGACAACGTCCGTCCCGCCATCTGCTGCAAAAATCCGGGCTGTGTCTTAATTAACAGTTCACTCATAATATTGGCCGGCACATCCCGAATCAATCCCAAATCAATGCCCAGCTTGACATCGGAGAGACGTTGGGCCGCCTCCTTGGAGTCGATGATCCGCGCATGGGACAGGATGCCAAGCGAACGGAAAACCCGGTTCTCCAACTGGACCCTGGATTGTTGCAAAAGGTGCTGGCGCGCAGCCCGTTCCTGGCTGACGATCTGGCTGACGACGCGGTGGATGTTGTCGATGATTTCCTCTTCCGTCAAACCTAGGGTAATTTGGTTCGAAATCTGGAAAAGGTTTCCCTGCGCTTCACTGCCTTCCCCGTAAATGCCGCGGACCACCAGCCCCACCTTGGAAATGGCCGACAGGATCCGGTTGATCTGCTGTGACAAAATCAACCCGGGAAGGTGAATCATGACCGAACCCCGAATGCCTGTACCGACATTGGTCGGACAGCTGGTGAGATAACCCCACTTCTCGTCAAAAGCGTAGACAAGCGACTGCTCCAGCAGATCATCGATTTTCGTCGCCAGCTGCAACGCCTGCCGCAGCTGCAAGCCGGGAAAGAGACACTGGATCCGCAAGTGATCCTCTTCATTGATCATGATGCTGATCGACTCATTCTCCGACAGGATGACGCCCCCATAACGGGATTCCTCGGCCAAGGCCGGACTGAGCAGATGCTTTTCCACCAGGACCCGTTTCTCCAGTGGCGTCAATTGTTCCATCGGGATCATCTCAAAACGCCCGTAGGCATCCCATCCGGGCTGGTGAATGGCCTGCGCAACCCTGTCTCTCAGCTCCTTGGCCTGACTATCCGTGGACAGAATCGGGAAAGGAAACTGCGCCAGGTTGCGGGCCAGCCGGACCCGGCTGGACAAAATGATGTCCGCTTCCGGCCCCTCGCCGCGCATCCATTCACTGGATATTTCATTGACGAATCGATGATAAGACATCTTTTTTGCCCCCCTCTTCGCGGCTAAGCGTTCAGGCGTTGTTCCAACATCCGGATCTGATCACGCAGCTTCGCGGCCTCTTCAAACTCTTCCCTGCTTACCGCCTGCTGCAGGCGTGCTTTTAGTTCAGCCAATTGTTTCTTCAGTTTCAAGTGGCCGCCTGTACGTTGGGGAACCTTGCCGATGTGCCGTGTACTCCCATGAATCCGGCGAAACAGCGGATCGAGATGGTTGCCAAAAAAACGGTAACACTCGCTGCAACCAAAACGGCCGATTTTTGTGAACTGTTGATACGTCATGCCGCAATGTTCACATCGCACAGGCCCTTGTCCAGGCATGACCGTAGAAGGGGACGGGTCAAAGTTCATCAACCCGGACAACAGTTGATGGATCGAGAAGTTGCCGTAATTCAGCAACGCATCTCCCTTTTCCTTCGCACACGAATCACAAAGATGGACTTCGGTTTTCTCGCCATTGACAATCTTGGTAAAATGCAAGGAGGCCGGCTGTTGTCCACATTCCTGACAAATCATCATCAAGTACCCCTTTCAAAAAAGATCACCTGCAGCATGTGCTTCATCAAGTTGGCTCGGACAACATCCCGCAGTGACGGAGCAAAAGGGTAAAGACTCCTGTCCACCGCCACGCGCATCAATGCTGCCTCACGTGACGTAATCTTTTCCTCCTCCAGGAGCTGGGTAATGATATCTTCCGCCGCCGATTGCGACAGACTGTCCTTGATCAATTCGAGAATCCGGCGGTAATACGCCTCATCATTTTTGGGGATGTTCACTTTCCGGATACGGATATATCCTCCCCCTCCCCGCTTGCTTTCAACCAAATACCCCTTTTCAAGGGTAAACCGCGTGCTGATCACATAATTGATCTGTGAAGGCACACATTGAAACAACTCTGCAAGATGACTGCGTTGCACCTCAACCATTCCCGCCTGTTGAATGCTTCGCTTCAAGTGTTCCTCAATGATATCGGAAATATTTCGCATGATGCACTCACCTGTCCATCGTAGGAGACCGATCCCTTTACTGACTTTGACTATCTTTGACTTTAATTGTAGTATACGCTTTTTGGTCGGTCATGTCAATCTCTGCCTTTTTGAAAATTTTGTGGACGCTCGCCGTCCGGGCATGTCAGATTTCTGTATGAACGATCTCAATCGACAATGCCTTGGTGAGATCCACTTCGTAAGGCGGAATAGCCCGCCGTTCGGCATCCTCAAAAACACGGACAATCGGCCGGTGCGGAGTGGACGTGTTGTTGTCCACAACAACGCCCCTTTCCCCGGTATTCAACGTAACGGTTAAACCGACTGGATAAAGGACAATCGAATTGCGAAAAGTGGTCAGGTATTGCGTATCAAACTTGCTGCCGGAGCCGGCATACAGCATTTCCATGACATGATCGGGCAACATCGCCTGCCGGTACACCCGGCTTGTCGTCATCGCGTCGTACACATCGGCAATCGCGACGATTTTGGCGTATTCGTGGATTTCGTCGCCTTTCAAAGCGCGGGGGTAGCCAGAACCATCCAGGCGCTCGTGATGCTGGAGCGCCACATGCGCGCTCAACAAGGAAAAACAAGACTCTTGACGCAGGATGTCATAGCCGTAAATGGTGTGACGCTTCACTTCTTCATACTCAGCCTCGGTCAGTTTTCCGGGCTTGTTGACAATCTCCCGGGGTATGCAAAGCTTGCCGATGTCATGCAGAAAGCTGCCCATCGCCATCTCAAACACCCGCTGCTTGCTGTACTGATGCTGAATGGCGATGATCATCGCGTAAACGCCGACTTGGTAAGAGTGTTTGTACAAATAGGCGTCATATGTATAGATTTGATTTAGCCGAATCATCGTCTGCTTGTGCCGGATGATTTCACGGTAAACGTGTTCAAAGATCTCCTCTAACTCCCGATACATTTTGCTCCAAGAGACACACTTTTGAACGGAATGCAGGTGTTCATGAAACAAGTGCCTGATTTTAGCCACGGCCGAGGTGCAAATCTCGTCAGGAATTGTCGGTTCTTCCTGCAAATCAGCGAACATCGGATCTTGAATGTACACATAAGATATCCCGTATTGCTTTAATCGATCGATGATCCTGTCCGTCAGCTCCACTCCTTGAGCGAGAAGCACTCTTCCATCCACAGAATAGATGGATTTTGCCAGGCGCATTCCCGGAAAACACTTGTCTAATGCAATCATTCGCATGCCGTCTGCCCCTTTTACTCAGTGAGAATGTGCCATATGATTTATCATATCACCTTATCACACTTTTGCCAAAAAATAGTTTTCACTTTGAAAAGTGATTTTCCAACCGAAAAAGTGACGCTGTAACCAAAATAAAAAGCCCATGGACCTGTATCGTCCATGGGCTTTTTGTACGGGATATTGACCGGCTGCCTGGCAACGTCCTACTCTCCCAGGGGCTCCCGCCCCAAGTACCATCGGCGCTGGAGGGCTTAACTT
>Ga0066871_100365_pt1 | contig 30972 bp, 25 predicted proteins | sample CeladaPassage60B_FD_62209 | JGI IMG/M metagenome (GOLD analysis project Ga0066871, IMG submission 62209) | Cellulose-adapted microbial communities from the Joint BioEnergy Institute, USA - Passage3 60B | ecosystem: Engineered > Bioreactor > Continuous culture > Unclassified | place: USA...
CTGGCGATCGTCGTGCTGGTCGCGATCGCGAGCGGTATCGGGAATCTCGGGAACAATGGAGTCATCGGCCTCATCGTCGGGGTCATTGTCGGAGTCATCGGTTTCGTTCTGTACGCCGGGATCGCGTACCTGGTCGGAGCGAAGCTCTTCGCGACAGCCGAGACGAAGGCGACCTGGGGCCAGCTGATCCGGACGCTCGGGTTCGCGCAGGCACCGGGGATCCTGTATGTCCGAGGGATCCTGCCGGCAGTCGGTGGACTCATCCGGTTCGTCGTCGGTGTGTGGATTCTCGTCGCCTCGATCATCGCTATCCGGCAAGCCTGCGACTTCTCGACCGGGCGGGCGGTGCTGACGGCAGTTGTGGCGTGGATCATCTACCTGATCTTCGTGGCACTTCCGGCGGCTGTTCTTGCGCTGCTGGTCGGCTGACGAGCGCGACGAGGAAGGTTCGAAAGCGGATCGGGTGCGGGAGCTGGTGGGGTACACTTCGGCCAGCTCCCGCGCGTGTTCGTACTCAAACCGAAGCGACATATCCCGACTGATCATAGCCCAACTGCGGCTGTCCCGGCGTACACCTCTGGCCGCCGATTGGCCAGCGATGGGAGTTGCTTGCGCACTTCGCGCAGATAGGCGAAGTCGAGCGTCGTCACGACGGTACCGACGCGGTTCGCCGCTTCGGCGATGACGGTTCCCCAGGGATCGGCGACGAGCGCGTGTCCATAGCACTGCTGGCCGGGGTCGTGCGGACCGATCTGCGCGGGTGCCGCGACGTAGCACTGGTTCTCGATCGCCCGTGCCCGCAGCAGGACATGCCAGTGATCCTTGCCGGTGTAGAGGGTGAAGGCCGCGGGGACGAGGATGAGTTCGGCACCGGCCAGTGCGAGCAGCCGGTAGAGCTCGGGGAAGCGGAGGTCGTAGCAGATCGTGAGACCCACGGTGTGCCCGGCGACTTCGGCGGTGACGATGCGGTCGCCGGGGAGAATCGTCGCCGACTCGTTGCTGGTCACGTTACCAGTGAGATCGACGTCGAAGAGGTGAATCTTGCGGTAGATGGCCAGGATCGATCCGTCGGGTCCGTACAGGACGCTGGTGTTGTAGAACTTCCCCGGAATCTCCGAGCGCTCGAGAATGGAACCGCCGAGAAGGTAAATTCCCAGTCGCCTGGCCAGCGCAGCGAACCGTTCAGTGGTGGGACCGGGAATCGGTTCGGCATTCGCATCGTGGAGTTCACGCGGCCCGAGGAAGTTGACGTACTCTGGTAAGGCGACGAGCTGAGCACCCTGCTGAACCGCCTCGGTCACCAGCTGTTCGGCAACCGCGAGGTTCGCGGTCTTATCTGAGCGCGAGTTCATTTGCACGAGGCCGATCCGGAGAAGGTCGCTCATGGCGGTCTCCTCTCTGCTTCGTCGAGTGATCCACTCGCCGCATTCTACTGCGGGAACGCGGCACCTGTGCAGTGCACAGGAAGACGGTCGCTGACTCACTCACGGCACGGTGGTGTGCGAAAACGAGCGTCACTGCGAAAGGTCGGGGATCGGGTGCGACGCTCCGTGCTGTTGAGAGGTGCCATGAACAGCTGAACAGATTCGATCGCGCTTTCTGAAGACTTGACAACTCTCTCTCTCTCTCTCTCTCTCTGCTACCCTGAGTGTGGCAAGCCGACCAGCTACGGAAAGGATCGCCTCATGCGACATGCTCGGTGGGCTTTCTTCCTCGCGCTCGTCGCTGTGCTGGTGACAGTCACTGGAGTGAAGGCGCTCGATGCCGACTCCCCTGAGTATGCCCTGCGCGATGCAGCCGGAAACAATTTTCGCTTGATTGCCCGCGTGCGCCATACCCCCTACAGCGACCACATTCTCGTCCAGTCGTTCGGTTTGCGAGTCAACGTCATGACAGTCGGCCATCGTGCGGTGTGTGAAGACTATCGCTGGACACGCTCGGCGCCAGCCCCCTACAACGGGCGGTTCTGGGACAACGGGGCGCCGTTTCCGCTGTACTACTGGAATACGCCGCAGTGGACGTACGAAGCCTTCGGGCAGCGCATGTACTGGGGTGGATCGAACACACCTGTCTGGATCGAGCACATGACGAGTGGCGAGGACATCTGCGGCGGTCTGGCAGCCCTCTTGCGGGCAGCTGGTATCAAGTCGTACCGGTTTCCGACGTACTGGTACTGGCAAGCGATGACCCGATAGGAGCTGCACCATGAACCGGCGAGCGTGGAAGCAGCGTGGGCGATGGGGGTGGGTTATCTTAGCGTTCCTGCTCGTTGCCGTGCCGCTACTGGGCGGGTGTGGCACGGCAGGGGCTCCTCAGGCGACCGGCTTGCCGGTCGAGGTCAGGGCAAGCGGTGTCCGTATCCGCTTGACGGACGTGCAGGCCAGGCTGATGGGGACGGTCTTGCGCCTGGAACTACGACGCGAAATAGGTACGCGGCCGAGCGAGACGTTCCTACCGATCATGCCGGACATGCTCGACGTGACGGGATTCCTCGGTGACCGCAGTCTCTGGGGAAGTATCGTGACCTATCCGGAACAAGACGGTTGGCTGCCGGTCGATCTGCTCGTTGGCTACCGGCCTGCCGAGCTGCAAGAGGCCCGGCTGACGATCGCGTGGCTTCTGGTGGCACCCGAACCTGGAATGGACGGCAGTCCGCGCCGGATCGAGGGGCCTTGGACGTTCGTGATCCCGAGGAGCGTCCTCGAGCGAGCTGCTGAGGCACCGAGGACGCAAGCGGTCGAGCGAGCACTGCCTACCGATCACCCTGACGTGCGGGTCGTGCTGCACCGTCTCCTGTACAGCCAGGCCGGGACGGGCGTCGTCTATCGGCTTGAGACAGGAGCGCTCGGGCCTTCGAATGTCCTCGCAAATGGCGTGCGGCTGCGCTTACCCAACGGGGGGCTGGTCGAAGCTTCCGGCGAATGGCCACTTCCCGACGGATCGCGCATGGCGGAGTTCCCCTGGTTGGGCGAGGAGACACGTGTGTTCACGGTCGAGTGGTATCCCTGGATCGTGGCGCATGCCGAGCCGGTCCGGATCGAATTAGACTTGCGCCCACTCTGGGAAGCGCCAGAGGGGGCGATTGTCCCGCTCGGGACGATGTTGGAGTTGGGCGGTGAGCCGTTCATGGTGACGAGCGTGCAGCGCGGGGGCGATGCGATGGTGCTGGTCGTGCGGAACCAGCTCGACCCGGAAGCACGTCGGATGCTTCTCGTCGGACCGGTCTGGGAGGGCATCGTTCTCCGAGCGGAGACGGGCAAGGTTTATCGCAACATCGGTGGGAGTACCGGATTGGAACGGGACGAGAAAGGCGGTGTCTTCGCCGGAGCTTCGACGCTCGAGTTCGAGCTTCCACCGGTCGGCACGCAGCGCGTGTGGCTTGAGGTTCCGGTTACTGGACAGCTCGTCCGTGCCCCGGCGATAACACTCGCACTGGATCAGTAAAGAACGGTAAATGAGAGTGGTTGCGAGCGCAGGTATTCCCGGCAGCTTCGGAGCGATCGTGATCCCGGTGTTCCCGGGGTAGATCGGTTCCCCCGCTCGCAAGACGACGAGCGAGTCCTGCAGCCGGTCAGGTTGGCAAGCGACACAGGCCTCTGAACCTGCTCAGGTGGTCGGAAGGCTCGTGCTGCTGCCTTTACCGGAGTTCGACCGTACCATCCCGCAAGGTTTTTCCGAGCATGCGGTAGCCACCGAGAGCATCCACAGATGTTGCGTGTAACCTGAGCCAAGCGCGCACGTGTACCTTTCTCTCCTGCTTCTTCTGCCGGTACGATGAGGAGAAACACGCTCCGTTTCTTTTCCGCAGTTTCCCCGATGGGGGCACTTGCTTACCTGCAAGCGATCGACGGAGCCGGGCCGCTGAGAGGGAGCAGGTATCCGCGTGGACGGATACCGTGCACGTTCCACGTGCGTTCGGGGCAGCAGACCTGTACCATAGCCAGCTATGCTACGGTGGGTCAGGTTCTTTGGGTACGTCGTCACAGCGAGGAAGCCGGTATGGTTCGTGCTGGGGTCGACACTGGTGGGACATTCACCGATTTCGTGGTGATCGATGGCGAGGGCGTGCGCATCCTTAAGGAGCCATCCACACCGCGAGATCCAGCGCAGGCGATCGTGACCGGGCTGCGCGCGCTCGGCGTTTGGGATCGGCTGGAGCGGCTCGTCCACGGGACCACGGTCGCGACGAATGCTGTTCTGGAGCGCAAAGGCGCGCGAACCGGTGTCCTGACCACAGCAGGTTTCCGCGACGTGCTCGAGATCGGCCGGCAGAACCGCCCACGGCTGTACGACCTCCGGCAGGTCCGCGAGCCACCTCTCGTACCCCGCGAGTGGCGGCTGGAGGTTCGGGAGCGGTTGGATCCATGGGGCAGGATCGTCCTGCCACTGCACGAGGAAGACGTTCAGGCGGCGATCGAGGTGTTCCGAGCGGCCGGTATCGAATCGGTCGCAGTGTGCTTCCTTTTCAGCTTCGCCGATCCCGTACACGAGCGGCGAGCGGCCGAGCTGTTGCGCGAGGCGGGTTTCGCGGTCTCTGCGTCCCACGAAGTCTCGCCCGAGTATCGCGAGTACGAGCGCACCGCGACGACAGTCGTGAACGCGTACGTTTCGCCGGTCATGGGCCGGTACCTGGAGCGATTGCGGGAGACACTTCCGCGCGGGGCGGCGTTGTGGATCATGCAGTCGAATGGCGGGACGATCCGTGCTGGAGTCGCCGCCCGCGAGGCAGTCCGTACGCTGTTGTCCGGTCCGGCCGCGGGAGCGATCGGTGCGCGTGCGATCGCGCGTGCTTCCGGTGTCTCGAAGGTCATCAGCTTCGACATGGGAGGAACCTCGACCGACGTCTGCCTCATCGACGGCGCGCCGCGCGAGCGTACCGAGGGGCGGATCGGCGAACTTCCCGTTCGGATGCCGATGCTCGACATCCATACGGTCGGTGCGGGTGGCGGGTCGATCGCCTGGTTCGACGATGGCGGCGCGCTGCGGGTTGGACCGCGCTCGGCGGGGGCTGACCCTGGGCCGGCAGCCTACGGCCGCGGTGGTGACGAACCGACAGTGACGGATGCGGCAGTGGTACTGGGCTGGCTCCTGCCGGATGCATTTCTCGGCGGGACGATGCGGCTGGACGCGGAGCGCGCTCGGGAGGTGGTGTGGCGGATCGCGCGACGACTCGGGCGGGGGATCGAAGAAGCAGCGCTCGGCATCATGGAGGTTGCCGAAGCCAACATGGAGCGGGCGATCCGGGTCGTCTCGGTGGAGCGAGGGGAAGATCCGCGGGAGTACGGGCTGGTGGCGTTCGGCGGAGCGGGACCGATGGTGGCCTGCCGGCTCGCCTCCAGACTACATATCCCACTTGTACTCATACCTCACCACCCTGGCACCCTCTCAGCACTCGGACTCCTAACCGCACCAATCACCCGCGATTACCTCCGCACCATCATGCTGCCAGCCGACCGCGCTCATCCCTCGCTCGAGCACGCCGCCGCCGATCTCACAGCAGCCGCGACTTACGATCTCGCGGACGATGGACTCGTACCGACCGAGGCGACCTTCCAGTTCGCGCTCGATTTGCGCTACAGCGGCCAGTCATACGAACTCACAGTGCCGTTCGCGCACTCGCTCCCCGACGCGCTGGAGCGTTTCCACCGGATCCACGAGCAGCTGTACGGGTATGCCGATCCCCAGCTGCCTGTGACCATCGTCAACGTCCGCCTCCGTGTCAGTCTCCCACCCGCGCTCGCGATCGACCGCCCGGCCGACAGTAGGCTGACACCGTGGGAACCGGAGCCTCTGGAAACGCGACCGACTGTATTCGGCAGCGACACCGGTTGGACGCTCCTACCGGCACCGCGTTTCGAGCGCGACCAGCTCGCGCCAGGCGCGCTCCTCACCGGTCCCGCACTCGTCACCCAGTACGATACGACGATCGTCGTTCCGCCTGGGTGGCGCGGCATCGTCGACTCGACTGGGACGATCGTGCTGCAGCACCGAACTGCACGGCGCGACCTCACGAAGCTGATCCTCGAAGGAGGGACGGAGTAAATGCCGGAACGCAATACTGCCGACCCGATTTCGCTCGCCGTCTTCAGCGCTGCGGTGAGTGCGGTCGCCGAGGAGATGGGTGCTGCGCTCCAGCGTTCCAGCTTCTCACCGAACATCAAGGAACGCCTGGACTTCTCGTGCGCGGTCTTCGACGACCAGGGTCGCATGATCGCACAGGCCGCCCATATCCCAGCCCATCTCGGCTCGATGCCAGATTCGGTGCGTGTCGTTCTGGAACGGTGTGCCCCGTTCGCACCCGGCGACGTGGTGATCGTGAACGATCCGTACCTCGGCGGGAATCACTTGCCGGACATCACCATGGTCAGTCCGGTGTTTCTGAGCGAGGAACCAGAGGCACCACTCGTCGGCTTCGTCGCCAACCGTGCTCATCATGCCGATGTCGGGGGTATCAGCCCGGGTTCGATGCCGATCGCAACGGAGCTCTTTCAGGAAGGGATCATCATTCCACCGATCAAGCTCTGGGAACGAGGGCATCTCAACGAGGCCGCCCTGGCTCTCATCCTCCGGAACGTGCGGACACCCGATGAACGCCGTGGCGATCTGCTCGCCCAGTTCGCCGCGAATCGCACCGGTCTACGCCGCGTACTGGAGCTCGTGGCACGCTACGGCTTGGAGCGGTACCGCGAACTCGCCGAGGCACTGCTCGACTACGGCGAACGGCTCGCTCGCCAGGCGGTCCGGGCCATTCCACCCGGTCGCTACCGCTTCACCGACTACCTCGACGACGACGGTGTCACCGACGAGCCGGTACCGATCACCGTGACGATCCACGCCGACGGAGAGACGCTGACGTTCGACTTCACCGGAACCGCGGCACAGCGCCCGGGAAGCCTCAACACCGTCGAGACCGTCACGAAATCGGCTGCCTACTACGTCCTCCGTTGCCTGATGCCGGAGGACGCACCGATGAACCATGGCGTCTTCCGGGTCCTGCGTGTGATCGCCCCGGAGGGGACCGTCGTCAACGCGCGTCCACCGTGCGCAGTGGCTGGCGGCAACGTCGAAACGTCCCAACGGATCGTCGACGTCCTTTTCGGCGCGCTGGCTCAGGCACTTCCGGACGTGATTCCGGCAGCCAGCCAGGGAACGATGAACAACCTGACGATCGGTGGTATCGACCCACACAGTGGGAAACCGTACGCCTACTACGAGACGATGGGGGGCGGGATGGGCGCGCGCCCTGGCCTCGACGGGCTTTCCGGCGTCCATGTCCACATGAGCAACACACGGAACACGCCGGTGGAGGCGCTGGAATATGCCTACCCCTTTCGGGTGGTGCGCTACGCGCTCCGGGACAACTCCGGCGGTCGCGGCGCAGCACGCGGTGGCGACGGACTGGTACGCGAAATCGAGTTCCTGGCCGAGGCAGAAGTCACGCTGTTGACCGAGCGCCGCCGGTACGCACCGTGGGGGCTGCATGGCGGCCAGCCCGGCGCACCCGGCAGGAACGTTCTGCTGCGCCGTGCGGGCGCTGGACTGGAAGAGATCGACCTCGGAGGCAAACGACGCCTCACAGTGCACGCCGGCGATCGGATCCGCATCGAGACGCCAGGCGGTGGCGGTTGGGGCCACCAGCCCCGGCACGAGGGACAGGCACGCGACTGAACGAGCACGGCCAAGGAGCGCAACTCCGAAGGCCGGTATCGCTGATGAGGGCAAGCAGGCCTGTACTCGCACGCTCGCACGGCGGAACCGACCGGAAACGATGCGGCCATCCTGGGACCGGAGGCATCAACCGATCAGCGACCTTCCCGCTGCTTTTTAGGACCTCGGTCATCTCCACCGGTGGCGACACACCGAGTAGACCATGAGCAGCGGACGCCGCACCGCGCGTCCAGGGCAGTGGGAAGGGAACCAACGGGGATGCTCGAGGAGACCTGGCACCTGGCAAATCAGGCGTCCCAGCGACGCCCAGCCTGCCCGCATTTTCGGCTCCTCGCCGATCCCCAGGCGCAGGCGATCTCGCTCGGTGACCAGCGCTTCTGCAGCACGATCCAGCAGCCACTTCCCGATTTGGGCTGGCAGGCGTCGTACTGCCTGGGTACGTTCGACCGTTGCCCGCACCTGCGTGCCCTGCAGGGTACTGGCGAGCGTCCTCCCAGCCGGCATCTCCTCGAACTTCTGGCAGCCCAACGCGCCGACGAGAACCAGCGGCACACCAGGAGATCACAGTCGTCCACTGCGACAGTCCCGCTCGCAACCACCCGCAAGCAGGTAGCATCAGCGGAGCCAGTGCCGATGTCCCTGCGGGACCGGCTAGCGGACATCGTGCGTCGCCCGCTGGTCGTCGCGGTAACCACGGCAGCGTTGCTCGGCGGATTGTGGGCCGGGATCGCGCTCGCCGATACCCTGAGCGGGAGTCGTCCGAGCGCCGAAGCAGGTCAGCCAGCGACAGCGAATGCGCCAGCGTTCACGTTGCGCACCAACCGCCCGACACCGACTCCGACGCCCTATCTCGCGCCAGCCCAGTTGCCAGGGCTCCCGTCGCTCTCGGTCAGTCGAGCGAGCACACCGACTCCCACTCCCGCACCGCGACCCACGAAGACCGTCGAACCCACCGCGACGCCGATCGCATCGCCGGAGCCGAGTTCGACGCCCCAGACCATGGTCGGGCCTCAACCGACACCGACGCTCGCTGTCGTCTGGCCGACTGCCACGCCGAACCCTTCCAGTGCGATCGAAGTCGGAACACCGACTCCGACAGCGGTCCCCTGGCCGGCGATCACTCCAACACCGACCATCACACCCACCCCGACGCCCACGCCGACTCCGACGCCGATTCCCACACCGACGCCAGACCCGTGGGCGAGTCTTCCGCCGATGGCCCGCGTCGGTCAACCGGTCTCGGTCACCACGGTCGGTAGCCTGCTGGCGACCTTGCAGCCGTATCCGTTCGCGGGCAACGCGCTCGCGGGAACCGCTCCAGCGACCGCGCTCCCCGACGTCATCCTCCCAGGGAACGCCGGAGTCCTCTATGGGCTCCAGAGCGGTGCCAATTCGGGACGCATCTGGCTGAACACGCCTGAGCCCATCCAGCGGCTCGTCCTGGTCGCCGAGGGAATGAGCAACCCAGGGCCACTCGCGCCCGTTCTCCGGATCAGCATCAATGGCTTGACCCTCTGGGAAGGGGTGAGTCCGTTCCCCCACGGGGACTGGTCGACGGTCGCCTGGGTCATCGACAAGCCACAAATCCTGACGACATCGCAGCTCCAGATCACGCTCTCGCTGGCTACACCGGGCGAAACCGGTGAGGAGCCGTGGGTGGCGCTGGCGAGCGTGACCGTCTATGCCGAGTGATGCACACCAGCTTCAAGCGAACCAGCGAGCGACCATCGAGACGAACGGTGCCAGGAGCAAGGCTGGGAGGAACGAGCCCACCCGCACCCGACCGATCCCCAGCAGGTTGATCGCGATACCGATCATCATGAGACCGCCGACACCCGTGACCAGGAGTACACGGGGATCGCTAGCCGGATCAGGGAGGAGCTGCGCGAGCGCACCGGCCGCGAGCGAGACGCCGCCTTGGTAGACCAGAATCACCAGGATCGAGAAGCCGACACCGATGCCATAGGCACTGGCGAGTGCGATGCTGGAGAGGCCGTCGAGCGTCGCTTTGATGATGAGCAGCGTCGCATCACCGGTCAGGCCATTGTTGAGCGAGCCGATGAGCGTCATCGGTCCGACGCAGAACAAGAGACTCGCCGCGACGAAGCCCTCCGTGAACGAGCCCCCACCACCGACCCACTGCTTGATCCGGTTCCCGAGCCCTTCCAGCCCTTCCTCGACCCGCCACCACTCGCCGAGAAGACCACCCAGGACGAGCGTGAGTAATCCCAAAACGATCCCATCGAGGCGTCCGACCGTCGCTCGACCGAGACTTCCCGCCATCGAGAGTGCGATGAAGACGGTCGTAAGCCCGACACCTTGAACAGCGATGCGTTGCATCCGTTCCGGTAAACGACCGTGCAAGAGCAAGCCGAATGCTGTGCCCACAGCGACCGTTGTCGCGTTGATCACGGTGCCATTTGTCCGCGACCACAAGTCGACCAGCTCCATCCCCGTTCCCTTTCGCGCTTTCACCCTTGCGCAGTGTAGCGATCCGGTCGATGCTGTGGCCATGGCTGTCGGAAGCCTCTTCGCAGGCCGATACCGGGTGGCTCTCCCGTATCGGCTGCCATGACGAACGACGATTCGCCCTGTCACTGTCGATGAGATCAGCGGAGATGGCCTGGACGAGCAGGAGGGAGACGGAGTGAACGAGATGCAGGAGGCCGCTCGCCGGTATCGCACGAATCTCCAGGACGAGATCGACAGTGCGACGCTCTACCGAGCACTCGCGGAAGCGGAACGCACACCGGAGCTGCGCGCAGTGTTCCAGCGTCTCGCGGCGATGGAGGAGCAGCACGCCCGATTTTGGGAGGAGAAGCTCAGGGAACTCGGCGTCCCGGTACCTGAACTTCGTCCGAGCTGGCGAACTCGGGTGCTGGTATGGGTCGCACGCCGCTTCGGTCCCGCAGTGGTGCTCCCGACGGTCACGGCACGCGAGTGGGCAGACCAGGCGAAGTACGACGCGCAGGCAGAGGCTTCGGGTGCGCACCTCCCAGAAACCGAGCACCAGCATGCGCGGATCCTGCAGCTCATCGGGCGCGAGCACCCGAGCGGGCTACCGGGCAGTGCACTCGCTGTGCTGGAGGGCAGGCACCGAGCAGTCGGCGGGAACGCGCTCCGTGCCGCGGTGCTGGGCGCCAACGACGGACTCGTCTCCAATTTGAGCCTGGTCATGGGCGTCGCGGGAGCTGACCTCGCCCCGCGGACGATCCTCCTCACCGGAATCGCTGGCCTCCTGGCTGGTTCCCTTTCGATGGCGATGGGTGAATGGTTGTCGGTACAGAGCGCTCGTGAGCTCTTCGAGCACCAGATCCGGATCGAGCGCGAGGAATTGATCGCGTTCCCAGAAGAGGAGCGCGAGGAATTGGAACTCATTTACCGGGCGAAGGGGGTTCCGGTCGACACTGCACGGCAACTCGCCGACCGCCTGATCCGCGAGGGGGCGCCCGCACTCGAGACACTCGTCCGGGAGGAACTAGCGATCGATCCTGAGGAGCTAGGCGGTTCAGCCTGGGAAGCCGCGATCGCGTCCTTCCTGCTCTTCTCGATCGGAGCGATCGTCCCAGTCCTGCCGTACATCGCCTGGGGCGGGATCCGGGCAGCGGTAGCGAGCGTCGTGCTGAGTGGACTGGCCCTGTTTCTTCTCGGAGCCAGCATTACCGTCATCACGGGGCGCAGCGCGCTTCGCTCCGGATTGCGGCAGGTCCTGATCGGCTTGGCAGCTGCCGCGGTCACCTTCGGCGTCGGACGACTTTTCGGCGTCGCACTGGCTGGCTGACCAGCACGGGCGCCCGAGCACGAGAGGCTGCCCGGGCGCACAGGAAGCATCAAGCCGGAACGATGTTCTGGTTCAAGCGGAAGAGGTTGTCCGGATCGTACCGTCGCTTGAGCTGGCTCAACCGTTCGTAATTCGAGCCATAGGCAGCACGCACGCGCTCGTTCCCTTCGTCACCGAGTTCGTTGACATAGACTGCCTTCGGCAGTGCAGGCAATGCCTGCCAGGCTCGTTCGATCCAGGCTCGGTTCGCGTCGTCGTCCCCTGGGTCACGCCAGATCGCCAGGGCGGTCACTGCCCAGGGGCGGTTGCGGTGCGCGAACGCCGTCGCCTCCGGTGGAACTGTGGCGACTGCACCACCCAGACGAACGAACAGGACGAGACTCTGCGGCGACGGCGTTTCCGTGTAGGCACGAGCCAGCGGTTCGATGACGGGCGGATCGAGCGTGTCGAGAAAGTTGCCGCGACCGTAGTAACGGAGCCCTGGTGCAGCGACCTGGTCGAGCATGCGTTGCAGCGCGGTGTACGGCACCCGCACGATCTCCTCGAAGAGCGGAGTTCCCAACCGCCGGAACGGTGCGAAGCTGTGCAGCGCCTGGTCGCTGGATGCCGTCGACACGAGCGTCAGCGCAGCGACTGGTACGCCTTCGGGCGCAGTCAAGAAGACGAAGGTCGCCGAGAGACTCGGTGGGCTGGCTTCCAGGAGCTCCTCGGCTTCCGGGAAGACCTGCGCAGCAGCTTCGATCGGGAAAGCCAACTGGCAAACCGAGACGTCCGGCCCGATCGCCTGCAACTGGTAGGTGAACGCGGTCGCGATGCCGAAGTTCCCGCCACCACCACGGATCGCCCAGTAGAGATCAGCGTCAGCATCCGGCCCTGCACGCCGGAGCGCACCATCGGCCGTGACGATGTCCGCACCGACGAGGTGATCGACCGTCAGCCCGTGTTGCCGCGCGAGCCATCCGATCCCACCGCCGAGCGTGAGACCAGCGATACCCGTGTGCGAAATCTGACCCCCAGTCACTGCGAGACCATGCTGTTGGGTCGCTGTATCCAGGTCAGCCCAGCGGAGACCAGGGCCGGCCACCGCTAGGCGCCGAGCGGGATCGACACGGAGATGTCTCATTTGAGCCAGATCGAGCACGATCCCACCGTCGCACGTCGAGTGGCCAGCGAAACTGTGACCGCCACCGCGTACAGCGAGCACTATCTGGTGCTGCTGAGCGAACGCCACCACCCGCTGGACATCCTGGATCGTCTGGGCTGCGACGATCAGCGCGGGATGACGATCGATCGTCCCGTTCCAGACAGCACGAGCCTCGTCGTAGCCCGCATCATCAGGCGCACGGACATTACCCTGAAGAGCCGAACGGAGCGCTTCGAGAGCACCGGGATCGAGTGCCCGTTCTTCACCACGCCAGGTACGGAACATGTTTCGGTGGGGCATAGAGCACCTCCTGAGGGATGCAGCTGGCGTAGGCCGCCAGCGCGGCTCCGCACGCCCACGTTCGGGCGGCTCATCGGAGCGAATCACACCCTGCCCACCGAATCCTGACCAGTGGCGATTCAGCGTTTGTTCATTCGCGGAGCGGAACGTGCAGGCGAGGCCGTTCCTCGTACGTCTCCATGTCGATCGTTTGGACGACATACGTCGCCTCGGGCGATGTCGAGGCAGCGGCCACATTGCCGTCACGATCCATCGCGACGATGTTCATGACCGTGTCGGCCTCAGCATATGGGTCGTCCAGGGCGCGGAGATCGAGCATCGCCTGGCGGAGCGCCTCCTCCAGAGTCGAACCGAACCGCAGGTACATGACGACACTGTGCGCGGTCGCACAGCGGATCGCCATCTCGCCTCGCCCCGTACAGGCTGCAGCGCCGAAACGGTTGTCCGCGTAGTTCCCGGCACCGATGATCGGGGAGTCGCCCAGTCGCCCCGGCCACTTGAAACCCCATCCGCTCGTCGAGACCGCACTCGCGATGTTGCCAGCGAGGTCGCGCACGATCACGTTCGTCGTGCCGAACAGCTCCTGGTGCAAGAGTTCGGTCCAACGGTGAACGACCGACATGTACAGCTGGTAGCGATCCTCGTAGACGTTCTGCTCGGTGCTGCGTTCACCGCGGATCACCGCACGCCAGATCGCCTCAGCCTCCGGCGTGAGGAGATTCGCCGGCTGGAAACCGTGGGTACGCGCGAAGAGCTCGGCTCCCTCCCCGACCAGCATCACGTGCGGCGTACACTCCATGACTCGGCGCGCGACTTCGATCGGGTGCGGGTAATGTTTGAGTGCGCCGACCGCGCCGGCGGCGAGCGTTCGACCGTCCATGATGCTGGCATCGAGTTCGACCTCACCGAGGATGTTCGGGATACCGCCGGTGCCGACACCGTGGTCGCGCAGGTCGTCCTCGACCGCTTTCACCGCAGCGATCGCGGCCTCGACTGCAGTGCCGCCGCGCCGCAGCACCTCGATCGCGTAAGGCAAGCCAACGGCAGCATTGCGGCTGCCGACGACGATGCCACGCACGTCACGCCTCGTCATCAGGCATCCTTTCCGCTCGCCTTCTTCACTGGCCGTGGATCGCGCGCTCGAAGTCGGCGCGCCACCAGCGAAGCGAGAGGACACCGTCATCGGCGCTGCCCACCGCCTCGGGTGGAAGTTCGAGTTCGCGCGGCGGTAAGCCATAGCGCACGCGCACCGAAACCAGCTCGCCGGACGGCAGCGCTGCGCACAGGTCGTGCAGGTGCGCGACCCGTTCTCCCTCAGCGGTGACGACCGCAGCACCGCGGTGCAGCACTGCGTTGGCCTGATCGATCGTCCGGACGATCTCGCCGAGCTCGACGACCTCTGGCGAGGGTGGTGGTGGCTCCTCCAGGGAAGCCGGTGGAATCCACTGCGGGATGTAGAACGGGCTAGCACGCTCACCGGTGAGGCGCCGGATGAGTTCACCGGTGTACAACTCTTTCTGAAATTCGGGAAACTCGTCGAGCGCCGCTCGCGTCCGCCGTATGACGAGTGCTGTTCTCTCGCCATCCTGGCGCACCTCGAGTTCCGAGAGCGGCACGACGAGACTGTGCCGCAGAATGAGCCCGCGCCGGATCACGATGCTCTTCACCCGTAGCGACGAAGGATCGATCAGCATCCATTCGACCGTGCCCGCATCGTGCCCGTCGATCGTCCGGAGCAGGTCACCGAGGCAGACGCGCATCGGAATCCTCCCCTCCATCCCCGGCCCGTCCAAGAGGGTGCGTGGCTAGTCTACCGGACACCGGTGCACGAGGGGAGTGGGCGCGTTGCGTACGGCTGACGCCAGTCGCGATCGAGATGAGGAAGACGACGAGCGTGAGGGCATTGCCGAGTCCACCAGCGCGCCGGAGCACTGCGTCAGCGACGAGATCACCGGCCAGCCGGAGCAGGAGCGATCCGCCGAGTACAGCGGGTGCCGCATAGGCGAAGCGTCGGTACGCGAGACGCAGACCGGTCACAGCTGGGAAGATGATGGGCGCATGCGCGAAGACCTGCGAGAAGACGAAACCGAGCGCGAGCGCGTGAATCTGCGCATCGTACCGAAAGCCGCTTCGCTCGTGGCCGAAGACGAGCGTCAGAAGCCCGGCCACCGCCAGCCAGACGTAGCCGTGCAGGAGACACACCGCACTGAAGCGGTGCACGCCATGCTGGCGCAGCCCGCGGCGAGCGACGTCGAAGCGAAGCAGCCAGAGCGCCAGCGAGAGGGTGGCGAGCCCGCGCAGACGCGCCCCGACTCCTGGCACGAAGGATTCCAGGCCGGTCGCCCCGAGGAGAAGCAGGACGGATGCAGCGAACCACAGGCGGATCCGGCGGTCCGGTCGCAAGGCCCGGGCGAGTTCGAGGCGTTCACCGGTGATGATGAGGACGAAGCTGGTGAGCCACCAGGGAACGAGGACAGGGACGGTCACACCGGCCAGCAGGAGAAAGCCGCTTACCAGCCACGACAACGCACCAGCGAACATCACCGCATGGTGCACGGTTCGAGCGACTGCCAGCAGGTACCCGAACGTGAGCGTGAAGGCGAGGAATGCGACCAGAGCGATGAGGCGGCCGATCTGCGGCGGCGCACCCGTGACCCAAGCGAGGGAGGCAGCGAGTGCCGCGATCGGCGCAGCGAACAAAAAGCGGCGGCCCACCGCGACGGCCCGCTCCAGGCCGATCAAGGTGACGAAGAAGCCGACGACCAGGAGCGGGCCGTGCTGCACGGTGAGCTGCGCGCGGTGCGGAAGGGGGATGTGCCAACCCATCCGAGCGAGACCAGCGAGGACGCCGAGGGCAGCCGAGAGCGCACCGCAGGCGATTGCCCCACGCGAGAGCCACACGGCGACACGACGTCCAGCTCGCTGATCCATCGCAGCGAACCCTCTTTGTGTCAGCCGACCTTCCCGATACGCACCCGCCAGACCTGTGGACCACGCTCGAGGTAGTCCCACGTGAACTGTCCCGCTAGCTCTGCCTGGAACTGGTAGAAGAGCGGCTTGGGATCGTGATCGTTCACGAGCACGAAGGCCTGGCCGGGAGCAAGCGCCTCGAACGTGCGGAAAATCAGCGGGTGCCGCTGCGGCGGTGGGACATCGCGCACGTCGAGTTCGGTCTCGCTCGTGAGTTGCTCGTAGAGCGGGAGATAGACTTGCTCCTCCTTGTCGAGGTGCAGGCGAACGATGGCAGCCAGCTCGATCGCCTGACGGCGGAGCTGCTGTTCGAGGTACTGTCGCTCCTCCGTGGAAGCCGTGGCGAGACGGGCAACGAGCGCACGTAGCTCGTCGGCAGAGCGGCGGATCGCTGCATGATCGAGTCGCATTGTCAGCGTGCGCTGGCCGGGCGGGATGGAGGGCTCGATCCGGTCGTAGAGCTCGCGTTCTTCCTCCTCAGCATGAGGCAAGAGCTCTTGGTGGAGAAAGCGCACGAATCGGTCCGGGTCAGTAACCGTTCCGTCTTCTGCCAGCAAGGCTGCCAGCTGGTCGTAGAGCGCTCGATGGTGCTGGCGAATCGCTTCAGCCGAGAGACGCATCGCGAACCTCCTGTTCTGCTCGAGCCGTCCGTTCCGACTTTCCAGTGCCAGGGACAACGAGACCGAGCGGCCCCACCGGACCGCCATCGGTCGCACGAGCGATATCGGCCAGCGTCGTCTCGTCGAGGAAGCGCGCAACTGTCTCGACGACAGCCAGCCAGCGGTCGTGCGCGACACAAGGGCGATCAGCGGGGCAGGTATCGCTGCCGAGCAAGCAGTAGCTAAGAAAGTGTGGGTCCTCGAAGAGCGTGACGATCTCGGCCAGTGTCACCCGCTCGGGTGGTCGAGCCAGGCGGAAACCACCCTCGCGTCCGCGTTGCGAGCGGAGGATGCCCGCACGCGCCATCGTATGGAGAATCTTCGTGAGGTAGTTGGCGGGAATGGCCGTGACCAACGCGAGATCGCGTGCAGTCAGCCATTGGTCCGGGTGCTGCGCGAGGACGATCGTTGCGAGCAGTGCATACCGACTCGTTCGCGAAAGCATCGGCCACCTCCAGCACTACCCTAGAATATAGCACATGCACATGAGAATAGCAAGATATCCCAGTCACGAGCCTCTCGCGTCTCGGGAACACTGGAAGCACGCTCGAGGAGGTGGCCGTCTAGGCACGAACGTCGATCGCTGCCCGTTTGGCTTTACGAACTGACCATGGCGGCACTGGCCATTCTGACGGTCTGGCTTCTGACGCTGCCGCACAGCTCGGAAACCGAGCTGGCGAATCGCGTCATCTGGGGCATCTTTGTGCTGGACTACGTCGTACGACTCGGTCGGGCTCCGGACCGGAAACGGTTCGTCCGCGAACATCTCATCGAGCTGATCGCGATCCTTCCATGGGACTGGTTCCGCGCTGCCCGTGTCCTGCGGCTCGTCCGTTTGCTTCGCGCTGGCGTGTGGATTTGGCGAGCGACGCGAGAACTCCGAGCGATCGCCCGACAGAATGGGCTTGCTTCTGTGCTCGCTGTCGCGAGCGGTATCGTCGCGCTCGGGGGCGCGATCTTCTGGCTCGTCGAGCCAGCCGTACACAGTTACGGCGAGGCACTCTGGTGGGCGATCGTCACCGTCACGACGGTCGGTTCTGAGGACATCGCTCCTCACACCACAACAGGACGTAGTGTTGCAGCAGTGTTGATGCTAGTCGGTATCGGCGTGATCGGTATGTTGACGAGCAGCCTCGCAACCTCTTTCCTCGGGGCTCGACAGCATGCTGGGAATCCGACGATCGAGCACATCCGCGAGCGACTGGCACACTGGGACGAGCTCGATCCCACGCAACGTCGCCAACTCGCGACGATGCTGTGGATCCTGGCGAACGAGAGCGCAGGCGCGCAGGCTCCTCACGGCCATTCAGCGGAAATCGTGGGAGAGCGTCCGGACTTGTTCTGCGACCGGGCCGAGCGGCCGGCCGAGCGGTCGCACTTCCTCAGCGACCAGGCTGGCCAGTGACCCCTCGCGCTCGACTCGCCCGTCGATCACCAGCACGGGTTGCCGACGGAGTATCGCCCGGTACTGCTCACGCACTGGTGGTGGGACGATCACGTTGACCAGTCCAGTTTCGTCTTCGAGCGTGAGGAAGAGTACCCCGCGTGCCGTCGGTGGTGCCTGTCGGCAGACGACGAGTCCAGCGATGCGCGCCGTCGCGCCATGCGAGAGCGTGCGGAGCCGTGCTGCCGGGACGACACGCAGGATCCGCCGCTGCCGCGCGTACAGCTCCATGAGATGCCGGTCGAGGCAGAACCCGAGGATCGCATAGTCCAGGAACGTCTGCTCGACCACGTCCGGCCCGGTGAGCGTGACTGATGGTTCGTCCGCCTCGAGCAGGCGTGCAGCGGGTGTCCGCTCAGCTGCCACGGCAAGCAACTGCCAGAGCAACTCGCGGCGGCCGATATCGGGGGAGAGGGCGTCGAAGGCCCCCACGAGGACGAGCGCTTCCACCTGCTCGGGAGCGAGCGCAGCCCGACGCACCACGTCAGCGGCATCGCAGAACGGACGCGTGTGCCGGGCTGCTACGATCCGTTCCGCCGCCGCGCGTCCGATGCCCCGAACGGAAGCCAGGCCGAGTCGCACCGGCCCGTGCACCGGATCGCCGACGAGCGTCGTTCCTACCGCGCTTCGTGTCACGTCCGGCGGCAACACGCGGATACCGCGACGCAGGGCATCCCAGATCAAGACCTCCGGAGCGTAGAAACCCATCGGCTGGTTGTCCAGAAGCGCGCAGAGCAACGCAGCTGGGTAATGTGCCCGCAACCAGAGCGTCTCGTAGGCCGTTCGGGCCAGCGCCGCCGCGTGACTCTTGCAGAAGCCGAACTCGGCGAACGCTGCCATCTGTGCGAAGATCCGCTCGGCGATTGACCTCGGCACTCCGTTCCGTTCAGCACCGGCGAGGAAGTCGCCGCGCAACGCCTCCATCGCGGCCCGCGAGCGCTTGCTGCCCATCGCTCGGCGGAAAGCATCGGCCTGCCCAGCAGTCATGCCCGCGATCGCCATCGCGACCTCGAGCACCTGCTCCTGGTACAGGATCACACCGAGCGTCTCGCGCAAGATCGGCTCGAGTTTCGGATGGAGGAAGCGCACTGGCTCGATCCCCTGGCGCCGGCGGATGTAGGGATGCACCATCCCACCTTGTATCGGCCCAGGGCGGATGATCGCGACTTGCGCGATGAGATCCTCGAAACGCTCCGGACGGGTGCGCGGCAAGCTCTGTTGCTGGGCCCGACTCTCGACCTGGTAGGTACCGATGGTATCCGCTTCCTGAAGCTGCCGGTAGACAGCAGGATCGTCGAGCGGGAGCCGCTCGAGGTCAATGCGGACACCGGTCGAGCGCTCGACGAGTTCGACCGCCTGGTGGACGACCGAGAGTGCACGGACACAGAGCAGGTCGGTCTTGATGAGCCCGGCCTCCTCGATGTCCCGCTTGTCCCAGCCGAGCACGATGCGACCAGGCATCCGGGACGGTTCGACCGGAACGAGTTCGACGACCGGTCGGCCCGCGATCACCATTCCCCCGACGTGAACCGAAAGATGACGAGGAATGTCCTCGAGCTGTGGAGCCAGACGCACTAGCCAGGCGAGACGACGACGCTGGTCTTCGGACAGACGCGGCGCGAGCACCCGGGCGACCGCCGCGAGTGGCTCACCGAGACGCCCTTGACTCCGCGCGAGTTCGTCGACGATCTCGGGTGGCAAGCCGAGCACGCGCCCAAGGTCACGGATCGCGCTCCGGGACCGAAACGTGACGTAATTGCAGACCATCGCCGCGTGCTCGACGCCGTAGGTGGCGTAGACATACGCGATCGCGCGTTCGCGGTCTTCGAGACCGAAATCGATGTCGATATCCGGCATGGAGGGACGTTCCTCGTTGAGGAAACGCTCGAAGAGCAGGCGATGGGCGAGCGGATCGACCTGCGTGATGCCGAGGCAATAGGCGACGAGCGAATCGGCCGCTGAACCGCGGCCACGCCCGCGGAAGCGGTTCGCCAGATCGGCACAGATGAGGAAGAACTCGGCGACGCCGAGCCGCTCGATGACGCCGAGCTCGTGCTCGAGTTGCCGGACGACCGTTTCGCTGAGTTCGCCGTAGCGGCGTCGCGCTCCTTCATAGGCTTGCCGCCGCAGGACCTGCATCGGTGTCTCGCCCGGTGGCACGAGGTGGGGGAGGGGTGGGAAACGAACCTGCCGGAAATCGAGCGAAACCTGGCAGCGTTCGGCGATGCGCAGCGTGTTCGCGACGGCATCCGGTACCGCGCAGAAGCGCTGGGCCATCGTCGCTGGAGCGACGAGCCGGTACGTTGCCGACGTCTTGCGCGCTGGATGGGGCGTATCGACCGTGATACCCTCGCGGATGCAGACGAGGATGTCCTGCACCCACCAGCTCAACCGATCCAGGTAATGCACGTTGCCGGTCGCGACGACCGGTAAACCGGCAGCACGGGCGAGCGCCAGGAGCTCAGCACAGCGTTCGCGGTCTCCCCGCTCGCCGTGATCCTGGAGTTCGACGAAACAGCGATCGGTGCCGAAGAGGCGGCGGAGTCGACGTGCCCAGGCCCAGGCAGCCGCTCGCCCACCGCGTTCGAGCGCACGAGCGAGCGGTCCCTGGCGGCACCCGGTGAGGACGATGAGACCGTCGTGATAGTCAGCCAGCCAACGCCAGGGTAACGCGACCGCTCGTCGCTCGGATGAACCAGCGAGTGCAGCTTCCGTCCCGTCCGGTCCCTCGGGCGTCGGCCAGCCGAGTCGCGCCGCTGACAGGAGTCGCGCGAGCGTCGCATACCCGCGTTCGTCTTCGGCGAGGAGCGTGAGATGACTTCCGTCTTCCATCGTCACTTCGGCACCGACGATCGGGTGGATACCGGACCGTTCGGCAGCGCGAACGAAGCGCACGACACCGTGTAACGCATCGTGGTCGGTGAGGGCGAGATGCTCGTAGCCGAGCGCTGCTGCCCGCTCGACCAGCTGCTCGGGATGACACGGTGCGTCGAGCAACGAAAAACACGAGTGCACGTGCAGTTCGGCATACGGCACGGTCACGGGCGCGCTCCTTCAGTCGATTCGACCGACGAGTCGCCAGGTGCGATCGCTCGTCTCCCAGCGGAGAAGCAGCCGCTGGCCATCGGCGAGTTCGACCCAGAACACCCACCGGTGCCGCTCCTCCGGCCACCAGAGATCGATCCGCTCCCAGCGCCCGCCACAGACGATCCGCATTCGCCGACCGGCTCCGTCCAGCCACCAGCCGCTCGCGTGCCGGTGCAACCGCACCGGTTCACCAGCGAGCGGGTGCAGATGCTCCGCACCGGCGACACGCCAGCGGAGTTCAGGCAACGGTGCAGCCGGGCAGTACTCGAGGAGACGGACGACTCGCCCGGGTGCCTGTCGTTCCACTCGGTGCCGGAGCCGCTCGCGCTCTGCCTGCCGAGCGAGCGTCGCCTCGCCGAGCAAGGTCGGCTGGAACGCTGGAACGGAGTCATGTTCCTCGAGGATCAGGTGGAGCGACGCGATCGGCCGGGCGAGCGGGAGCCGAGCCGCGAGCGCCCGGGCTGCAGGAACGAGATCCTGAGCGGTACGGAGTGGCCGCGGGAAGCGTCGAGACCGCACCTCGGCGTGCCCACGCTCGTCGACGAACGCGACAGCGAGGCGCCAGGCAGCATGGCCGAGGGACGCGAGTGCACGGGCAGCTCGTTCGCAGAGCGTTTCGAGGGCGGCAACGAGGCCATCCTGTGTCACGGCCGGTGGCTCGAGCGTGCATGTGAACCGGAGTGGCTCGCTCGGTGCCTGCCCGCGGAAGGGAGTTGGATCGTCTCCACAGGCCAGCCGGTGCGCGCGCAGCGCCTCCGCGCCGAAGCGCTGGCGCACGCTAGCCGGCGGAAGATCGGCGAACTGGCCGATCGTCGTGATACCGAGCGCACGGAGTCGTTCCTGAATACGGCGCGGCAACGGCAGCCATGCGAGCGGCAGTGGACGGAGGAAGGTGCGTGTCTCCGGCTCGGGTACCACGATGACCTCGCCCGCAGCAGCGAGTCGAGCAGCGACCGCTGCGATCCACGGTGCGCGAGCGATGCCGATCCGTCCCGCACCGCCAGCGCATGCGACCGCAGCGAGGATCGCTCGACCGTACTGTTCCTCGCTCCCGTACAGGAGCCGGACGCCACCAGCATCGAACCACACACCGTGCCCTTCTGGATCTATCTGCAGGGCCGGGGTAAGCGGGGCCAGGAGCTCAGCGAGCGAGCGTCCTGGTGGACGATCGATCGCTAGATACCCAACGCGCACGGATCTCCTCCTCGAGTCGGGACCAAAGCACCGGATCTTCGGCGAGACGTGCTGCAGCAGCCTCGCGCGTTCGCCCGAGAACCGTCTCGGCAAAGAGCAAGCCGAGCGGGTGCTGGGCGATGAGGCCACTCTCGAGCGCGAGGTCGATTCGCTCGAGAGCGACGCACACCCCCTCGCGGAAGCGCAACTCGACCGGCACCGGTGGATCGCGCGGCGGCCAGCGAGGGCTGCGCTCGAGACAGAGACGGACGCGTAAGCCGTCCGGGAGGCCAGGAGCTGCAAACGGCCCAACGCGCCCGAGCTGCGCGAGCGGCTCCAGGCGAAGCCGCACCTGTGCTGCTGTCAGAGCAGGCTCGTGCGTCCGGTCGCGCACGACGACGAAGGCAGCTGGCGTACCGCGCAGGAGCGGCCGGAGCTGACGCAGGCCGCGCGCGAGTTCCGGCCGCGACGCGAGATGCGGAGGGAGGTCGAGCACGACCAGATCGAGCGAACCAGACAGAACGAGAAGCCGCGCGAGTTCGAGCGCCTCGGTGACGGATTGCGGGAGCGCGACGAGGAGGTCGAGGACATCGACGCCCCAGCAGTGCAGCCGATCGAAGTCCACGCTATGCGCCGCATCGAGGTAAGCAACCCAACCACCGCCGCGCTGCACAGCCCGGACGAACCAGCCAGCTAGTGTCCGCTTGCCGGAATAGGGTGGGCCAGCCAGTTCGATCAGCCGGCCTCGGGGAAGGCCACCGCCGAGTGCGAGATCGAGTCCGAGGAGACCGGTCGGGAGCACCCGCGGATCGCCGGGAAGCACACGCTGCGGATCCGAGAGGGGCGGTGCGCAGGTCGCGGGCACGCACTGCCAGTCGAGCAGCACGTGTGGACCGAAGCGCTCGATGATGAGCTGACGGAGACGAGCGATCCGCTCACGACGGGGATCGGCCAGGCGAGCGACCTCGCCACGCACCGCTCCCGGGGCCGGAGCCTCTTCGCTGACGGCGTTTCCCGTTCCTCGAGCGGAACCACGCGATCCCGGCACGTGTCCCCCTTCCCGTGCCGAAAGTCGTACATGCGTTCGTATGCATCGTAATCGAACACCTGTTCGCAGTCAAGAGTTGCCTGATGGGCACAGAGCGAACGGTGTGTTCGCTGCCCGGCTCGCCTCGGTGGCTGGGCACAGCATCCCGTTGCGACCGGCCAGGCAGCGCGACGCCCCTGCGTCACCGTGTGGCTGGCCGGCCATCTCGCATCCGAGATCGGGTGTTCACCGGTGCGCAAGAATCGCACGACCACGCTGCGGTTGCCTCTTATTCGGGGCATCCGTGTATCCTGTCTGCTATCTGCTGGTGGATCGGTGCGTGCAGTGGGAACGGGCGGAGGATGCATCTGCGCGACACTGACGAGCAGCGGTCGCCACGACCGACCGTCGAGGACGCGACGCGCGAGCGGACCGATCATCTCGGAGAGGTCGCGCGTGTCGCGCTCAAACTCGGCTGTCTTGCCTTCGGTGGACCAGCTGCTCATATCGCGATGCTGCGCGAGGAAGTGGTCGTTCGCCGACGCTGGCTGAGCGAACAGCACTTCCTCGACCTCCTCGGCGCCACCAACCTGATCCCCGGCCCGAACTCGACTGAAATGGTGATTCACTGCGGGTATCTGCGGGCCGGTTGGCGCGGGCTGATCGTTGCCGGGACGCTCTTCATCCTGCCCGCTGCGCTGCTGGTGCTGGTGCTGGCCTGGGCGTACGTCCGCTGGGGTTCGTTGCCCGAAGTCGGGTGGGCCCTCTACGGCATCAAACCGGTCATCATCGCGATCGTCGGCCAGGCACTCTGGGGTCTGGCCCGCACCGCAGTGCGCAGCGTCTTCCTGGCCGCAGTCGGACTAGCGGCGCTGGTCCTGTACTTCCTCGGAATCAACGAGATCGTGATCCTGTTCGGCGGAGCGATCGTGGTCCTGCTGGTGCGCCTCGGGCAGCGGTGGAGCGGTGGCTCGGCTGCGGTGCTGGTGTCGCTCGGGAGCCTGCCGCTTCCCACACTCTCGCTTGCCACCGCAGGGGCGGTACCGGTGAGTCTGCTGCAGCTCTTCCTCACGTTCCTCAAGATCGGTGCGGTGCTCTACGGCAGCGGGTACGTGCTCCTGGCCTTCCTGCGACGCGACTTCGTCGAGCGCCTCGGCTGGCTCACCGATCAGCAACTCCTGGACGCGATCGCCGTCGGGCAGTTCACACCCGGTCCGGTCTTCACGACGGCGACGTTCGTCGGGTATCTCGTGGCTGGACTGCCGGGCGCGGTTCTGGCAACGGTCGGCATCTTCCTACCCGCTTTCGTGTTCGTCGCCGCGATCCAACCCTTCGTGCCGCGCCTCCGGGGCTCCCGGTGGACGGCACCGCTTTTGGACGGCGTGAACGTGGCTGCGCTCGCGCTGATGGCGGCCGTCTCCTGGCAACTCGGCCGGGAAGCGATCGTCGATCCACTGACGGCCGCACTGGCGCTGGCCTCGCTCGTGCTCTTGCTCCGTTTCAGAGTGAACTCCGCCTGGCTGGTGCTCGGCGGCGGGGTCATCGGCTTCCTGGCGCGGCTGCTCAGCGGATGACGGCGCGTTCGTGGGGAAGATGGAGTCGATCATCGGCCCGATTCTCGTCCTGGCCCTGATGGATATGGTGAACCCATCGGCCATCGCGGTGACGATCTCCCTGTTGCTCACGAGCACCGTCGCTCACGTCCGGGTTCTGAGCTACGCTTCGGGGATGTTCTCCACCTACCTCGTGACCGGCCGCGTGCTGATGCTGGGGTACGTGCAGCCGGTGCTGGAGAGCCTGGTAGCGTATGCGAGCGGAGGGGGCGATCGGGACCGTCCTCTTCGCCTACTCATGGATCATGCCGCGTACCGGGCAGGGGGAGGCGCTCGTTCCCGCGGCGCTGATCGCACGCGGTGGCACCGACACGATGGTCGAGATGGTCACCGTGGTACCGTATCTCGGGGTGATCGCGCTGATGACGCGGGCTGGGCTGCCGGCCGCACAGTGGCTACCGATTTGCTCCTCTACACGGGCTCTTCGTCATGCCACCGGTAGCTCTCATGCTGGGCTTTATGACCACAGGTCGGTTCCTGAAGCCGTATTCCGAGCGGCTCGGCCGGGAGATCACGCGCAACGCGCGCGAGGGGTTGAGCTGAACACTCGGGCTGAACACTCGGAGCGATCAGCTTCCTCATGCTGCTGGACGCCGCAGTGTCCTTCGAGTTCTTCGGCCTGGTCGACCTGCCGCACTTCGCGGATCATTCCGGCCAGCGCTGAGCCGTGTGCGCTGCCGTATCTGCGCCCGGTATGGCGTCGATACGCGCGACCCCGCGACATGGCCTTCGGAATCGTTCGGCCTATTCTACGCATAAGCACAGTTATGCGCATATATTCGGTGGGCATCCTCCCGTGCGTTTCGCTCTCTCCACCGAGTGCCGCTTCCACGCCCGCCGAGGGCTGTGGCTGGTGGTGATGGCCGTTCGCCCCGGTCAGCGCTGTTCCAGCTGTGCCGCAGCCCGATCCGCTCGTTTCCGGCGAACGCTGCCAATGGTGCGTGATCGATCGCACGGGGCAACGTGCGCTCAGGATGCGCGATCTCCAACAGTTGGCTCGCCTGGGGCAAGACGCCAGCTCGGTTCGACGGACACCACGCAGTTCCCGCCGCGAGAAGCCAGTTTCGCTTGCGAATCGGCCAGCGCGTGCGGCCAGCGACCGCTCGCGCACGCCTAGCACGAACGCGTACCGCTTGACGGGATCGCCGATCCGCTCTATCGTCAAAAGCGAAGGATCCTGATCTTCCGTCAACAGCGAGGGACGGCGCCCTATGGTTCGTTCGCGGCCCACTCGCACGCTCAGCACCGGCGAGCGGATTCTCCAGGCGCTCGAGCTGATCGTCAGTGCCCAGCCCGATCTTTCCGTGAAAGAACTCGCCGCCCAGCTCGGTGTCAGTCTCTCGACCGCCTACCACCTCGTGCACACGCTCGCCGTCGCCGGCTACGTGGTGATCGAGCCGCACCGCAGCTTGCGCGCTGGCCCAGCCCTCTACCGGCTCCTCGAGCGCCTACCGCGACCGCACGACCGCCCCGAGGCGCTCGAGCCACTGATCGACGAGATCGGGCGGATCACCGGCTGTCGCGCGTACCTGGCTGCTTGGCACGACCGGGACGTGGAAGTGCTCTACGTGCACGGGCGACGCGGCGTCCGGGAACTGCCTGGCCTGGGCCGCGGCTTCCGCGGCGCCGCCCACGCACTCGCACTGGGCAAAGTCCTACTGGCCGGTCGTGACCGACGCGAGTGGCCGGACTACCTGGATGCTGATCGGTTTCCTTCCCGCACCCCGTTCACGCTGACCGATCCCGCTCGCCTCCACCACGAACTCGAAACAGTCCGGCAACACCAGATCGCGTACGACCGCGAGGAGTTCGCGCTCGGGTCTTGTTGCCTCGCTGTCCCCTTGCCCCCAGTAACGCACGAACCCGCACGCCTCGCCGTCGGGATCAGTCTCTCGCGCCGACGTTTCGAAGCGGAAGGCGAACTGGTGAGTGCGCTCGTGCGCCAGGTCAATCGACTGCACGCTTTTGGCACATAGTGCCAAAAGCCGCTGCGATCTCTTGTCTCCCTCCGCTTTCCCGTCTACGCTGAGGAACAGCACAGCGGGTCATCGGGTCTCTCTTCCATCGGTCCGGGAGGCGGTATGGACCGAGTTCTCCTGTGGGAACGGCTCGACTCCGTGCTCGATCCGGAACTCGACGAATCGATCGTTCGCCTCGGCTTCGTGCACGCGCTGGAAGAGACGGGCGATACGGTTCGTGTGGTGCTGCGCTTGCCGACTTACTGGTGCTCGCCGAACTTCGCCTATCTCATGGCGGACGGGGTGCGCCGCGCCCTGGCGGACGTACCAGGGATTCGCTGCGTCCGCGTCGAACTCGAGGACCACTTCGCCAGTGAGGTGATCTCCAGCGGCGTCACTGCCGGCCAATCCTTTTGCGACCTCTTTCCAGACGAGGCGCACGAAGACCTCGACGAACTCCGCCATCGGTTTCTCGTGAAGGGTTATCTGAGTCGCCTGCTGGTCTTGGTCCAGGCGTTGCGGCAAGCCGGCGCACTCGTCGTTGAACTCACGGCAGCGACTCTCGGTGCCCTCGAGATATGCGGCGACGCTGCCTGGCTGCGGACGACCGATGCGCGTCGCGGTCCGTTTCGTGCACGGATCGCTGCACGCTACGTCGCACGTCGCACGGAACTCGAGCTACCGGTGGACGACGGTTCGCCGCTGCTCCTCCGACCGGACGGCGAGCCGATCGGGGCTGAGGAGTTCGAGGAGGAACTCCGGCGGCTGCGCGCGACGGTCGTGAATCTGCGCGCCAGCACGGCGCTCTGCGAGGCACTCCTCTCCAGTCGACAGCGGTGGTGGCACGGAGCAGGACAGGAGGTGCGACGATGATCACCATCGATGGACAAGAGGTCTTCGTCATCGACGGGCACATCCACTTCTGGGACGGAAGCCCGGAAAACTGGCGCAACCAATGGGGCGAAGCCTGGATCAAGTGCTTCTACGATTACCACCTGGCGCTCAGCCCCAAGGAGGCCGTGTGGCCGTTCGAGAAGTTCGCAAAGTACAGCGAAGAGGATGCCATCCGCGACCTCTTCATCGAGGGCCACGTCGACATGGGTATCTTCAACTCGACCTATCTCCGGGAGTTCTTCAAGAACGGCTTCAATACGCATGAGCAGAACTACGTCCTCGCTCAGAAGTATCCCGACCGCTTCATCCTCTGCGGGTCGTTCGATCCTCGCTGGGGCGAAGCGGGCTTCGATATCTTCCGGCGGATGGTCGAGCAGTATCCGATCCGCGGCCTGAAGCTCTACACCGCTGAGTGGTATAACGGGTCACGCGGCTGGAAGCTCTCCGACCCGATGGCCTACCGCTATCTCGAGCTGTGCCGCGAGCTGGGCATCAAGAATATCCACGTGCACAAAGGGCCGACCGTCTACCCGCTGAGCAAAGATGCTTTCGATGTCCACGATATCGACTACGCAGCGACGGACTTCCCCGACCTCAACTTCATCGTCGAGCACGTCGGTCTTCCACGCCTCGACGACTTCTGCTGGATCGCCAAGCAGGAGAAGAACGTGTACGCTGGGCTGGCAGTTGCCAGTGCCTTCATCGCGACGCGCCCACGCTATTTCGCCGAGATCATGGCCAACCTGCTCTACTGGGTCGGTGAAGACAAAATCTTGTTCGGCAGTGACTACGCGATCTGGACACCCAAGTGGATCGTCGAAGCCTTCGCCCGCTTCGAGCTGCCAGAGGACATCAAGCAGGAGTACGGCGTCGACCTCACACCGCAAGCCAAGCGGAAGATCCTGGGCGAGAACGCAGCGCGGCTCTATGGTATCGATATCGAGGCCCAGAAGGCGAAACTCGCCAAGGATCCGATCGGGCAGCAACTGGCGGCACGCCAGGCAGCATGAGGCGACGCTCGGGAATGGACAGTGGGCTGGGTACCGAGGCGACCCAGCCCACCTTACGCGGGAAGAAGGGAGTCTCAGGATGCTCGCAGCGCGACTCTATCGCTACGACCCGTCGATGCAGGAGGAACTGCGGCTCGAGCAGGTGCCCGATCCGACGATCCGACAACCGGACGAAGTGGTCGTCCGCATCGTCGGTGCTGGTCTCTGCCGCACCGATCTCCACATCATCGAAGGAGTCTGGCAGCCAATCCTGGATCCGGAGGGGAAACTCCTGCCCTACACGCTCGGCCACGAGAACACTGGGATCGTGGAAGCGGTCGGCAGTGCCGTGCGCAGCGTGCGCGTCGGCGATCGGGTCATCTGTCACCCACAAGCTACCTGTGGTCTGTGTCTGGGCTGCCGGGTCGGGGAGGATATGTACTGTACAAACGCGCGATTCCCAGGACTCGATTCGAACGGTGGTTTCGCCGAGTTTCTGGTGACGACGGAGCGCGCGCTCGTCAAGGTGCCCGATGACGTCGACCTCGTCGATATCGCGCCGCTGGCCGATGCCGGCCTGACGGCCTACCGGGCAGCCAAACGCGCCGCTCGGATCGCCCCACCCGATGGCTGGGTCGTCATCATCGGCATCGGTGGTCTCGGTCATATCGCCTTGCAAGTCCTGCGTGCCCTGGCTGGTGTACGGATCGTCGCAGTGGATCGCTCGCCAGTCGCGCTGGAGCGAGCCAGAGAACTCGGCGCCGATCACGTCCTTGCCGGTGGGCCGGAACTGGTGCAGCACGTACACGAGCTGACTGGAGGAGGTGCCCACGTCGTGCTCGATTTCGTCGGTGAACAAGGCGTCGAGCAGCAAGGCTGGCAGATGCTGCGCAAAGGTGGCACCCACCTCATCATCGGCTACGGGGGCACGCTCGAAATTCCGACCGTGCGGATGATCTTCGGCGAGCTCACCGTCGCCGGGAGCCTCGTCGGGAACTATAAGGAGCTAGTCGAGCTGATCGACCTCACCGCACGGGGCAAGGTGCGCGTTTTCACCCAGCGCTACACGTTGCAAGAGATCAACCGTGCGATCGACGACTTCAAGCACGGCCGCTACTTCGGGCGAGCGGTCATCACACCGGCATGATCACCGGATCAACCATATGAGGTCCGGGGCGGACGCGGCTTGGTTCGCTTCCGTCCCGGCTTCGCTCGTACCCGCAGCATCGAACCCAGGTATACACTTCACACAATGAACGCCGGGAGAACAGCTCTGCACTCTTCCCACCGGACCGCGTGTTGGTTGGGGCACAGCGGACGATCGTCGTTCGAATGAGACAGCGGGGAATGCTCAGCCTCTGCATCCTTCTTGCGTTCACGCTTCTCGCTTGCCGGGAGACGACGAACGGAATGGCGACACGCATCCTTTCGTTCGACGATCCAGGCTTCGAGGCGAGTCGGGAGTTCGAGCCGTTCCCGGACGCGCGGTTCGAGCTGTTCCTCGAAGCAGTATCCGCGCAGGCGTTTTTGTTGGAACTTCCGATTCCTGCGGCCGAGCAGGTACGCCAGCGAGTCAGCCCGATGGACGAGCATGACGGGGTCGTCATCGTGTTCCTCGGCACGACACCGAGCGACCGCTACCAGGCGCGTATCGTGGAAGTACGCATCGCGCCGGGCAACGTCGAGGTCGTGATCGCGACCCACGCACCCGAGCGACTGGAGCAGACAGTCGTCTATGGCTATCCCGTCGATGCTCGGCGTCTTCCGCGATCCGTCCTACCCGAGCCACCTTTCGATGTCGTCTATCGATCGGTAAGCGGCAAGGAGTGGTTCCGCCAGACCGGTGTCCGTCCGATGATCGCGGCACGCGACGTGCAGCGTGAAGACGAATTGGGTGACACGGTGTTCGTTGCCGGCGAGATTCGCCGGGAGTATCAGGAGGGCCTGTATACCGGACGGGTCATCGTTCGTGAGCACGCTGCCGTTTCTTTTGTGGTCTACTGGGTGTCCATCGACCAGGGGCATATCCAGCTGTACACGACGCTACCACTCTGGCTTATCCATCGCGGGCAGTCGGCTCCGACTTGCCTGCTCACCGAGCGCACACCGGAAGAACTCGTCGCAGCATTTCCCGGTGACCCATGGTCGATCGTGACATTCCGCGGTACAGCGGTACGACTCGGTAGCTGGCCCCCACCAGATCCTCTCGCACTGAACAGGACTGCGGTACCGGACAACGCCTGGCTGGCATGTGTCTCCGCTGGA
>Ga0066871_100374_pt1 | contig 30464 bp, 29 predicted proteins | sample CeladaPassage60B_FD_62209 | JGI IMG/M metagenome (GOLD analysis project Ga0066871, IMG submission 62209) | Cellulose-adapted microbial communities from the Joint BioEnergy Institute, USA - Passage3 60B | ecosystem: Engineered > Bioreactor > Continuous culture > Unclassified | place: USA...
ATCAGACGCCAAAAATCGCGCGACACGGGCCACTTCTTCCGCCTGTCCAAAACGGCCCAGGGGAATCTGCCCGAGAAGTTGCCGGCTCACTTCCTCTCCGAGGGCGGCCGTCATATCTGTTTCGATAAACCCAGGAGCGATCGCATTGACCGTAATCCCCCGGCTTGCCACTTCCCGGGCAGTGGTTTTCGTCAGCCCGATCACGCCCGCCTTGGCGGCGGCATAGTTGGCTTGTCCCGCATTCCCCATCACACCTGAAACGGACGTGATGTTGATGATTCGCCCCCACCGCCCTTTCAGCATGGGCCGCAACGCCTGCTTGGTGCACAAAAAAACGCCCTTGAGGTTGATGGAGAGCACCTCGTCCCATTCCGCTTCTTTCATCCGCAACAACAAATTGTCACGGGTGATGCCTGCGTTGTTTACAAGGATCTGCACCGGGCCCAATTGCTCTTCCACTTCCCGGAACATCGCTTCGACGCTGGCCGGTTCAGATACATTCGCCTGTATGGCCATGCTTTTCCGGCCCATCTCCTGGATTTGCGCGGCCACTTCTTCGGCCGCCTGGCGGCTGCCGGCAAAGTTGACCGCCACATCAGCTCCAGACCGGGCCAATTCCAGGGCGATGGCCCTGCCAATCCCGCGCGATGCACCGGTGACCAGTGCCACTTTTCCAGACAGCATCCTTCCTACCTCCGCTTCTCACGCGAAATGATCCCAGACCTTTTCCAGGTCGGAAGGCTTTTCCACCTGAAAGGTCTGTACCTTGCGATCCACTTTTCGGATTAATCCGCTGAGTACGCTTCCCGGCCCGATCTCGACGAAGGTTTCCACCCCCTGCGACAAGAGCCAGCGGATACTTTCTTCCCAACGCACCGGCGAGGCAACCTGGCGGTACAACAATTCCCTGATCTCGCCCGGATCCTGCACGGGCAGCGCGGTCACGTTGGCCACCACCGGCACCTGTGCCTCGGAAAGGTTCACTTCGTCCAGCACCTTCCTGAACTTGTCCGCTGCCGGTTGCATCAGACGCGAATGGAACGGGCCGCTGACCTCCAGCATCATCGTCCGTCTGGCCCCCGCTTCCCGCGCCCGCCTGCAAGCATCCTCCACGCCTTGACGGGTGCCGGAGATCACAATCTGGCCCGGACAATTCAGGTTGGCCAAATCGACGGGCTGGCCAGCCGCGGAAACCTGTTCACAAATCTCCGCCAACACGGGTTGATCCATGCCGAGAACAGCAGCCATCGCTCCCTTGCCTGCGGGCACCGCCTCTTCCATCAGCTTCCCTCTTATCCGTACCAGCCGGACTGCCTCCTCCAACTGGAGCGCCTCCGCCGCCACGAGGGCAGAAAACTCGCCGAGGCTGTGTCCCGCCACAAAATCGACAGGAACTTCCTTCCTTCGCAGAACGCGCAAAAGGGCGATGCTGGTGGTGAGAATGGCGGGTTGCGTATTTTCCGTCTTGCGCAGCTCCGCTTCTTCCCCATGCATGCACAACTGCGTCAACGAAAAGCCCAAGACCTCATCGGCCTTTTCAAAGACTTCCCTCGCCTCCGGGTAGGCCTCTGTCACCTCTTGCCCCATGCCCACATATTGGGAGCCCTGTCCGGGAAAGACCCAAGCGATTTTTCCCATTGCACATCCCTCCTCATCCCGCATACCATTTGACAACCGCCGCGCCCCATGTCAGCCCGCCGCCAAAACCCACCAGAACCAAGCGATCTCCATCCTTGATCCGGTTTTGTTTCAGCGCCTCGTCCAGCGCCACCGGAATCGACGCCGAGGACATGTTTCCATAACGATCCAGATTGATCACGACATGTCCTTCATCCAGCTCCAGACGCCGCATCGCCGCCTCAATAATCCGGTAATTGGCCTGGTGCGGGATGAGAAAATCGATCTCGGAAGGCTGCAGGCCCGCCTTCTCAATCACCCGGAGGGAAGCGGTCTGCATGATCCGTACGGCAAACTTGAAAACTTCCGGACCGTTCATGTGAATGGTATGCAGCTTTTTTTCCACGGTCTCCAGACTGGCAGGCATCCGTGAACCCCCTGCGGGCAAGCAGAGATATTCTCCTCCCGCCCCTTCGGAACCCAGCTCAAAAGACAACAGGCCATACCCTTCTGGCACGGGGCCGACGACCACTGCTCCCGCCCCGTCACCAAACAAGACACAGGTATTGCGATCTTCGTAGTTGGTAATCTTTGACAGGGTGTCAACACCAACCACCAAGGCATACCGGTATGCCCCGGTACGGATAAACTGTGTCGCTGTCACCACGCCGTAGAGAAATCCGGAGCAGGCTGCAGCGAGATCAAAGGCGGCCGCCTTGCTGGCCCCCAGCCTGTCCTGGAGAATGTTGGCCGTCGAGGGAAAAAACGAATCCGGCGTGATCGTGGCGACAATGATCAGATCCAGATCTTCGGCGCCGATTCCAGATGCTTGCAACGCTTTTCTCGCCGCCTCCAGGGCCAGGTCGGAGGCCGCCTGATCCGCAGCCGCGATCCGTCGTTCCCGGATCCCGGTCCGCGTGACGATCCATTCATCGCTCGTGTCCACCATCTTTTCCAAATCCGCATTGGTCAGCACTCGTTCCGGAACATAAGAACCGGTCCCGAGAATCCCGACATATTCAGCCATTGAATTGCTCCCCTTTACCAATGTTTTCGGTAATCCGTTGGATGACGCCATATTTCACTGCCTTGGCCGTCTGGTGAATGGTCTGCTGAATGGCACGCGCCTCGGACGAACCGTGGCTTTTGATGAGGAGCCCGTCAACTCCGAGAAGCGGCGCCCCGCCGTACTCGGTATAATCCATCTTCTTCCGCAGCGCTTGCAGCTGGCGCGAAATCATTAAAGCACTCAACCTGCTCAGAAGACCGGCCCCAAACATCTCTCGCAACATGCGGGCAAACAACAACCCCGTTCCTTCCATCGTCTTCAGCAGGATGTTGCCTGCAAAACCGTCGCAAACAATGACATCGCAAACCCCAAATGGCACATCCCGTGCCTCCACATTTCCGACAAAATGAAGTGGGAGCTTTTGCAACTCGGCGTATACCATCTTGGTCAGTTCATTTCCTTTGGCCGCCTCCGTTCCCACGTTGAGCAGGCCAATCCGGACCTGCTCCTGATTCAAAGCTCCCCGGGCATACACATCTCCCATCAGCGCATACTGCACCAGATGCTCCGGCTTAGCGTCCATGTTGGCACCGCCATCCAGCAGCAACACGCCACGATTGTCAACGGTCGGCAAAATCGGCGCCAAGGCTGGCCTGTCGACACCGGGAATTCTCCCGACGACCAACAACCCCGCTGCCATAAAAGCTCCCGTATTGCCAGCGGTGATCATGGCGTCCACCTCTTTTTCCTTGACCATCTGACAGGCCACGACGAGAGAGGAATCTTTTTTTCGGCGAATGGCCCGAACCGGCTCTTCTTCAGCCGTTATCACCGATTCCGTATGGCGGATGCGAAGGCGTGGGTCTGGTTTGGGAAGATGCTGCCGGATCTGTGCTTCATCACCGACCAGCACCACCTCAATGTCCAACCCTTCCTCCAACGCCAAAAGCACACCGCGGACAATCTCTCGTGGAGCGTGATCCCCTCCCATTGCATCAATAGCCAGACGCATCCTCTTTCCCCTTTCATATCATGACGGCTGAGTTCCTCTGTAGACCCAAAATTCTCCTTCAAAAACCAGATCTTCTCCGGAATAGGTCTCAACCTTCACCTTACTGCGTGAGCCTGTCGATTGAACCACTTGCGCCTTTGCGACCAAACGCTCCCCTTTCCTTACAGGACGAACAAAACGCAATTTGGCCGTTGCCGTCAGCGCCAGCTCTGCATCAATCACGGCAATCGCCAGCGAATTGGCTTGCGCAAAGATATGGTGGCCGCGGGCGATTTTCGTCTTTTTAAACACGTGGTGCTCCTCCACGTCCAGGAGGGAGATGCCGCCCCGGTCCAATTGCAAGTCCACAATCTGGCCGATGACCTCCTGCGTCTCCATGCTTCTGACTTTGTCATCACCGCGGGCCAGCTGTTTCATCCGCTCGCGCAGCTCAGGGATCTTCAACGCGGCCCGGTCCAGACGAATCGTCTGGACGCTGACACCCAGCATGCGGGCCAGCAGCTTGTCGGTCACAAAAGGGTTTTGCTTGATAATCTCAGACACTTGGCGTTGGCGCTGTTCTTTTGCACGACGGGAGATTCTGGACACCACCTTCAAGAGTAAATCGACAAAAGAAAAATATTATAATTTTAATAACATTTATCACGAGGTGCTAAAAGTAGTATATAAAAAGAATTACCCCGTCGCAATAAGCTTTGGGGTAATTTTTTCTCTCATTTTGTGATGATTTCCCGTCCTTTGTAATAGCCGCAATGTTTGCAGACATGATGCGACAACTTGTATTCGCCGCACTGCGGGCACTGGGTCATCCCGGGAACCTCCAGCTTGTAGTGCGTGCGACGCTTGTTCTTCCTCGTCTTGGATGTCCTTCGAAAAGGTACTGCCATCTTCCTACCTCCTCTTCACCATGGTTTCTCTCAATTGCGCAAATCATTGTTTAACAATGCTTGTAATTTGCTCCATCGAGGGTCGATGGTTTCTTCCTGACAGGAACAGGCACGTGCATTCCGGTCAGTTCCGCATTGTGGGCAAATGCCTCGGCATTCGTCACGACAGAGGGGGGTGTACGGCAATGAAAGAATCAGCGCCGATTCGACAATCGGTGCCAGCTCTATGACGTGATCCCGTATCTGAATGAGATCGACCTCTTCCTCCTCGGCTGTCAGCGGCCGTTCCACCAGCGTCTCCTCCAGCTGGAAGCGCATTTTGGCCGTATAAGGTTCCAGGCAACGGGAACAACTCAACTGCGCGATGGTGTTTCCCTCGCCTTGCAAGTAAAAAACGTCGCCGAGCTGAGCCACCTCTACCTCAACTTCCACTGGCGCCAGATCCACCAGCTGTTCCACTTCACCGACCAGATAGGAGTAATCCAGCGTGGTCTGAATCCAGATTTTCTGTTCCGGCGCGTGGAGAATGTCGTTTAAAGGAATGCGCATGACTTCACCCACCTTATGTTGCAACAGGTTCATTATACCATCGAACAATGGTTTGTCAATTCTCATTCCCTTGGCTTTGCAGGCCACGACTGGATCAACCGGCGAATCTCCGCGAGCTTGTCTCTTGCCGCCTTCTCTCCAGCGGCAATGCATTCGGCCGCCTTTGTGAAGTCGGTGGAACTGATATGTCCCACTTTGGGCTGAATAAACACGTCGGCGTGTTCCGCCTGGGTTTTGTACAGCTGCCGTTCCATCACGTCGATTGTCTGCGAGATGACATCAAAGAGGGACTGAATCTCGATTTTCGGTACCTCGGCAACCACGTCCACCGCAATCACCAGATCGGCGCCCATTGCCTTGAGCGTCGTAATCGGAACGCGCGTCACGACGCCGCCATCCACCAAGACACGCCCGTTCTCCACCACCGGGTTGAAGATCCCGGGAATGGCTATGCTGGCTCGCACCGCTTTGTCTATCGGGCCTTCGGTAAAGATCACTTCCTTTCCCGTTTCCAGATCGGTGGCTACGATGGCCACAGGTAGGGATAACTCCTCAAGCCGCTTTCCATGCGTGAGCAACCGGATTAACTCGCGGACCTTTTCCCCTGCCACCAGGCCCATCTTCGGCACGGTAAAATCCACCCAATGCTTGGGCTTGAGGTGGGTCGCCACTTTTTCCATCATGTGCGGATTTTGGTGGACCGCAAAAATCGCGCCGACCAGTGAACCCATGCTACTGCCCGCGATGCAATGAATCGGAATGGCTTCCTCTTTCAACACCTTGAGGACGCCGATATGCGCAAATCCTCTTGCACCGCCTGAACCGAGAGCCAGACCGACCTTTGGTTCCATCTGACCACCCTCCCTGCCGGCAACCCTGTCACGCACCCGGCCAAACTTCCCGCATCAGGTATAAATACCGCTTCCTGCACGTAGATATGTGGTATCCAATGGCTTGGACCATCGCCAAATGAACACAAGGCCCAGATCCTGCCTTATGCTGAAGGATCCATCCTGATTCCGGAGTGAACTGGCAAAATGAGTCTAACAAACCTGAGGAAGCGAATCAATCGCAGCCATACGACCACGATGCTGTTCAGCGGCTGCGCCATGTTTCTCGTCGCATCCGTGATCGTATACCCGGAGGAAGCGTTCAAAGCGTCGCTGAAGGGGTTGTCCATCTGGTGGGAGGTACTGCTCCCGGCGCAGTTGCCCTTTTTCATCATTGCCGAATTGCTGATCGGCTTTGGCGTGGTTCATTTTCTCGGCGTGTTGCTTGAACCCTTTATGCGGCCCATTTTCCGCGTTCCCGGCAGCGGTTCCTTCGTCATGGCCGTCGGATTGACATCGGGAAACCCGATCGGTGCCAAATTGACCTCCCGGTTGAGAGAACAGGGGCTGATCTCCCGTACCGAAGGGGAGCGTCTGGTCTCATTTACCAGTACTGCCGGTCCGCTTTTCATGTTCGGCACGGTAGCCGTCGGCTTTTTCCATGACGCAAAGGTAGGTATTATTCTTGCTTCCGTCCACTATCTGTCCAATTTCCTGGTCGGCTTTCTCATGCGCTTCCATGAACCGGACGGGCCAACGACGCCAGCCATCCAATCGGGAAAGGGGTTCATCCTTGTGCGGGCATTGCGTGCCATGCATCGTGCCCGGATTGGAGACGGGCGCACGCTCGGACAGTTGTTGTCGGACGCTGTCGTCTCATCGGTGAACACCTGTCTGATGATCGGCGGATTCCTCGTCTTTTTTTCTGTCATGATCTCGATGCTGACCGTCATACACCTGACCGACTGGCTTGCCTCTTTCATGGCTGCCTTGCTCCATCTCATCGGCTTGCCGGCCATCCTGGGGCAGGGCATTGTTCCGGGTTTGCTGGAAATCACGCTGGGCGCGCAAGCCATCAGCGTCATGCCATCTCATGTCCCGCTCCGCTACCAGCTTGCGGCATGCAACGCGATCATCGCCTGGAGCGGCCTGTCGATTCACGCCCAGGTGGCCAGCCTGCTGAGCAGAACAGATATCCGGTATCTGCCGTACCTCTTGGCCCGGGTGCTCCATGGCATGCTCGCTTTTCTTCTGACGCTGGCGCTATGGGATCCATTGGAAAAACAACTGTCCCGGATGTTGATCATTCCCGCCTTTTTGCACCTCTCACCGCAAAGCGGCTGGGGGCTATGGTGGATGTACCTGATCGGGCTCGGTTGGCTGGCTTTCATCAGCTTGCTCGTGATGGGATGCTGCAGCTTTTTAATCCATTGGTTTCGCCGCGCAAAGCCATGAAACGAGGACCGTGCGCATTTACAGCTGAAAGGATTGCAGCTGCTTGTCCAGTTCCTTGGCCACGGCTTGCAGGGAATGGCTGACGGCACCGACTTGCTGCATCGAGGCGGTTTGCGTTTCCAAACTGCTGGAGGTTTCCTTGACCGAGCGCAAGTGGGTTTCGATGTTTTCGGTCAACTGGTTCATCCCGCTGCTGATCTCTTCACTGCCAGCCGCCATTTCTTCAATCGTCCCGGATACCTCCTCGATGCGGCCCGAGAGCAGATGCATCGCCTCCTGAATATTGTTGAAGACGCGTTCCACTTCCTGAATGGTGTCCATCCCCTTCAGCACCTGTTTCTCATTGCTGTCGATCTGCGCGGCCGCCCGGCTGATTTCTTTCTGAATTTGCTGCAACTGCTGATCAATCTCCTTGGCAGCGGCGCTCGCTTCATCCGAGAGTTTGCGGATCTCCTGCGCAACCACGGCAAATCCGCGGCCGGCTTCACCGACACGGGCCGCCTCAATGGCTGCATTGAGGGACAAGAGGTTTGTCTGACTCGCCACGTTCTGAATCATTTCGGTGATCTGCGAGATATTTCGCGAATAGGCTTCCAAGTTGGCCATCAGCTGGACCGTTTCCCGTGAGCTTTCGCCAATCGCTCTCATCTCGGAAACCGCCCGCTCCACACTGCCCCTGCCTTTGGTCACCTCATGGGTCGTTTCACTGGAATAGCGGAGCACCTCTTCGACGTTCTCGACAATATGTTCCAGACCACGGGCCATTTCGTCAATCGTCTGGGTCATCGTCTTGGCCTGTGCCATCTGCTCATCAGATGATCTGGAAATTTCCGTCGAACTGGCTGCAATCTGCTCGGTCGCCCGCAAGGTGACGGACGAACTTTCCTGCAACTGGTCCGTATACTCCCGCAATTGGACAACCGTCTGCTCCAGCTTGGACAGCAAGGCATGAATCTGGCTTGCCATCTGGTTAAAGGATGCCGCAAGCTCTCCCAGTTCGTCCTTTTGATTGAGTTCGACACGTTGATTCAGTTGACCCTGGGCCATCGCTTCCGCCGCTTTCACCACTGCGTTCAAAGGCCGGACAATCGATTGGGCGACCAGCCACCCCACCAATGCCGCTACCGCAACGGCCAGGAAAATCAACGTGTATTGCAGGAAAGCCACCCGTTTCTCCACCTGGACGGCTCGCTCGTAACTGGCCTGCGCCAGCTGATTCTCATGGTCCACCCATTCATCCAGAAATTTGTTCAAACCCATGATTTTGGTCGTCATTTGCTGGTTGTAGTTGCTGACAGCCAGGCTCAATCCCGTGGTCCGGCCCACCGATTGGTCTGATTGGGTCAGCAAGCCGATAATTTCCTCCAGTTCCTGCACGTACCCATTCCAGATGATCGTAAAGGTTTTCAGATCTTTTTCCTGAATGCCAAACTGCTCAAATTGCTTGTTGAGCGTGTCTACCTTCCCTTGAATGTCCTCTTTCAACTTCAAGAGCGACTCCACTTGCCCGTCGGTCAGATTTCTGCTGGCCATCAAGGCCCCGGCCACGGACGAATTCAGCCTCTCAAACTGTGCGGAAAGCTGGGTCATCTCGGAAACGGCCATCAGCCGTTCTTCATAAATCTCTTTCGTAGCCGCCGTCAATTGTTTAAAAGCAATCAGGCCAGTGCCACCGACCATCAAGAGAATCAAAAGAATGACCGCATAAGAAATATACAATTTAAACAGCACCTTAAGATTGGAAAAAAGACGGATTGATGAAGCCACGCGAGACAGGGATGAAAAAAGAGAACGGAAAAACGATTGCAAATTATTGAACACGTTTTTCACTGTACACAAACTCCTTTCCATTTTTTTCCCAGGAAGTAACGCAAAAAAAATCCGCCGAGTCATGGGCGGAGTGTTGCCTGCAGCCCGGCGATCATGAGGCAGCAACATGAACTGGCGCCCTTTAGACCCGTAGCTTTGCGTCCCATGCTTTCGCATGGTTTGCCCTGACAATCATCAAACGTTATCACGTTGGACATATGGACTTCAACCGGCCGCCGTTTCAACCCGAGCGGAATTTTTCGCGCAATGCCTGCTCCACCACCGGCGGCACAAAATCTGACACGGATGCCCCGTACTTGGCGGCTTCTTTGACGATACTGGAACTCAAAAAAGAGTACTTGTTGTTGGTCATCATGAAAAAAGTTTCAATCTCGTTGTTCAATTCCCGGTTCATCGACGCGTTCTGCAGCTCATATTCAAAATCTGACACGGCTCGCAGCCCTCTGATGATCACCCGGGCATTCTTTTGTTTGACGAAATCCACCAGCAAGCCGGCAAAATGGTCCACGACCAGGTTCGGAATGTCCCGTGTCACTTCCTTTAGCATGGCCACACGCTCTTCAACGGAAAAGAGCGGTGTTTTGCTCTGATTGTTCAGCACGGCCACAACCACTTGATCAAACACTTTGGCGCCACGTTGAATGATATCCAGGTGACCATAGGTAACCGGATCAAAACTTCCCGGGTAAACCGCCACTTTCATCCACATCTCTCCCTTTGTAGAACATGAACTGATCCCGGCAAAACGGCTTGTACATCAAACACGCCTATGTATGTTCGAAGATCGTGAGCGTGGTATTCCCGTACCTTCGCTCCTTGACCTTCTCAAGCACTCCCAGCCTATCCGGAAAGCTGACCCTGGCATCATGTTCCAAGACCACCTTGGCTGCCTGCGCCAAGAGCCTCCCTTGCGCCAGTTCCGTCAACCAGGCGGGGGCCAGCGATTCCCTCGTGCTCATATAAGGCGGATCCAGAAACACCAGATCAAACCGCCGGTTTCTCTCCGCCAAGAAGGACACCGCCTCTTCTGCCCCCATCTGATACACCTCGGCTTGTCCTTCCAATCCCAGCATCCGAAGGTTGGTCTGAATCACGCGAATCGACTGACGGCTGTGATCAACAAAAACCACCTGCTCAAGACCGCGGCTCAACGCCTCAATCCCGAGCGCCCCCGTCCCCGCAAATAAATCGAGTCCTCTCCCTCCTTCAAAAAACGGACCGATCATATTGAACATGGCCCCTTTTACCTTGTCTGAGGTGGGGCGGACATGTCGTCCCGGAACCGATTTCAAGTTGCGCCCCCGGAATTCCCCTGCAATGACACGCATCCCATTCACCTACTCAGCAGTTTCGGTTCAGGCAGACACCGGAAATCTTTCTTTATTTTAGCAAAAAAAGGTCGAAAAAGATAGAATCAGATCGAAAGAAATATAGAAAATGCCACCTGTACGGAAATACAGGTGGCGAAATGGGAGAGGAGAAACCGGAGGAAGAGCTTATGGGGAAACGTAAGCCTTCTCCGCGGTTGTCGCGTACGCCTGATTGGCGTCGCTAGGATCATGATGCCCCGGCGCGAGAAAAAATATACACTCCAGGAAAAAATTTAATCAAAAGGCTTCGCTTCACCATATCCCCGGCGCACCAATTCCTGGTAAAGGGGAGACGTCTTCTCCTGCAGCAAGCCAGGGCTTTCTTCGACAATCCAACGTGCGTCGCGTCTTGCGTATTCGATCATCACCTGATCGTGAACCAAATCGACCAGACGAAAGTCGACCTCACCGCTCTGGCGGACACCCAACACATCGCCTGGTCCCCGCAGGCGCAAGTCTTGTTCCGCAATCGCGAAACCGTCCTGCATCTGGACGACCGTTTTCATTCTTTCCTTGCCGATGGCCGATTTGGGATCCGCAACGAGAAAACAGTAGGCTTGCGCAGAGCCCCGTCCCACCCTGCCCCGAAGCTGATGCAGCTGCGCCAGTCCAAACCGCTCCGCATCGTATATCACCATGACGGTTGCCCGCGGCACGTTGACCCCCACCTCGACCACGGACGTGGATACCAGCACATCCACCTTGCCACAGTAGAAAGCCTCCATCACCTGTTCCTTCTCCTTGACTGGCATCCTCCCATGCAAAAGAGCTACGCGGGCTTTCAACTGACCCGATAGTTGCGCGTGCAGGTCGACCGCATTTTGTACATCGATTTTCTCTGATTCTTCAATGAGCGGACAAATGACATAAGCCTGAAAGCCCTGATCCACTTGCTGCTGGATCCAAGCGACCACTTGGGGAAACTGTTTCGGCCGGATCCATTGGGTTCGAACCGGCCTGCGGCCAGCAGGCAACTGCCGAATCACCGACAGATCCATATCCCCGTACATGGTAATGGCCAGGGTGCGAGGAATGGGCGTTGCTGTCATGAACAGCGCGTCCGGATAAACCCCTTTGTTGCGCAGGCTTTCCCGCTGCTTGACGCCAAAGCGGTGTTGTTCGTCCGTAACCACCAGTCCCAGCTGGCGAAACTGGATTTCTTCCTGGATCAGTGTGTGTGTTCCCACCAGAATGTCCAGCAAGCCCATCCGCAGTTGCGCCAACAGCTCCTGCCGCTGCCGCGTAGGGGTGCTGCCCGTCAGCACGCCGATACTTACCCTTTCCTCCCGAAAGAGCTCTTGCAACGTCTTGCTGTGCTGTTCAGCCAGGATCTCAGTGGGAGCCATCAGCGCGCACTGGTAACCGGCCTTGACCATCGCCAGCATGGCGGTGGCCGCTACCACCGTTTTACCGGAACCGACATCCCCCAACAAGAGTCGGTTCATCGGCTGTGGTCTTTCAAGGTCTGCCAGGATCTCATCCACTGCTTTTCGCTGATCGGCAGTCAAGGTGAAGGGGAGCTTTTGAATGAACCGTTCCACCTCCGGGTGCGGTATCTTGCGGGGCGGACGTTGAAAGGAGTTGGCGATCTGTTTCCGTCGCAGCTGCAACCCCAATTGGTAGAACAGCGCCTCTTCATACGCCAGGCGCCGGCGGGCCTGGCGCAGCGCCTCCTTGTCTGCGGGAAAATGGATGGCCCGGATAGCCTCCTCGCGGGAAACCAGCCTGTATTTTTCCCGAATCTGCGGCGGCAACACCTCATCGATCTTCCCCTTCATTTGCTCCAGAAGATCCCAGATCATTTTTTGCAATCCCTTGTTGGTCAAGGGCGAGACCGTGGCATACACCGGCTGATAGGGAAGGAATTCCTGCTCGCGGCGGACATCATCCGGAAAGCTCAACTCCTCCATGGTCAACTGCAAGCGATGCCCGTCCCATTTTCCCGTCGCATGCACCCATACCCCGGGCCGCAGCTTGTCCAACAAATAATTGCGGTTAAACCAGACCAACTGAATCGGCACATGATCCACGATACATGTCACGGCATGCCGCGATTTCTTTTGACCGTACCAACGGCTCAACGGGCGCCCGGTGATCTGGCCGCGCAACGTCACGATCTCGCCATGCGGCGCATGCTGAATGGGCTGAACCTCCCGCCAGTTATGCCGGAAAGGAAAATGGTAGAGCAAGTCCCCCAGCGTCCGTATGCCCAGCCGTTCCATGGCCTTCGCCTTATGGGACCCCAATCCTTTCAAAACGGTTACAGGAGTGTCGAGAGACCACTCTTGATGCGACGCTATCTGGCCTTCCACTCCTCTCCCCCCGATCTGTTCTTCTTGGATTGATCATAAGGCAGGTCAACGGGCAGGTCAACGGATGCCGCCGTCCTTTGCGAGATCCTCTCTTTTTCGGAGGTGCGGTGGGCATGTTCTTGTATTCTGTTGTCATGGTATAGTATAATGGCATGGTCAAAAGGTTTGCTCGAGCAAGGAGGTGCGCAGCATGGCTCGCAAATGTTTTATCACCGGGAAATCTCCGGGACGGGGGAACAAAGTCAGCCATTCCAACCGAAAATCCAAACGTACATGGGGCGTCAACGTCCAGAAAGTACGCATCCTCGTCGATGGAAAGCCAAAACGCGTTTATGTGAGCGCGAAGGCCCTGAAATCCGGAAAAGTAAAGCGTGTATAAAAAAAGCACCGAACCAGGTGCTTTTTATCTTCACTGTTAACGCTGTCTGCTGAACATCCGAACCACAATTTTGACCATCCCGCTGAGGAACTTCGGCAATTTTATCGCGTAAAACCGCATCCCGACCCCTCCCTTTCCGTTAAACGTCCCTTTCGTTAAACGAGATATTTCCGCCTTCTCACGAGAATCCCGATAAAAATCAAACCCAATCCGATGATGGCAATCCACACCCAGGTGGGAACCGAAATAAGGATCAGTATGAGGCCAATCAACATGAGCAGCCAGGACAGCCAATTGGAATGACGGCGGACCGCCCAGCGCATTTTACGGATGGTTGTCATGAACCGACACCCCCACAGAGGGCACCACGCCTGGTGCGTTCCATATGAGTATATTCAACCGGCTTGGCAAATGTGCCTATTTTTTTAGCATGCGCAACTTTTGGATCGCCTGCGCGCGGTCTTGATGGCGAAAAATGTAGGAGCCGGAGACGGCTACCGTTGCGCCCGCTTCATGCACTTGCGGCGCGGTCACATCGTCAATGCCGCCATCCACCTGAATCTCGATGTGCGAGTAGCCCCGCTCATCAAGAAGCTGCCGCAACGCCGATATTTTTCTCAGGACTTGCGGCAAAAAGGCTTGTCCACCAAATCCGGGATTCACCGTCATCAGCAGGACAAGGTCCAGATCTTCCCACACATACTCAAGGACATGGAGCGGCGTTGACGGGTTTAGCGCCACGCCGGCACGTTTGCCGAGCGAACGGATGAGCGCGAGCGTCCGCTGCAAATGGCAGGTTGCCTCCTGATGTACCGTGATCAAATCGGCACCATGTTCCGCAAAAACCGGAATATACCGGTCAGGATCCGTAATCATCAGGTGAACATCCAATATCTTGTCGGTCAGCGGCCGGATCGCTTGAAGGATGATCGGGCCCATCGTGATATTGGGAACAAAATGGCCGTCCATGACATCAATATGTATCCAATCGGCCGCTTCGACCGAACGCAATTCTGCAGCCAAGTTGGCAAAATCTGCTGAAAGAATCGATGGCGCAATTTTCATCCTGCAGTCTCCTCCTCATTCAAAAAAAGCGCAGCTGCTCCGATCATCCCGGCATCGTTGCCCCAAAAGGCCGGCAACACCTCCACGCCGGCAACCGCCCTGGGCAGCCCCTTTGCCTGAAAAACTTGATGAATCCGCAGGTGCCAATCTCCCGCCAATTGGCTCACCCCGCCACCCAACAATATCCGCTCAGGGTTGAGAATCAGGCTGACGATGGCCAGCGCCTCTGCAAGCGCCTCTCCCGCCTCCTCCAACACGCTTCTGGCAAGCGGGTCACCCTGAGCGGCCGCGCGAAAAAGTTCCTGGATGGTCAGTCTCTCCTCCCGCAGGCTGCTGGAGAATCCCGCCTGCAGCCCGGCACGCGCCAGGCGGAGCATTCCCGTCGCCGAACTGACCGTCTCCAGGCAGCCTTCTTTGCCGCAATGGCAGCGCCACATTCGCTGCGACACCGGCAAGTGGCCAATTTCACCGGCCATGTTGGAAAAACCGTGAAAAAGCCGGCCATCGATCACCACACCGCCGCCTACCCCGGTGCCGATGGTCAAACACAGAAGCGGACTTTTTCCCCGCCCCCGCCCGCTCCAGCTTTCAGCCAGAGCGGCCAGATTGGCGTCATTGTCCGCCCGCACAGGCCATGGAAACCGCCGCTCCAAATCCTCTTTCACCGCAATGTTTTGCCATCCGAGATTGATCGCTTGATGGATCCACCCTTTTTCGCGATCCAAAAAAGCCGGAAGACCGATCCCCAATCCCTTGATCTGCTGCTCGGACAGGCGCGCCTCATGCAATAGTTGCTCCACCACATCTTCCAAAAGCCGGATAAAATGCTGAAATCCCTTTTCCTTTTCAGTGGGAAGGACGCGCTGGGCCATCAACCGGCCGCCGGGCTCCACCAGGCCGACCTTCGTAAAACTTCCACCCACATCCACCCCGATCGCGTACCGTTTTTCCATCGGTTTCATCCATTCCTATGACCCATTCTTTGCAACCGCTGTTCAAGGTCTTTTTGCAGTGTTTCATATCCCGGGCGACCGAGAATCGCCGACAAATATTGCTTATAAGCCTCAACGCCCGGTTGATCAAAGGGATTGACTCCCGCCAAATACCCGCTCATGGCGCAGGCCTTCTGAAAAAAGTAGATCAACTGGCCGAACCAATACGCGTTCAGCTCAGGAAGGCGGACGACCAGGTTAGGCACACCGCCATCTGCGTGCGCAAGCCGGGTGGCCTCGAGGGCCTTGCGATTGACCCAGTCCAGCGTCTGGTCTGCCAAAAAATCCAGTCCGTCGTCGTTCCCTTTCCCTTTTGGAATCTTCACCGACACAGGGAGCTTGTGAATATCGACGATCGTTTCAAACAAGAGACGCCTGCCTTGCTGAATGTATTGGCCAAGGGAATGAAGATCGGTGGTAAATTGCGCCGCCGTCGGAAAAATCCCTTGTCCGTGCTTGCCTTCGCTTTCGCTAAACAGCTGTTTCCACCACTCGGACAAGGCATACAGGCTGGGTTCATACGTGATCAACAATTCGATGATTTTCCCCTGACGATAGAAGAGGTTGCGGTATACCGCATAACGATAAGCAGGGTTGACACTAAGATCGGGTTCCTGGAAACGTAGGGCCGCGTCCCTTGCTCCCCGCATCACCGCGTTGATATCGATGCCGGCAACCGCCATCGGCAACAGTCCAACTGCCGTCAGCACCGAATAGCGTCCGCCAATATCCTCAGGCAGGCTGAAAATCGGGAACCCTGCCTGCTCTGCCTGCTTCCGCAACGGTCCGCAAGAGCCGGTGGTTACGAGAATCCGCCGGGCAGCCTCAGCCTCCCCATACCGCTCAACCAAGTGCGGCCAGATGATCCGGAAAACGAGAGAAGGTTCCAATGTGGCTCCAGACTTGGAGATCACGTTGACGAACACATCTTTTCCCTGTAACGCACCCATGACCTGGACGAGATGCAAGGAACTGAGCTGGTATCCGGCATAAAGAATGGCCGGTCCGTCCGTCGGCAGCATTTCGATGGCCGCGCGCGAACCGATATAGGAACCGCCGATGCCGATGACCAGCAACACGTCGGCTTGCCGACGAACCATATCAGCCGTCTCCAGAATCCGCGAAATGTACGCGTTTTCTTCACGCAGGGGATAATCCACCCAACCCAGGCCAGACTCCTGCCGTTCGTGAAGCGCGCGATGAATCACGGAAACTTGCGGCTGAAGCCTCTCCAGTTGGGAACCATCCACAAATGGCAGCGCCATCGCATCGTCCAGTATCAGCTGGCCCATTTTCTCCGTTCCCCTCTTTACAGTTTTTTATGCTTCTCCTCCGCCAATCGATCCTGTAAAAAGTGCAGGTAATGCTCATAGCGGGTGGGGGCAATCGCACCTTCAGCCACCGCCTCGCGAACCCCGCAATCGGGTTCCTTCCAGTGCAGGCAGCTTCGGAAGCGACAGTGCATGGAATAAGCGGCAAACTCAGGAAAGGCATCCGCCAGTTTTCCGGAAGAGATGCCCTGAAAATCCAGCTGGCTGAAGCCGGGTGTGTCGACCAGGTACCCTCCTTGGGGAAGGGACAACAGCTCTACATGGCGCGTGGTATGCCGTCCTCTCCCCAATTTTTTGCTGATCTCCGCCGTCTCCATGTTGCTGCCGGGAATGAGCGCATTCAACAGGGAGGATTTCCCTACGCCGGACTGGCCAGCCAGAACGGTGGTCTTTCCCTGCAACCGTTCGATGAGTTGGTCCAGTCCCTCCCCGGTCCGGACGCTGATGGGAATGACAGGATAACCGATTTTTTTGTATATCTCGCAGGTCTGGTAAAACTGTTCAGCCGTTTCCAATTCCTGCAACGGCAACAGGTCCATCTTGGAAAAACAAAGCAGCGCCGGAAACCGGTGCGCTTCCACATGCACCAGAAAGCGATCCAATAAAACCAGGCTCAAGGGAGGTTCGGCGACAGAAAAAACCAGGCACACCTGATCCATATTGGCCACTGGCGGGCGAAACAATTGGTTGCTTCTTGGGTGGATGGCCTGAATGATCCCGTATTCACCGCCATCCCAAGACAAACTGACCCGATCGCCGACAAGGGGTGTAAGCGCCTTTTTCTTGAACACCCCGCGCGCCTTGCATGGAACCAGGCCCTTTTCGGTATCCACATAACAAAAATTGCTGATGATCTTGACAATCCGTCCCTCCAATTCCATTGTATTCCCCCAGTCAGTCAGCTTTCCTCTATCCAGCTAAGAAATCGCCAGAGCCCTAACCCGCCCACTAAGCCGTTAATCCTCCTCAGGCCGTCCGCTGCTGACCCAGAGATCCACCTCCGAACCGATCGGGACCGGTTGTCCCGGTTCATAAGGAAATTGCCGCAGCACCGTGCCTTTTTGTTCATCGCTCGGCTGGGTATAAACCCTTCCGAGAGAAAGCTCCTTCTCCAGCAGCCGGGTCTCTGCCTCCTTGAGGGACAAACCACGCAAATCAATCATGGTAAGCATCTCTGGACCCGCGCTGACCACCAGCTTTACTGTCGTCCTTCCAGGGATGACCGTGGATTGGGATGGCGGGTCATGGCGGATAATCTCTCCTTTTGGGACGCGATGGCTGTATTCCTCCTCGAGGCTGTACGAAAGACCAAGGTTCTCCAGCTCCGCCACCGCTTCCTGGCGTGTGCGCCCCGCCAAGGAAGGAAGCGTCAAAGATGCCGGGCCTGTATTGACCCAGATGCGCACCGTTCGGTTGACTTTTACTTTCAAATCCCCCGGCGGGTCTTGCCGCACGACATGATGCGGCGACATCCCCTCGTTTTCCACTTCAAAACGCTCCACCTCCAGGCCGGCATTTTTCAATAAACGAACGGCTTCATCCTCCGGCAAACCCACCACATTCGGGGTCACCACCTCGGGCACATTCCATTTGGCCTGCAACTTGTCCAGCGCCATCCAGCCTGCAACCGCCAGAACGGCCGTCAGCATGACCAGCGCAAGGGACATCCACCATCGAAGGCGACGTTTCGGCACGGACGATGGAGCCGATTCATCATCCGGTTGAAATTCATCGGCCGGCTGAAATTCACTCGCATTCACCGCACGGTGCTCAGATGGCAGAGGCGTAAGAAGCCGTGTTGCCTGTTCATCCTCTGGATACTCCTGCGGGGGCTCAATCACTCCTCCGGATTGAAGGACGATTGCCAAATCTGCACGCATTTCGGCGGCTGACTGATACCTTTGCCTGGGATCTTTGGCAAGCGCCCGCGCCAGCACATTTTCCAGGCTTTGCGGAATGTACTGGTTCTTTTCATAGGCAGGGGGATAAGGTTCCTGCAGATGCTTCAAGGCCACCGTAACCGGCGTGTCTCCCGAAAAAGGCAACTCGCCGGTCAGCATCTCATACAAAACAACGCCGAGCGAATATAAATCGGATTGCCCGCTGACGACTGTTCCCTTAGCCTGTTCAGGCGAACAGTAATGGACACTGCCGATGACGGTTCCATGCGTAATCGTCGCCTCACTGGAAGCCTGGGCAATGCCAAAGTCAGTGACCTTGACCTTTCCATCCGTGGAAATGAGAACATTGTGCGGCTTGATATCACGGTGTACAATCTGGTGCCGGTGCGCGTATTCCAACGCGTCACAGATTTCCATGGCGATGCGAACCGCCTCGTCAACAGGAAGGGGAGCCTGCCGGGATATTTTTTCCTTAAGCGTTTCTCCTTCCACATATTCCATGACGATGTACGGGATCCCATGATCCTTGCCCACACCGTAAAATCGGACAATGTTGGGGTGGGACAACCGGGAGACGGCCTCCGCCTCACGCTGAAACCGGCGGGTAAAGGCCTCATCATGCACAAACTGTTCCTTGAGGACCTTTAGCGAAACAAACCGCAACTCCTCCAGATCAAGCCCCTGGTATACCGTAGCCATGCCGCCGCTGCCCAGCCGTTTGATCACCTGGTATCTTTGGTTTAACACTTTTCCAATCACGTTCCCACCCCCAACTAGCGACAAACAGATCTGCCGTCTGGAGAGGTTGAGGGAGGGGTAAACAGGATGAGAGAGATGTTGTCTTCGCCCCCCTGTTCCAAAGCCTGGTTGAGAAGCCGGTCGGCCTTATCCTGCAACGTGCCGTCGCCGCGCAAGATCTGGCTGATTTGTTCATCGCTCAGCATGGTCGTCAAGCCATCGCTGCACAGTAGGAGCAGCTGGTCGGGCTGTGGCTGGTAGCTGTTGAACTCCACTTCTACCTTCAAGTCGGTTCCCAGCGCGCGAACCAGGATGTTCCGCTGCGGATGGCGGATGGCTTCATCGGCGCGAATCTGTCCGCTTTTGACGAGCTCATTGACCAATGAGTGATCGGCGGTAATCGGCAGCAGGCGTGATGAATCCCAAGCGTAAGCACGGCTGTCGCCGATGTGGGCGATCCACCCCCAATCCACGGAGATCAGGGCCACGACAATGGTTGTCCCCATGCCGGACAGCTGCGGATCCTCCTGTGCCCGCCGGTAGATGACCTGGTTGGCCTTGAGAATGGCCTCTTCCAGATAATTTCGCGCATCCATTGCCAGGGTACGGGAGGTCACTTCGCGGAGTTCGCGTTGGATTACGTCAATGGCGGTTCGACTGGCCACATCGCCCGCCTGATGCCCCCCCATTCCATCAGCCACCATGGCGAGTATCATTTCACCCGCACGCTCATCATAATAAACCGCATCTTCGTTGACAAAACGCACCTTGCCAACGTCTGTCCTCCACGCACCGCTCATGCCAATCCCCCTTTGTGGCGACAGCTCGCTTCTGTATCCGTCATCATCATGCAAAGACGATTAAGCTTTCTTTCTCATTCGCGCGATAAAAAAACCGTCGCTGTGGAACTGATGCGGAAGTATCCGGACCTGACCGTTTTCACACAGCGGATGGGGACAATCCTGATCCAGTTCAAACTGGCGATGGTTGGCGAGAAACCAGGCGACATTCTCCTCATTTTCTGCCTGTTCAATGGTGCAGGTGCTGTAGACCAGCAGACCGCCAGGCCGGACCAAAGGGGCGACGCCGGCCAACAGTTCCCGCTGCAGCTGCACCAGTTGTTGAATGTCGCTTTCCTTGCGGGACCATTTGAGGTCAGGCCTGCGGCGAATGACACCCAAGCCGCTGCAGGGCGCATCCAGCAACACCGCATCAAAGGGTGCCTCTCCCGATTGGGCGCCAAGGCGGGCATCCTGCTGCCGGACCTCAATGGATGTCAAGCCCAGCCTTCTTGCCGCTTGGCGAATCAACTTCACTTTATGTAGGTGAACGTCCCAGGCGACAATCCGACCCTGATCGCACATCCATTCTGCCAGGTGGGTGGTCTTGCCGCCCGGCGCCGCACAGGCGTCCAGAATCCGCATCCCTGGCTGTGGATCCAGGATTTCTGTCACCAATTGGGCGCTCTCATCCTGAATCGTAAACCATCCTTCCTCATGCCAGCGAGTTTGGGCCAGCGAAAGCGTTCCTTCATAGCGAATGCCGCTGACCGACACCGGTGAGGGCTGAACATTCCCCGGACAATTGTCCCGGAGTAGCTGGAGCAACCCGTCGCGCGACGTTTTCAGGCGATTGACGCGGATGGATTGCGCCGGTGGCCGATTGTTCTCCCGGCACATCGCCTCTGTTGCCGCCTCGCCGTATTGCTCAAGCCACCGCCGGACCAGCCACTCCGGGTGAGAATGCTGCAAGGACAGCCGGGCAACGGGGGGAAGGCCGGCGGGGATTTGCCGTCTGTCGGGGAAACGCAGAAAATTTCGCAATGTCCCGTTGACAAAACCGCTGATCCCTGGATTCCCCCACGATTTGGCCAACTCAACCGCTTCATGGACCACGGCGTGATCGGGGATCCGATCCAGGTAGACGAGCTGGTAGACGCTCATGCGCAACAGATTTCTCACCCAGGCGTCAAGCCTCCCCAGATCCCGCTTCAGATAAGGCGTCAGCATCCAGTCGATGGTGTTGCGGCGCTGCAAGGTGCCATAGGTTAATTCAGTGGCCAAGGCTGCCTCCAGGCGGGGAAGGTGTGCCTTTTTCAACACATGATTCAACTTCAGGTTGCTGAAGGCTCCCTGCTCTACCGATGTTAAAACCGCCAAGGCTGCTGCCCTGGCGTTGTCAATGGATGGTTTGGGCTGTCTCGCCGGCCTGTTTTTCACACGCTTTAACCTCCGCTCTCGAAACATTCGCCGGGTTGGATTGTTCTGCCGCGGAGATAATCGGCCACCGTCATCCTGGTCTTCCCGGAAGGCTGAATCTGCAAAATTTCGAGCGCGTCCCGGCCACATGCGACGATTACAGCCTCTTGCGTCACTTCGAGAATCGTCCCAGGCGGCGCTTGGTGTTCCCGCCGCACCGGCCGGCCCCACCATATCTTCCAGGTTTCCCCTCGAAAAGTGGAGTAAGCGACCGGCCATGGGTTTAACCCGCGAATGCGGTTATATACCTCTTCGGCGGTACGGTGCCAATCGATCCGCTCATCTTCACGCCGCAGATTTGGCGCGTACGTGGCCTTGCTGTCATCTTGCGGCGTTGGCCGAATCTGGCCCGCCAACAACGCCGGCATCGTATCCATCAGCAGGCGGGCACCCAGCTCCTTCAGCCGGTCATGCAAAGAGCCTACGGTGTCCTGAGGGTGAATCGGTACCGCATGCTGGGCGATGATGTCTCCTGCGTCCAGCTCCTCAACCATGTACATGAGCGTGATCCCCGTTTCCCGTTCGCCATTGATAATCGCCCAGTGAATCGGGGCGCCGCCCCGGTATTTGGGCAGCAACGAGGCATGAACATTGATGCAGCCATAGCGCGGCGCATGTAAAATGGGGGTCGGAAGCAATTGCCCGTATGCCGCCGTGACGATGAGATCCGGCTGCATGTCGAGGATCGACTGGCAAGCCGCCTCCCCTCTGATTCTTTCCGGTTGCAAGACGGGTAGACCATACCGCACCGCTGCCTGCTTGACCGGCGGTGGCGTCAATGCCTTCTTGCGACCTTTCGGCCTGTCCGGCTGCGTGACGACCCCAATCACTTCATAGGGAGAATGCACCAGCGCCTCGAGCACGGGCACCGCAAAGTCTGGTGTTCCCATAAATAAAACACGTACCGACATCAATCAGGCTCCTTCTCAGACTGGTAGAAAACGGAGGTCAGATCGGTAAACAAGATCCCGTTGAGATGGTCAATTTCGTGTTGCAGGGCGCGCGCCAAATAACCCTCGCCCTCGACCACAATCGGTTCTCCATGGCGGTTCAAAGCCTCGACAGTACACCGCATGGCCCGTTTCACTTCACCCACGAGCCCGGGAATGCTCAGGCAACCTTCAGGGCCAATCTGTTCGCCTTCGCGTGAGGTGATCACCGGATTGATCAGCTCAATCAACCCTTCGCCCACATCAATAACCACGACCCTTTTCAAAACGCCTACCTGGACCGCCGCAAGCCCTACGCCACCCGCATCGTACATCGTCTCCGCCATATCATCCAGGAGCTTGTGGATGTTCGGCGTAATCCGTCGAACCTCTTGACTGACCTGGCGCAAGATCGGATCCGGCTCCTTGACAATGACCCGTACAGCCATTTGCTCCCCTCCTTTCCGCTTGTGTTCATCTAACCCAGCATACGCGGTTCCATGTCGATGTGCCAGCTGACCTGTTCCTTCTTCAGCCGGGGCTCCCAATGGGTCAGCGCCGCTCGCAAGACCGTACGGACAATGGTTTCATTTGTATATTTTATCATGCTCTGAAACCGATATCTATTTTTTAGTCTCGCGATCGGTGAAGCAACCGGCCCCAAGATGTGGGCATGATCCTTTAGCTCCCCGTTGAGCCAGTGTGTCACCTGCGTCGCCCAGGACAAGGCAACGGCGGCCGTTTCATGCGCGAAGACCAGCTGCGCCAGGCGGCAGTATGGCGGATAGCCGGACTGCTTGCGCAGCAGCATTTCCCTCTGGTAAAACCGGACATAGTCATGCGTGGCAGCCGCCTGGATGCTTTCGTGTTCCGGGTTGAAACTCTGGATCACCACTTCTCCCGGCCTCTCGTGACGGCCTGCACGGCCGCTCACCTGTGTCAACAGTTGAAACGTCCGCTCACTGGCGCGAAAGTCGGGCAGAAAAAGCAGCGAATCGGCAAGGATCACGCCTACCAGTGTGACATTTGGAAAATCCAATCCCTTGGTGATCATCTGCGTCCCCAGCAGGACATCCGCTTCGTGTCTTTGAAAAAGATCAAGCAGGCGCTGGTGGGCCCCTTTTTGAGCGGTCGTATCCGCATCCATTCGCAACACGCGAACCTGGGGAAAGAGGCGGTTCAGCTCCTCCTCCACCCGCTGGGTACCAACACCCAAATGGCGGATGTGCCGGCTTCCGCACTCCGGACAGGCAGACGGTTCCAACGCTGTAAACCCGCAATAATGGCAGCGCAGGTGGTTGCCTACTCGGTGGTACGTCAAGGTGATATCGCAGTGGGGACAGGTGATCGCCGTCCCGCATACGCGACACATCACAAAATGGGCAAAGCCACGACGGTGTTGGAAGAGAATCACCTGCTCCTTGCGGGCAAACCGTTCCAGCATTTTTTCATAGAGAAGACGGCTGAACAGGCTGCGGTTTCCCTCTTGCAACTCCTTCCGCAAATCGACGAGGTGGACGCGAGGATAGGGACGGCCGTGAACCCGGTGTCTCATGCTCAGCAGCGTAAAGCCTCCCTGCAGGGCTGCTGTATAGGCTTCGAGGGAGGGCGTGGCACTGCCAAAGACGACGGCCGCCCGATGGTACCGGGCGCGTCGCAAGGCGACATCCCGCGCATGGTAGCGGGGGGCCTCCTCCTGCTTGTAGGTTCCTTCATGCTCTTCGTCCACGATGATGAGCCCTATGTTTTCAAAGGGAGAAAAAATGGCCGAACGGGCTCCAACAACGACACCGGCACGGCCTTCCTGAATTCTTCGCCATTCATCAAAACGTTCCCCTTGTGACAAGCCGCTGTGAAATACCGCCACTTCCTCGCCGAATCGCCGACGAAACCGGTCCACCATCTGAGGGGTGAGGGAAATTTCCGGCACAAGGACGATTGCTGCACGTCCCAGATGCCGGCAATGGGCAATCGCCTGCAGATAAACTTCCGTCTTGCCGCTTCCGGTTACGCCATGCAGCAAAAAGGCCTGGTACTCCCGCTTTGATATTGCCGCCAAAATCGGATTCAACACGGATTGTTGTTCTTCGGTCAACGGTTTGGGGACGTCCCGTTCTGGCGGCCGACCAGAAAAAGGATGCCGTGGCACCTCTTTTTCCTCCCGCGCCAATACTCCCTGACGAATGAGCGATTGAATCGTCGAGGAGGAAGCCTGAACCCGTTTCAGCAGGTCAGATTGCAGCCATTCCTCGTCCGGATGGCGGCGAAATTGCTCGAGGATCTCCCGTTGCTTGACCGCCTGGCGGGGAAGCTGTTGCAAGAAAACGTCCAGCTTCCCCGGATCGATGTTCAGGCGGATGAAGGCCGCCTTCTTGCCCCGGACATCCCTTTTCAGGACAGGGCGGACCACAAGCCGCCCCTCACGTCTCCATTGGTTCAGGATGCGTTTGTACGCCGGAAATGCTTGCAACAGATCTTTCCAGGCAATGGCGGGATGATCCTTTACATAGGACAAAATCTCCTGTTCCTCGTCCGTCTTCAGCCATCCGTCATCCTTAATCTCCACTTCGGTGGTATACCTGCCGCGAACGCCGGCAGGAATCATCACCTTAAGAGCGGTCATCCATGAACACAGGGTTTTCTGGCTGAGCCAGTGCGCCAGATTGACCAGCTCTGCGGTCAAAGGCGGCGGCACCACTTCTTCAATCTCACGGAGCACGATGTCCTCTTGCGCCTGTTCCGTCCCCCGTTTGGCTGCCAGCGGTTCATCCTTCACGTCGATGACAATGCCATCCACTCGGCGTGAACCGAACGGCACCACCACGCGTGAACCGATTCGGACCTCAGCGGCCCATTCTTCCGGGACCAAATAGGTGTAACTCTGATCACCGGCCTGCCCGGGAACATCCACCACGACCTGCACCCGCAGTCTCATCGCGTCTCCTTCTCAAGCACATGTTTCAAAATGAGATCCAGAAGCCGGTCCGCCACTTCCCGCTTGCTCATCTTTGGCCAAGTATGAAAAAAGCCGTTCCTCCCGTATACCTCCACTCGATTGGCGTCCGTATCAAAGCCGATATCCGCCTGGGAAACGTCGTTGGCGACGATAAAGTCGGCCCCTTTCCGTTCCAGCTTGTCCAACGCATAACGGCTCACCTGTTCCGTCTCAGCCGCAAAACCGACGATGCACTGGTCCGGTCGCCTGCGTTTGCAAATCTCAGCCAGAATATCAGGAGTACGCCGCAGCTGTACCTGGATCTGATCAGACACCTTTTTGATCTTTTGCTCCGCGACCTGGACCGGCGCATAATCAGCCACGGCAGCCGACTTGAAAACGACATCCGCATCGGGCAAAAGGGATAGAACCGTCTCATACATTTGGTCTGCCGTCTCCACAGCAAACACCTCGACACCGGCAGGAGGCAACAGACGGGTCGGCCCGGTGACCAAAAGAACGCGCGCCCCCCGTTTTTGCGCCGCTTCGGCAATGGCATAGCCCATCTTTCCGGATGAACGATTGCTAAAAAAACGAACCGGATCCAACGGTTCGCGTGTGGGGCCTGCTGTGACGAGAACGGTACGTCCGGACCAATCCCGTTTTTTCGCAAGCATCGACTGAATTTTCGCCACAATATCCGCCGGCTCCGCCAACTTGCCCTGGCCTTCATAACCGCAAGCCAGCAACCCCTCGACCGGGTCGATGAACTCAACGCCGCGCGCCTTCAGGCGCGCAATATTTTCCTGAACGGTCCAATGCTGGTACATATGGACATTCATCGCCGGCGCGACCAGAATCGGCGCCCGTGTCGCCAGCGCCGTCGTGGTCAGCATGTCATCGGCAATGCCATGGGCCATTTTGGCAATCAGGTTTGCCGTCGCCGGCGCAATCACCATCAGATCGGCGTGATCGGCAACATCAATATGCGAAACCACAGATGGATCTTGTTCCTCGAAAACATCCACAAACACATGGTGGCGCGATAAGGTTTGAAAGGTCAACGGAGTGATGAACCGGGTAGCCCCTGCGGTCATGATCACCTGGACCTTTGCGCCCAGTTTGCTCAAGCGGCTGCATAAATCCGCCGCCTTGTAAGCGGCAATCCCACCTGTCACGCCCAGGACAATGCGCTTTCCTTCCATCATTCCCCTCCTCACGCACGGCGGCGGAAGAGCTTTCAGGATTCCTTCTCCTCCTGCTCTCCATCCTGTTTTTCCTGGAGGACAATCTTGCCGGCGACGATTTCTTCCAATGCCATTCCTACCTCTTTATGCGACGAAGCCGAATCGATCGTCAGCGGTGAACCGTCCTTAATCTGTCTCGCCCTTTTTGCGGCTGCTGTGACAAGCAAATACTTGCTTCCAACCGCTTCGATCATCTTGTCCACTTCGGGAAACAGCATCAGCGAAACTCAACCTCCTCCAACTGTTTGGCAAACCGATCCCAGATCCGTTTCGTCCTCAGGTGTTCAGCCGCGATAATCGCCCGGATCTTGTCCGCCGCTTTCTCAACCACGTCGTTTACCACCGCGTAATCATAATGATGCAACATCTTCAACTCTTCCCTGGCCACGCCCAAGCGGCGGAGAATATCCTCCTCGTCTTCCGTCCCCCGATGTTCGATCCGTTCCTTCAACGCGTTCAAACTGGGGGGCAGGAGAAAAATAAAAATGCCTTCGGGGAACTTTTCCTTCACCTGGAGCGCTCCCTGAACTTCGATTTCCAATATGACATCCTTGCCCTGGGCAAGCATTTGTTCAACAAATTCCCTTGGCGTGCCGTAATAATGATCGGCGTATCTGGCCCATTCCAGCAGCTGTCCCTGTTCAATCATCCGCTGAAATTCTTCCTGGGTCCTGAAAAAATAGTTCACCCCGTCCTTTTCCCCGGCGCGAGGCTTGCGTGTCGTTACCGATACGGAATACACCAGCTCAGGCATCAAGCTGCGCAAGGCGGAACAGACGGTTCCCTTTCCCACACCGGAAGGCCCGGATAATACAATAAGCAATCCCTGCCGATGGTCTGCCATCTCAATCCTCCGGATCAACCGCAGGATCCTCTTTGGTGTTCAACCGATTCGCAACCGTTTCCGGTTGCACCGCAGAGAGGATCACGTGGTCACTGTCCATCACAATCACAGCCCTGGTTCGCCTTCCGTAGGTGGCGTCGATCAGACGGCTGTTGGCCCGCGCTTCGGTGATGATCCGCTTGATCGGCGCTGATTCGGGGCTGACAATCGAAATGATGCGGTTAGCCGACACAATATTGCCAAATCCGATATTGATCAGTTTGATAGACATCAGATTGAGCCTGCCCTCCCATCCTAAGTTTGAAAAGCTTGCAGGTACATGACGACCACAAAAGTTACTCCACATTTTGAATTTGTTCCCGCATCTTGTCAATCTCGCTTTTCGTCGTGAGAATGTGCTGATTGAGGGTAGGATCGGGCACTTTCGCCGAAATGGTATGGATTTCCCTGCTCATTTCCTGCAACAGGAAATCCAGCTTTTTCCCGACCGGCCCCGGCTCTTCGACGATCCGGGCAAATTGCTGACAATGGCTGCGCAAACGTGTCAGCTCTTCATCAATATTCGCCTTCTCTGCAAAGATCAGCAGCTCCGTGTACAATTTTTCTTCCGCTATCTTCTCCACCCCGAGCGCTTCCAGCCGCTGCAGCAGACGACCGCGGTAGATCTCCAGCATCTGTTCCGCGTGTTGCTGCATCTCTTCCACCTGTTCAAGGACCAGCCGGTTGCGCCGCCGGAGGTCTTCCTGGATGACTTGACCTTCCCGCCGTCGCATCTGGTTCAGCTGCTGACATGCCAGGGCAGCGGCCTCCCTGAGCGGCTCACTCCAATCAATTTCATCCTCGACTTGTGTGTGGAAGATTTCGGGAATTTCCAAAATCGTGCGGATGTCAACTTCCCCAGGCAATTGGAAACGTTCCTTGAGCGTCCGCAACAGCCTTATCCAGTCCTCGACACGTTGCCAATTCAGCGTCTGAAAGGTTCCGTCCACAGGCTCCAACTGCACATACAGGTCCACTTTTCCCCGGGACAGATGTGACTGGAGCTCTTTTCTGAGAAGCTCTTCATAGGATAACCAGTTTTTTGGCAAGTGAACCGAAATTTCCCGATAACGGTGGTTGACAGACCGAATCTGCAACACAAGCCGTTGTCCATGAGCCGATACCTCAGCCCGCCCATAACCTGTCATGCTTTTCATGTTGGTTTCACTTCCATTCATTTATTCTAAACAATTTAGGTGATCTGAACAAGTATCACGACCTTTTAGCGCATCGGATGGAGCGCCTGCGCCGGTTTGCCTGACAAAAGGGCCGGAATGCCGGCGATGAACGTAGGGATGGCTGCGGCGAACAAAATCAATGCCCATTCGCGCAATTGAAGCGCCGTGGTGTGAAAAACCGGTTGCAGAACGCCGACGTAGATGACAGCCAGCAGCATCAACACAGACATGATCACCGAAAGGACCAGCCAGCGGTTTTCAAATGGATTGCGATCAAAGACGGAACGCTCACACCGGCAATCAAAAACGTGAATCAGCTGGGCCATCACCAGCGTCGCAAAAGCCACCGTCTGAGCCCGTAACAGGTCCTCCGGGTTTTCTGCCAGCGTCAGCCAAAAGCTGCCCACCGTGACCAGCCCGATCAAAAGCCCCCGGCTGATGATTTTCCATCCCATCCCGCGCGCAAAGACGCTTTCACGCGCATCCCGCGGCGGACGGTGCATCACATTCTCTTCGCTGGTGTCCACTCCCAGCGCCATGGCCGGCAACCCGTCCGTCACCAAGTTGACCCAGAGGATGTGAATGGGAAGCAGCGGCAAAGGCATCGCCAACAGCATCGCAATGAGCATGGTAAAAATTTCTCCCACATTGCTGGCCATCATGTAACGGATAAATTTCCGGATGTTCTCATAAATGCCTCGTCCCTCTTCGACGGCAGCCACAATGGTCGCAAAGTTGTCATTGGCAAGGACGAGAGAGGCTGCTTCCTTGGTCACGTCGGTACCGGTTCTGCCCATCGCAATGCCAATGTCCGCCGCTTTTACAGCCGGTGCGTCATTGACCCCGTCCCCGGTCATCGCCACCACTTCACCTTTGGCTTGCAAGGTCTTGACAATCCGCAGCTTGTGTTCCGGCGCAACACGTGCGTAAACGTATATCTGATCGATGTTTTCCGCCAGTTCCGATTGGCCCATCCGGGACAGCTGACTGCCTGTCAGCACCCGTCCCCCCGACGGAAGAATCCCCAGTTGCCGGGCAATGGCCTCCGCCGTCGTCTGATGATCGCCGGTGATCATCACGGTCCGGATACCGGCCCGCCTGCAAAGGGCAATGGCCTGCTTGACCTCTGGGCGAGGCGGGTCGATCATGCCCATCAACCCGAGAAAGACCAGACCTTGTTCGGCTTCCGCTTCATTCTGGGGAATTTCTCCCGGACGCAGGCGCCGGTATGCAAATCCCAAGTTTCGCAGAGCCATTTGCGCCAGCGATTCATTTGCTTGCATGACGTTCTTCCTAAAGGCGGGCGACAGGAGCTGCTCCTTTTCACCGTATACAATCTGCGTGCAACGTTCCAACAGGACATCCGGCGCTCCCTTCACCAGCACCCAGCGGTTCCGGGATGTGTCCTCCACGACGACCGACATCATCTTTCTTGACGGATCAAACGGAAATTCCTTGACCCGCCGCCAGCGACCGCGCAGCTCAGCGGGGTTCAGGCCGGCCTTCAATCCGGCAAAAAGAACCGCTCCTTCAGTCGGATCGCCTTGCAGCAACCAATCCCCATCCGGGCCTGCAGCCGGAATCTTGTCAGGGTGCTTTTTCTTTCCAAAGATTCTTTTCCTGCCGTTTTCGATCAGTTGTGCATTGTTGCAAAGGCAGCCGATCTCCAAAAGCCACTGCAGTTCCCGGTGCCGTTGCGACGCAAGCGGCAGGCCTGCGGAGACAAAGGGGCCTGATGAAGGTTCCTGTTCTCCTTT